>Ga0326726_10003828_pt1 | contig 13804 bp, 11 predicted proteins | sample MHFenrmetagenome_2_FD_207603 | JGI IMG/M metagenome (GOLD analysis project Ga0326726, IMG submission 207603) | Lab enriched peat soil microbial communities from Michigan Hollow, Ithaca, NY, United States - MHF15MN | ecosystem: Environmental > Terrestrial > Soil > Wetlands > Peat | place: USA... | reverse complement strand
TGCCGGTGCTGCTGGCAGCGTCTGCCGTGCTCTCGGCGTGGTCGTCGTGGCGCGCACGAAGACGGCTGCTGGCCAGGATACGCGGCGAGTGGGGCCACGCTCGCGACCGTGTGAGGGACATGGACGCCGTCGCTGATTTCTTCCGTTCGAACGCCGCGTCGAGCGGCTCGCTCGACGACCGGACGTGGAACGACCTCCTGATGGACGATGTGTTCGCGCACCTCGACCGCACGGAAAGCAGCGTGGGTCAGCAAGTGCTCTACCACCGGCTCCGCCAGGCGGCGCCGCCGCGGGCCCTCAACGCCTTCGACGCGCTCATCGCGCGCGTGTCGGGCGATGCGGATCGGCGCGAGCGGGCGCAGGTCGTGCTCGCACGGTTGCAGTCGGCGTCGGCGTACTACGTCCATCGGCTCGCCCAGCCTGACGCGCTCGAACGGCGAACGTGGCACGTGGTCTTCCCCCTGTGGAGCGTGGCGGTTGCGCTGACCCTGTTGCTGGCGTTCGTCTGGCCGGCGCTCGTGCTGGCGGCCGTTTTCGGCGTGGTCGTGAACCGGGTGATTCTCATCGTGATCGCGCGTCGTTTTGGCGGCGAGATCGTGTGGTTCCGGCAGGTGGGTCCGTTGCTCTCCGCGGCGCGCGAACTGGCGGTGCTCGGCACGGAAGAGACCGAGGCGATCACCGGGTCGCTCGCGTCTGATCTTTCCGCGCTCCGGCGTCTGGGCAGCATCGCGCGGTGGGTAAGCCGGGATCCGCTCGCCACGGACACGCTCACGTTTGCCGCTCTCGAATTCCTGAACATGCTGTTCCTCATGGACGCAAACGCCCTGTACTTCGCCGGCCGGGAGGTGCGGGCGAAGGCTCCGCAGTTGCTGCGCGTGATCGAGACCGTGGGCGAAATCGACGCGGCGATCGCGGTCGCGTCGTTTCGGGAGGGCGTTGACGGCTGGACGCGCCCGAGGTTTGTCGCGCCGGACAAGGGCGCCGCGTTCTCAGCGCTGCGTCATCCGCTCGTTGACGACGCCGTGCCGAATTCGATCGCGCTGGCACCGCCGCACGGTGTGCTCGTGACGGGCTCGAACATGTCCGGCAAGTCCACGTTCCTGCGCACGGTCGGCGTCAACGTCGTGCTGGCGCAGTCGGTCAACACGTGCCTCGCCCGCGGCTATGCGGCGCCGGTCTATCAAGTACGCAGCTGCATCGGACGCGCCGACGATTTGATCGCGGGGAAGAGCTACTACCTGGTGGAGGTGGAATCGGTGCTGGCGCTCGTGAAAGCCAGCGACTCCGCTCAGCCGCACCTGTTCATCTTCGATGAGTTGTTCCGTGGGACGAACGCGGTCGAACGAATTGCCGCGGGCGAAGCCGTGCTTCACGCACTCGTCTCCGGTGGCAAGCCGCACGTGGTGCTGACAGCGACGCACGACGGCGAGCTGGTCGATCTGCTGCGCGAGACCTACGTCGTCTGTCACCTGGGCGATGCCATCGGACCCGAAGGCCTCATCTTCGACTATCACTTGACGCCGGGGCCTGCGACGAGCCGGAACGCGATCGCGCTTCTGAAGTTGAACGGCGCGCCGGAATCGCTCGTGGCCCGGGCGCTCGAGCGTGCCGCGACTCTCGATAAACAACGGCAGCTGCTGATGTAGCGGCCGGTGTAATGCAGGCCTTCAGGCCTGCTCCACGGCAGACCTAAAGGTCTGCACTACCTTGAGTCGCCCGCCCGTGCCGCGCTGAGGATATTCCGCAGCCCGTAGTTGCCCTCGTGGCACGCGTACTCGAACATGCCGTAACTCGTGTCGCGCTTCAGCGGAAACGCGATCGTAAACGGCCGTGTCCACGTCCTGGGGTCGTCAATCACGGCTTCGTACTGGATCGTGTTCGCGTCCACACGCGTGAAGCGCTCGACGACGTGAAGGGCGTCGCTGTGGTAGATGGCGCGGCCATTGGCACCGATGCCGGTCCTGCCGTTGAAGTTCGCAGTGTCCACGACGAGCGTGGCGCCGTCCCAGCGCCCGACCGAATCGCCCATGTACGTCCGGATGGCGGGGGAGATGTGCTTGCGGCCGTCGGTGGGAATCATGCGCGCTTCGTGAATCATCTCGTTGCGCAGGCCGACCCATCCCGGGCCCTGGACGATCTGATTGCCCGCGTTATATCCAATGGCCACCATCGATCCGATCAGACCGCGCGTGATGCAGCGGTCGTAGACGCTCAAGTCTTCGGGACCCTTGAAGACGCCGCCGCCGCTGTTGTCGTAGTAGAGGCTCGCGGGAATGGCGGTGGTTCGCTTCTGACCTTCCGCGGTCATCGGCGGAATCCGGCCGTTCGGAGGGTCGACGACCAGCGACGTCTGCCGCTGAGGCGCGCCGCGCTCGCCCCAGTGTCCGGGGGGGCCGGTGCCTGCGCCCGTCAGCACGGCCTCCGTGGTCGGTCTTGGCGCGACGAATTCTTCCTCGTCCTGCGCGGCCTGCCGCCTCGCCTGGGCCGCGCGCGCCGCGAGCTCCCCGTCCGTGAACTGCGATTTCTCTCCGAGATTCGCGGGTCGTTCGAGCGGCACGCCCATCATCCCGGTCCCGGGCCAGAGGCCCTGCAGATCGGGGTCGCCCCACGGCGTGCGCGGCACAATGTATCCGCGTGATTGACCCAGGACGCGCTTCGGCATGAGCGCGGTGATGATGATCATCCCCACGACCACGGCAGCCCAGAAGAGGATCCGTCGGATCATGACGCTCTCCAGAAAACGCCGTCAGTCTACCGCAGGACTTCGCTGAGAAGATCCGCCACGCGTATTTCGCCGGCGCGCGCGCCGGCCGCCGCCACGCGCTTGAGCACACCGAGCGTCGCCAGGCTGAATGGGATCAACGCCGTCGGCGGCAGAGGATCTCGAAGCGCCGAGCCGAGCGGAATCCGCGCGCGGACACGCTCGGGCGTCACGTGGCCTTCGCGGGCCAGGCCGAGCACGATGTGCTCAGGCTCGATCGTCGGGCTGCCGCGCTTGCAGGCTTCATCACGCGAGAAGTACAGCACGCGCTTCGCTTCGGGCGTGTAGCGATCGAACTGGTAGTTGTGCGCGAGCGATTCGACATGCGCCTTGAGCGCCGCCCAGCTCGGGAAGCCGTACTCGCGCGCGAGGGCATGCTGCGCGTCCGCGAGCCGCGCGGCCGGCGAACGCTTTCGCAGTTCGGCGAGTCTGTCCTTCGCCTGCTTTTTGAGGTGGTCGAAATTCGGCCGTGCCGGAAGTTCAAGAGACATCGCTCCTCCATGTCGCCCGGTGTCCGCTGACGGGCCAGAGAAGCTGATGAGTGGTGGCTGCGCGCGACCTCAGGTGGGATAGTCCCTTTCCGCGGACGGGGTGCAACCTGAATTGCAGAACCGATGGTAACACGTCCGGCTGAAGCCGGACGCTACGTACGGAGCACGAAGGCGGCCCTGAAAGGGCCGCCCTGCTTGTAGCGCGGGCCTTTCAGGCCCGCGATCGAAGTTCCGCGAGCCGCCGCTCGATGAACCGTCGCTCCGGCGCCTGCGTCGTCAGCGCGAGGGCGCGTTCGTAGGCGGCGATTGCGTCGGCCGTGCGTCCGAGACGCCGGCAGAGATCTGCTTTCGCGGAGAACGCGAGGTGGTAGTCGGCGAGATCGCCGCGCGCCAGGATCGCGTCGATGAGCGCGAGGCCGGCTGCCGGGCCGTCGCGCATGGCGATCGCCGCCGCGCGGTTCAGTTCGACGACCGGCGACGCATCCAGGCGCAGCAGGACGTCGTAGAGACCGACGATCTGCGGCCAGTCGGTCGTCGCGGCGTCGCGCGCTTCGGCGTGGAGGGCGGCGACGGCCGCCTGCAGCGAGTAGGGCCCGGCGCGCCGCGACGAAAGGGCGCGTTCGACGAGCGCCACGCCCTCCGAGATCTGGGCGCGGTTCCACAGCGTCCGATCCTGCGCGTCGAGCAGCACGAGCTCCCCGTCCGGCGACGTCCGCGCGGCGCGTCGAGCGTCGTGGAGCAGCATGAGCGCGAGCAGCCCGATCGCCTCGGGCTCGGGCAGCAGCTCGACGAGTAACCGTCCAAGCCGGATCGCTTCCCCCGACAGATCCGGACGCGTGAGCGTGTCGCCGGCGGACGCCGAGTACCCTTCGTTGAAGACCAGGTAGATGACGTGAAGGACGGCATCGAGCCGGCTGGAGAGATCTTCGCGCGCGGGCACCTGATACGGGATCCCCGCGTCGCGGATCTTGGTCTTCGCGCGCACGATACGTTGCGCCAGCGTCGGCGGCGACGTCAGGAACGCGTGCGCGATCTGTTCCGTTTCGAGCCCGCAGACTTCGCGAAGCGTGAGCGCGATGCGCGCGTCGGCCCCAAGCGCCGGATGGCAGCACGTGAAGATGAGCCGCAAACGGTCGTCCTCGAGCCCCACGCCCTCGTCGTCGACGTCCGGCGGAACCGCTGCCTCGATCGATCGCGCGATCTCGTCGACGGCGGCGTCGAACCGGGCGCCTCGCCGCAGCCGGTCGATCGCTTTGAACCGCCCCGTCGAAACGAGCCACGCGCGCGGATTGGCGGGGACTCCGTCGCGCGTCCACGCCTCGAGCGCCGCCGCGAAGGCGTCGTGCATGGCTTCTTCCGCCAGATCGAAATCGCCGAGCAGCCGAATCAACGTCGCCAGCACGCGGCGCGAGTCGGATCGGTAGACTTCGTCGATCCGCTCGCGCACGCGCTCATCTGTCATCGCCGACTGGTGACTGACGACCGACTGGTGACTGGTGACTGACGACTACGCGAACACGCGTACCGGCCGCACCTCAACCGATCCTGTCTTCGCGCCCGGGATGCGCGACGCCACCTGGATGGCGTCGTTCAGGTCCTTCGCGTCGATCATGTAGAAGCCGCCGAGCTGCTCCTTGGTTTCCGCGAACGGCCCGTCCGTCGTCGACACCTTGCTCTGCCGCACGCGCACGGTCGTCGCGGTGGTCGTGGGCTGGAGCGCGTCGCCGCCCTTGTAATGGCCGCTCTTCTTGATGCTCTCGGTGAACTCGCTGTACTCAGCCATCATCTTTTCGCCGTCAGGCCTCGGCATCGTCCCCATCTCGCGCTCGTCGTTATAGATCAGGCACAGATACTTCATCGTCTTGTCTCCTTCACCCGATAGTCGTTCGGGGACGGGCTATTTCGACAGCAGTGCAGGCCTTCAGGCCTGCAATAGCTGAAGCAAGGCGGTCGAAACGGCTTCCGGCTTCTCCCGAGGCAGAAAGTGTCCGGCGCCTTGGACGATGCGGCGGCCGATGAGCCTGGTGAACATCGCGCGGTCGGCGGCGTCGTCCTGTCCTGGACGGGCCAGCCCGTCGTCCGCGCCGTACAGGGTGATCGCCGGCGCGTCGATCTTCGGCCGGGTGGCCAGCCGGCGCTCGGCCGCTTCGAAGCGTGCTTCGCCGGTGGCGTTCAGGTTGCGGTGACGATACGAGTGGATGACGCAATCGACGAAGTCGGGGTTGTCGAATGACGGCGCTGTCTTCTCGTACGTCGCGTCGGTGAACTTCCACGTCGGCGACCACTGCTGCCAGAGAAGCTTGCAGAGCGCGCGGCGATTCTGCGCGAGGCCGAGGCGCCCACGCTCGGTGTTGAAGTACCACTGGTACCAGAACGCCGCTTCCACCTGCGGAGCGGCCGGGCGGGGCGCCGAGAAGACGTCCTGAATCGAGTACCCGCCGACGAGCACCACGGCGCGCACGCGCTCGGGACGCAGCGCGGCAGCCACGCCGGCGGCGCGGCCGCCCCAGTCGTAGCCGGCGACCGCAAAACGCTCGAGCTTCAGCGCGTCGGCAAAGTCGATGAGGTCCTGTCCGATTGCGGCTTGCTCGGCCGTCCGCGGCGCTTGTGCGTCGCGAAAGCTCGTCCTCCCGTATCCGCGAAGGTACGGCACCAGCACGCGATATCCGGCCCTCGCCAGCGGCGGCGCGACGTCGTCGTACGCATGGACGTCATCGGGAAACCCGTGAAGAAGGATGACGGGGAAGCCCGACGCGTTCCCGCTTTCGTCGTAGCCGATGTTCAAGACCGGCGTTTGAATGGTTCGTTCCATCGTTCCTGTCTGCGCGAGGCCGGCGGAGGCGAGCGCCATGCCGGACGTCTTGAGAAACGTCCGCCGATCGACGTCACCCTGTCGCGTCACGGCAGACCTCTCACGACCACGCCGCCCTTCATCACGAATGTCACGCGCTCCATCTCGGTGACGTCTTTGAGCGGATCGCCGGACACGGCGATGATGTCCGCGTACTTGCCCTTCTCGATGCTGCCCACGCGATCGGCCCAGCCGTAGTTGAGGACGTTGGCGGCTGTGAGAAACGCCGTCTGGAGCGCCTGCGCCGGTGTCATGCCCCATTTCACGAAAAAGGCAAACTGATTTGCCTGCTTGCCGTGCGGGTATCGCTCGGGCACCGCGCCGCTGCCGAATGGCGACGGCACGCCAGCCGCGAGCAGCTTCTTGAACGTCAGTTCGCCCATCGCCAGCCGCGACGTCTTGCCACCGGTCAGTTTCCTGTCCGGCTCGTCGAGGCCGATCAGATCGTCGAGGGTCATCATCACCGGCAGCTTCTTCTGGACGATGACTTTGAGCAGCGCGTCATCTTTGTACAACTCGAGCAGGTGCATGGGGAGATCGACGCCGGCCTGCACGCACGAACGCATGCCTTCGCCGCCGTACGTGTGGCAGGCGACCTTCAGGCCCATCCGATGCGCTTCTTCGACGATGGCTTCGATTTCTTCCAGTGTGAGGGAGGGGATGGCGACGAGAGAATTGTCGGGGCGGAACTCGCGCAGCTCGTCGCCGACGAAATCCTGCGTCGTGTAGATCTTCGCCCAGTCGGTGCCGTGCAGTTTCAGCTCGCGGACGGCCGCGCGCGCGAGCCACGGGCCGTTGATGTTCTTGCCTTCGGTGAAGCCGCTGAAGAGGCCGGGCACGGTGTTCGGCGTCTGCACCGACGCGCGCGGGTTCAGCGATTGTCCGGCGACCTGCATCCGCGGTCCGCGGACCAGCCCGCTGTTGATCGCGTTCCGCAGCTCGACGGTGCCGAAGCCGCCGCGCGAGTCCATGTCGACGATCGTCGTGAAGCCCGCGTCGAGATCGCGCTGCGCGCTCTGGATCATCACGAACGTGTGATGCTCGACAGACTCGTTCGCGACGTTCAAGGCGACGTGGACGTGCGCGTCGATCATGCCCGGCAGCACTGTCGCCGCACTCAGGTCGACGACACGGGCGCCGGCCGGGATCGGCACGGACGGCCCGACGTCGGCGATCCGATCGCCGCGGATCAGCACGACCTGGTTCGTCAGCATCGTGCCGGCCTTCGCGTCGAAGAGCCGGCCGGCGCGAATGGCGGCCACCGGTTCCTGCGCCGCCGGCGCCGCCAATGAGGCGAGCACCAGTCCAAACGCCGCGAACCTTTTCATACGCAGACTCCTTTTTCGCGAGAGTCGTGACTATACAGGAATTGCATCCGCCGTTTCGACGCGGGTCCTTCGGTACCCGGAGCTCTTCGTGACGTCGTGTCTTCGTGAAAGACAGGCGGTGCTGTCTGGCGGCGTCGGCTGTGAAACCGGACAACGTCGGATCATTCCGAGCCGTCCGCGCGCGTGACGTGGACATCGCGGTTCTCGCCGCGACCGGTGACGCGCACGCGCCACGGGTTGCAGCACACTTCGCAGTCCTGGACGAAGCTGCCGCGCACGTCGGGCTCGACGTAGATCTCGATCTGCTCACCACAATACGGACAGGTGACGAGGAACTGGTCGTCCATCAGCTCGAAGCGGCTACGAGTGTACACGCGCGGCAGAAGGTCGTCTCCACAGCCGGATCAATTCCGGCGCGCGCGGCACGAAGTCGGCGAGTGTGCGATCGTCGAGCACTTTCAGGAACGCGGCCTGCGCGTTCTTGAGGACGCCCTTCAGCCCGCACGCCGCATCGATGGGACAGGTGTTCGTCGCGCGGTCGAAGCACTCGACGAGATCGAAATGCGGTTCGGTGGCTCGCACGAGCGCGCCGATGTTGATCGCCGCGGGCGGACGGTTGAGACGCAGGCCGCCCCCGCGGCCCCGGGTGCTGGCAATGAGATCCTGTTCGACGAGCCGCTGCACCACCTTGACGAGATGGTGGTGCGAGACGCCGTAGGCGCGGCTGACTTCGCTGATCGACACCAGCCGGTCCTGGTGCGCGGCCAGATAAAGAAGGAGGCGCAACGAGTAGTCGGAAAATCGTGTCAGTTGCACGGGCCCTCTTAAAGATGTAGCTTGAATACATGTTATACCCGGCCGGGCGGGCTGCCGCGATTCCGGCGATTGCGCTCGCTTGGTTCGCGCTGGCGACGCCCGCCCGGGCCAAGGACAGCCTGCAACCGGCCGGCTGGGATCGCGGCATCGCGCTCTCAGAAGCCCCCGATCTCAATCCCGATCCGCACGTCGTCGAAGTGAACATCGACGCGCGCGTCGCGGCCGTCGAGATCGCGCCCGGAGAGCGTGTCGACGCCTGGACGTACAACGGCGGCATTCCCGGTCCGCTGATCCGCGTCCGCGCCGGCGATCGCCTCGTCGTCCATTTCTCAAATCACCTTCCCGAGCCGACGACGATGCACTGGCATGGGATACGGGTGCCGATTCAGATGGACGGTGTGCCCGACGTGTCGCAGCCACCGGTGCCGAACGGCGGTACGTTCACGTACGACTTCGTGGTGCCGGACGCCGGGTTGTACTGGTATCACCCGCACGTGATGTCGGCGGCGCAGGTGGGCTTTGGTTTGTATGGCGCGCTGCTTGTCGAGGATCCGAGTGAGGACGCCCAGGTGGGCGTCGCCGACGAAACCGTGCTCGTGCTGAGCGACATCGCGCTCGACGGGAAAGGCGGGTTCGAACCGCCCGACACGGGTGGCTCGACGGGCATGGCGTTCGGCCGCGAGGGCAATCACGTGCTCGTCAACGGCCGCGAACGGCCGCGTCTTCTGGTCCGCGCCGGTGCGCCCCAGCGCTGGCGGATCGTCAACACGGCGAAGAGCCGTTTCTTCGAAATCGATCTCGAGGGGCAGCCGTTCACGCGCATCGGCGGGGACGGCGGCTTCATGGAATACCCGATCAGGCTTGATGCGCTCGTGCTCGCGCCAGGCGAGCGCGCCGACGTGATTGTCGCGCCGCGAGGCGCGCCTGGCACGGAGCTCATCATCCGCGCGTTTCCGTTCAACCGCGGATTCGGCAGCACCGAGTACCGCATGGCCGAAGAGCTGATGACCATCGCGTTTGCCGACCTGCCCGCGTACGCCGGCGGATCACCTCCGCCCGTGCGGCGCGCGATCGAGCCGATCAGCACGAGCGGCGCGACCGCGGTCAACATCGAGTTCACCATCGCACAGCGCCCGACCGGGGCGTTTGAGTACGGCGTCAACGGCGTGCCGTTCGCGAAGAATCACCCCGTGACGGCAAGTCCGGGCGAGACGCAGATTTGGACGATCACCAACAAGACCAAGTGGTCGCACCCGTTTCACCTGCATGGGTTCTTCTTTCAGGTGCTCGACAAGGACGGTGGGCCGGTCCACCCGCTCGAATGGAAAGACACCGTGAACGTCCCGCTCGAGAAGACCGTGCGTCTCGTCGTCCGCTACGACGACAGGCCGGGCAGCTGGATGTTTCACTGCCACGTTCTCGATCACGCCGATGGCGGCCTGATGGGCATGGTCGACCTCGGCGTCCCGCACGTGGACCATTCTGCACACCCCGGCCACTGATCCGGCCAGTCAGCGGGTCAGGGTACAATCGCTGAGAGCGAGGAGAGGATATGTACCGAGCCCGGATTCTGGCAGGTTCACTGTTGGGCTTTTCGCTGGTCGCCGCGGGTGCGACGCCCGCCCGAGGCCAGGGACGCGGCTTCGGACCGCCGACGATGGCGCCATCGAAGCTGCGGTCGGTGCCGGCCGAAACGACCGCCGCGAAGGTGAAGGACTCGAACTGGAAGGCGCCGCGCACCGCGTGGGGCGCGCCCGACCTCACCGGCATCTGGACGAGCGACGACATGCGCGGGATTCCCGCGACCCGGCCGGCCGCGCAGAAGGATCGGGAGTCGCTGACGCCCGAGGAATTCCAGCGGCGCGCCGGCGGCGACGAAGCCTCGCGCGACCGCGCCGTCAATCAGGAAACCGTGCTCCGCAACGAGTTCGGCGTGCGCACGTTCGGCTACACGTCGTTTGTCGTCGATCCGCCCGATGGCCAGATGCCGGCGCTGACGCCGGCGGGGCAGGCGAAGCAGCGCGCGTCGGCCGGTGTCGGCACCTTCGGCGGCGGCCCGTTCAACGACTTCAGCAACTTCGGGCTCTACGACCGCTGCATCACGCGCGGCATCGCGGGCATTTATCCAGTGCTCTACGGCAACGGCCTGCGCATCATGCAGACGCCGAACGAAGTGATCGTGAGCTACGAGATGATTCACGACACGCGCGTCATCCCGCTCGATAACCGCCCGCACGTCGGCGCGAACATCAAGCAGTACATGGGCGACGCGCGCGGCCACTGGGAAGGGGACACGCTCGTCGTCGAGACGACGAACTTCACCGACCGCATCGGCGCCTACCTCGGACCGAACAGCGACAAGCTGAAGGTCACCGAGCGTTTCACGCGCATCGACCCGCAGATGATCGACTACCGCATCCGCGTAGAGGACCCGGTGATGTACGCCGGGCCCTTCACGATCCGCTACACAATCACGCAGCAGCCGAACTACCAGCTCTACGAGTACTCGTGCCACGAAGGCAACGGCGCCGTCGGCAATGCGTTGAGCGGCGAGCGCGCGTACGAGAGGGCCGTGGCGGAGGCCATCGCGAAAGGCCTGCCGATTCCGACGCGCGCGCCGGCGGGAATGGAAGTGTACACGGGCGCTCCTGTTGAAGGCCGGGAGGCGGTTCGTGAGTTCGGCACTGGAAAATAAGGCCGCCGAGCCCGCGGTCCGCTTCGACGCCTCCCTGCAGCGCGCCCGCGCGTACCTCGATCGCGTGGCGCAGCTGAACGCACTCTACAGGGCTGGCGACATCCACGCGCACGTGCCCTCCGCCCTGCATGAGGACGGCGGGACGCTCGACGATCTCGTCGCGCAGCACCTGCCGGCGTCGAATGCGGCGTTCCAGGCCGCCTCGCAGGGTCTGTTCTTCTCGCTGCCCGTCGCGTTCGATCCAGCCGAATCTGTCGGGCCATACCTCGCCGCGATCGACCGCGACGGGGCCGGCCAGCCGTATCGCTTTCTCGACATGGGCGCGCTCATCGCGACCCACGCGTTCGGCGAGAACGATCCCGACATCGTCCGCGCGGTGCTCGAGTCGCTGCCGTTCGTGGTCGATCGCTATTCCCATTCCGAATATCAGACCGTGCTCTCGCTGCGGCTCAAGGCGGCGCTCAACGCCATCGCGCCGACTGGCACGCCGCGACACTTCATCGTCAACACCGGAGCGGAAACCGTCGAGAACGCCATCAAAGCCGTCCTCATGAACCGGGTGATGACGACGGAGGATCGGGACGGCGGGTTCGTCGTGTCGTTCGAAGGCGCGTTTCACGGCCGCACGCTCGGCTGCCTGGCGGTCACGCACCGCAAGAAGGCGCGGCTCGGGTTTCCGACGTTCGACTGGCCGCATATTCCGTTTCCGGTCGAGGAGCCAAAGTCACCGAAGGAGACGCTGCGGCGCGAAGATCGGAGCCTGAAGCAGCTGTGGGATCTGCTGGTGTCGGGACGGCTGCCGAAGGCGGAGAAGAGCAAGGACACGTACCGGCGCGAGATGGACGCCCTGGACGAATTTCTCTCGAAGGACAAGCCCGGCGCCGCGGCGTTGAACGCGTTCGTCGAGACGCAGCGCGCGGAGTTGACGCCGGATGTCGTGAAGCGGGCCCAACGCGTGGCGGCGGTGCTCGTCGAGCCCGTTCAAGGCGAGGGCGGCGTGCACCTGGCGAGCGCGCGGTTCATGCGCAAGCTGCGGCTGCTCACGCGCATCTACGACGTGCCGCTCATCTTCGACGAAGTGCAGAGCGGCTGGGGCATGACCGGGAAGATGTGGGCCCACGAGCACTTCGACCTGCCGTGCCCGCCCGATGTCGTCACCTGGGCGAAGAAGGCGCAGAACGGCGTGCTGTTCGTCAGCGAAGAGCTGGCGACGTTTTTCCAGGAAGAGAAGAAGTTCAACACGACGTGGGAAGGCGATTCGACCGGGATGGTACGGCTGCTGGCCAAGATCGAGAAGCTGGATCTCGAGCTGGTCGGCCGCACCGGCGAACGTGCGAAGGCCGGGCTCGAAGCCCTGGCGCGCGAGCACCGCGAGATCATCCGGCACGTCCGCGGCCGCGGCGTGATGCTCGGCTTCGACGTCGTCCGGCCCGACTTGAGCGATCCGCTGCGCGACCGCGCGTTCAGACGCGGTCTGCTGCTGCTCGGAGCCGGCGAGCGCACGGTGCGCTTCTACCCGCGCTACGACACCGAGCCCACGGCGATCGACGAGGCGCTGTCGATTCTGCGGAACGCCATCGAGGATCTCGTCGGCGGCCGCCTGGTGTCGGACGCCACACCGGCGCTCCGCATCCGCGTCGGCACGCTGACGATTCCGCTCGACACGCTCGAGGTCGTGGATCTGACGCCGGACACGTTCGAGCCGAACAAAGCCCAGATCCTGCAGCTCGAACAGGAGCGCTTCGACCCGGAGTCGCCGCTCCTCAAATACCCGCCGGATACGCTGGAGGCGACGCTGAAGAACCCGCGCGCCATCGGAATCGCCGTTCGCGATCGCGTCTCGGGACGGCTCGTGGGCTACGCGCTCGGCAGCGCAATCGAGGATCACGACGAGGAGGGCATCAGCTCGGATCCCCGCGTCGGCGAGAACGACACGTTCTACCTGCAGGCGCTCGTCGTGCCGCCGTCGGTCCAGAACGCCGTCGAACTCGAGAACTTCCTGCTGGACACCCTGCGGCGGCGCGCGATCGACGGCGGGTTCGAATATCTGTCGACGCTCATCGAGTCGCGGGTGTGCGAGACGGCGCCCGACTGGTTCAGGGCCGGCGCGACACTCGAAACCCTCGACAACTACCTGGGCAGCGGCGCGACGTTCAACTATCTTCAGGCGCCTCTTAAATAAGCGCAAAGCTTAAAGTTCAAAGTTGAAAGTAAGGGGAAAGTGCGCGCGCCGCACTTTGAACTTACTTTGCGCTTTGAACTTTGCGCTTTGAGCTTTCTTTACTTCCCCACCAGGTGCGCGTCTGAGCGCTCGTTCTCGTTGCAGATGAACTCGATCAGCTCGTCCGACGGCGACAGACGCTGGTTGAAGCGCACCGTGAACGGTTTCGTGTAGGCCTTCGGATCGTCGATCGTCACGTCGATGATCATCTGACCGTATTTCGGCCGCGTGAATCGTTCGGTCATCTTCGCCTTGTCGGTCAGCGGGCTTCCCCAGATGTCGAGCCAGCCGCCGTCGCGCAGGTTCGTCGTCTCGACGACCAGCGCGTCGCCTTCCCAGTGGCCGACCGAGTAGCCATACCACCACGGTGTCGGATCGTTGTCGGGGAGCTTCCGGCCGTCGAGGAAGATCTGGCGGAGCCCGTAGTTCGCCTCGTAGATGATGACGATCACGTCCTTCGTCTGAACGATCTTGCGTGGCTGGATATGCTCGTGGAACTGCAGCAGTCCCATCGGCAGGCAGTGCGCGTCCGGGTTGTCCTTGTCGTTGTCGGCCCGGCGCCGATCGAGCTCGGCTTTTGCCCACGGCTGGAACGGCAGGCCGTCGGGAAAGCCCGCGCCGACGTTGAAGAACGTGGCGAG
>Ga0326726_10003827_pt1 | contig 13804 bp, 14 predicted proteins | sample MHFenrmetagenome_2_FD_207603 | JGI IMG/M metagenome (GOLD analysis project Ga0326726, IMG submission 207603) | Lab enriched peat soil microbial communities from Michigan Hollow, Ithaca, NY, United States - MHF15MN | ecosystem: Environmental > Terrestrial > Soil > Wetlands > Peat | place: USA... | reverse complement strand
AGAGATAGTCGAGCGACCGCCACGGCAGATGATGCAGGCCGCGATGGACCATTTCGGCGTCGAGATGGCATGCCGTTCCGGTGGTGATCGACTCGGCGATCATGCCGGCGGCGCGGATGCGCGTCGCGTCGTTGTCCGTCGCAAGGTCTCCGGCCAGAACGCCCAGCTTCGCGCCTCCGAGCGCGCGCGCCGTCGCCTCGAGGACCGCCGTTTTCCCCGCGCCAGGCGATCCCATCAGGTTGATCGCGACGACGTTGTGATCGCGGAAGTGCTCGCGGTTGTGACGCGCCGTGCGATCGTTGCCGGCGAGAATACGTTCATGCACGGCGAACGGGATCACGGTCGGATCCCCGCAGCCACAGGATTCACACATCACGGCACCTCCAGCTCGAGTTGCTCGAGGGTGAGCTCGTCGCTCGACGCCGGCTCGATCTCGAGCGGCGCGTCCTCGCAGATGGTTTTGATTCGGAACACGTCGTACGCCGTCCGGAACAGTTCGGGCTCCACACCGGCCATCGAGCCGATCTTCACGCGCACGCGCCGGACCGCGATGGCGCCCTGCGCGCGCACGACGCTCTCGATCTGATCGAACATCGATTGGACGAGGCTGTATTCATGCATGGAAGTTCGCGGGGCGCTTCTCGAAGAACGCGCTCAGCCCTTCCTTGAATTCAGGTCCATCCGCCACGCGCGACAGTTCGTCGAGCTCCTGATCGAGATGCGCATCGAGCCGGTCGACCCCGGCGGCCTGATTCAGCAGCTCCTTGGCAATTGCGAACGCACGCTTCGGCCCCGCCGCCAGGAGGCGCGCCATCTCGAGCGTCCGGCCATCGAAATCGTCCGGCTCGAACACCGCGGTGATCAGCCCGTAGTTCAGCGCCTGCCCGGCCGACAGCCGCGGGTTCAGCAGCATCAGTTCCATCGAGCGGCGCAAGCCGATCAGCTTCGGGAGCAGGAACGTCGAGCTCTCCGCGCCGGTGAGTCCCGTCTTCGAGTACGCCCACTCGAAGGTGGCCCGCGTGGACGCGACGACGAGATCGCACGACATCGCGATGCCGAAACCGCCGGCCGCGGCGACGCCGTCCACGGCCGCGATAAAGGGTTTGGGCGCGCGCCGGATCTCGGAAATGGTGCTGTGGATGTACTCGAGGATCTGCTTGAACGTGTCGCCGTAACCCCTGTGGACAATGTCTGGCGCGTCGGGCCGCAGGTAACCGAGGTCACCGGCATCACCGCCGTCGCGAATGAACTTCAGGTCGGCGCCGCTGCAGAACATCCCCGGCAAGCCGCGGAGCACGACGACACGGACGTCGTCTTCGCGGGCGTACTGGAGGCCGGCGCGGCGGAAGTCCTGCGCCGTCCGCACGTCGAGCGAGTTGAAGCGCGCGGGCCGATCGATGGTAATCAGTCCGATGCCGTCGACGCGTTCCATTCGGATGTGAGTCATTTCGCCTCGACCATTTCCATGGCCTTCCCCACCCGCCCTACCTCCCCTACCTGCCCCACCCGCCCTACCTGCCCCACCCGACCTGCCTCGGGCGCGAGCAGGAAGCCGTGGCGCTCGAGCAGCCACGGCATGCTGTCGCGCGGATCGACTCTGGCGAGCTCGTCGAGATCGACGGCGCCGGTCGCGACGAGCTTCAGGGCCGCTGACATCAGCGGACCCGACGCGGTCCGCATCATCCATTGCTGGTGCGCGAAGGTGTACGCCTTGAACGCGTCGCCCGCGTCCATCGACTGCAGTTCCTGGACGAGCGGCGACACCGGGAACGGCCACGACCGGACGATCGGCGCGCCATCGTCCGGCAGCGCGTCCACGAGATGCACCGTCGCGCGCGTCTCGACGCAGCCCGCCGCGATCGCGTCGCGCACGGCGCGCACGCCTGGAAATTGCGGACGGCCATCGCCGGCGCGCAGCGTGAGATCGCTGTAGTGCAGATTGAGAATCCGGTTGGCGAACGCCTCGAGGAGCGGCTCGGTGATGAGATACAGGTAACCGTCGAGCAGAATCAGCTCGGGCAGGTACGGCGTGATGAGCTTCAGCGTCTCCGCGTCGTACGCCCGCCGCGCGTCGAAGTCGTTGTAGAGCGACGCGCCGCGCGCCTCGTAGAACTCACGAATCGGATGCGTAAGCGTGGGAATGCCGCGCCGGACGTCGTCCACGGGCGTCGCTTCCGTCGTCACCACGCACACGATCTCGAACGCCCTGCCGCGATCCGCGGAGTGGCTGAGCAGGTGGACGAGTCCGGGCGCGCGGTGCGAGCACAGCACGGCGACGCGAATCGGTGACCCGTAGTGTCCGGCTTCAGCCGGACCACGAAGTTTCAGCATATGCGCGGCAGCAGCTCGCCCTCCGGCTCCGCCACGAGCCGTCGGCCAAACCCGGTGTCCAGAATCACCATCCCCGGACGGTCTTCGGTGCAGACGCCGATCACCGCGGCGTTGACGCCGAGCGGATGCGCGCGCAGCGCCTCGAGCACGCGCCCCACCGCGCCGGCGCGCACGCCGAGCAGCGCCTTTCCTTCGTTCGCCACGAGCAGCGGATCGATGCCGACGAGCTCCGACACGCCGCGCACCGCGTCGCGGACCGGCAGCGCGGCCTCGTCGAGCAGGACGCCGACGCCGCTCTTCGACGCCATCTCGTGCAGCGCGCTCGCCGCCCCGCCGCGCGTCGGGTCCTTCATTGCCGTAATCGCGTCCGGCGCGGCGATGAGCACCGCGCGGACGAGCCCGTTGATCGGCGCGACGTCCGATCGCAGATCGACGTCGAGCGCGAGGCCGTGGCGCGTCGCCATGACGGCCATGCCGTGATCGCCGAGCGTGCCGGTCACGATGATCCGATCGCCCGCGGCCAGGCCGGCGTCGCGGACGAGGTGCGGCGTGAGCGCCATACCGGCGGTGTTGATGACGATGCCGTCGATCTCGCCCTTGCCCATGACCTTCGTGTCGCCGGAGATCACCGTCGCGCCGGCTTCTTCGCACGCGACGCGCATCGACGCGAGGATCCGTTCGAGATCCGCGCGCGGGAAGCCTTCTTCGAGGATCACGGCGCACGTGAGGCCGAGGACGTCTGGCGCGCCCATCATCGCGAGATCGTTGACGGTGCCGGCGATGGCCAGGCGTCCGATGTCGCCGCCTGGAAAGAAGGGCGGCTGGATCACGTGCGAGTCGGTCGTCATGACGAGCCAGCGGTCGCCGAGCCGGACGGCGCCGCCGTCATCCATCGCCCTGACGCCGAGCACCCCGGCCGGCACCTCCGGATCGGTTTCGAACGCGTGCAGGAACGCCTCTTCGATGAGGCGGCGCATCGCGCGCCCGCCTGCGCCGTGCTTGAGCATGATGCGTTCGTCGGCGACTAGATGGGACATGTCATGCCTCCGAGGTTCGGCACCCCGCCGTACTGATGCCAGATGCGGCAGGTGCCTTCGCTGCTGACCATGCACGCGCCGACCGGCGAGTCGGGCACGCACGCGCCGCCGAACAGCGGGCATTCGGAGGGCGACGCGATGCCCGCCATGATGTTGCCGCAGATGCACTGCCGCACGAGCGTGGACGGCGCGTGCTGCCAGAGCGAGGCGAGGTCGATGGTGAAACGACGCCGCGCGTCCACGGCGGCCCACTCGTCGCGCAGGCGAAGGTTGCCATTCGGGATGTGCGCGATGCCGCGCCAGCGTCCGCCGATCGGGCGGAACACCTGCCAGAGCTGACGCTGCGCGTTGCGGTTGCCGTCGCGTGTGACGCAGCGCGGGAACATGTTGACGACCGCCGGCGCGCGATCGCGGACGAGCTCGACGAGCTTGACGAGCGCGGCCAGGATGTCGAGCGGCTCGAAGCCCGCGACGACCACCGGCAGATGGTGGCGCGCGACGAACGGCTCGAAGATTCCCCAGCCGGTGATCGTCGCGGCGTGGCCGGCCGCCAGGAATCCTTCGACGCGCGTATCGGGCATCTCCGCGACGATTTCCATCACGGGCGGGATGTATTTGTGCGCGGACAGGATCGAGAAGTTCTTCGGCACGCCGGCGAGGATCACGGCGGCGGTCGCGACGGCCGTCGTCTCGAAGCCGGTCGCGAAGAACACCACCTCGTCCGTCGTCTCCCGCGCCAGATCGACCGCCTGCGCGACGCTGTAGACCGTGTCGATCCTGGCGCCGCGGGCCTGCGCGTCCGCCAGCGAGCCGGACGTGCCCGGCACGCGGACCATGTCGCCGTACGTCGCGATGCGCGCGCCCTGCTGCGCGAGCACGACCGCTTCGTCGATCTCCGGCTGGTCGGTGATGCAGACCGGGCAGCCCGGTCCCATGATGACGTTGAGGTCGCGCGGAAACGCCGCGCGCAGTCCGAACTTCGCGATCGCCTGCTCGTGACTGCCGCAGACGTGCATGAGCGACACTTCACGGCCGACCTCGCGTGTCGCACGTGCAAGGGCGTCGGCCAGCCCCTTCGCCCGAACCGGATCGCGAAATTCGAGGAGATTCGCCACTTCTACCTTCTGCCTTCTGCCTTTTCACTTCCGCCGATTTCTCCGCGGACATCGGCGGCCATCAGATCGCTTCGATCCGCTTCCTTCAGCAACTGCTCGTACATCTCGAGCGTCGTCTTGACGTCTTCGGGCGGAATGCGGCGGATGGCGAAGCCGACGTGGTTCAGCACGTAGTCCCCGACGGCGACCGGCTCGTCGACGAGATCCAGCCGCACGCGCCGCCGCACGCCCCAGAAATCCACGAGCGCGGTCAGTTCGTCTGCTTCAACAACGAGACCCGGTACGCCTAAACACATGCGGTCCTCACTTCTGCCTTCTGCCTTCCAACTTCTAACTTCGCGCTTGGGCATCTGCGATCAGCGCTTGCCCAAGCGCGATCCCGCCGTCGCCGGGCGGCACCGACTCCTGGAACAGCACCTCGTGCTCCGGCGCGAGCGCTGAGCGCACGCCTTCAGCGAGCCGCGCGTTCTGAAAACATCCGCCGGACGCGACGATCGGCAGCGCGCCGACCAGCTTCACCGTCCGCCGGACGACGGCCGCCGTCGCTTCGGCAAGCGTGTTGTGAAACGCCGCCGAGATCGTGGCCACCGGCTCGCCGTGCGCGCGATCGAACAGCGCGTCGCGGACCGAGGGCCGCAGGTCGATCTCGCAGCGTCCGTCGCGCTCCTCCAGCGCGAAGCGATAGCTCCGTCCGACGTGCGGATCCGCCGCCTGATTCCATTCGAGCGCGACCTGTCCTTCGAAGGTCGCGCGCGTCCGGCCGAGGAACAGCGCACCGAAGCCGTCGAAGTAGCGGCCGACGCCGCGCGCCAGCGGGACAGGGCCGCGGCTGCGCAGGAACTGACCGACCAGATCGAGCTCGCGCGCGGGCACGTCCGCGAGCAGGCGACGCGCGCCTTCGGGCACGTCGCCGTCGAAGGCGTCGATGACGAGCGCGAGCGCCACGCGCCACGGCTCGCGGATCGCGCGATCGCCGCCGGTCAACGCGATCGGCCGGAACGTCGCCGCGCGCTCGAAGCCGGCGGTGCTCGCCACCATCACTTCCCCGCCCCACATCGTGCCGTCGGTGCCGTAGCCGGTACCGTCGTACGCGATGCCGATGACCGGCCCGTCGATGCCGTGCTCCGCCATCGCGCTGACGATGTGGGCGTGGTGATGCTGGACGGCGATCTTCACCGTCTCGGGCCGGCCCTTCGCGTAGGTCGTCGACAGGTAGTCCGGGTGCATGTCGTACGCGATCACGTCCGGATGGACCTGAAGGAACTTCTCCATGCGCGCGATCGCGCTCGTGTAGGACTCGTACGTCTCGAGGTTTTCGAGATCGCCGATGTGCGGGCCGAGCCACGCGCTCGATCCCGCGCCGACGCAGAACGTGTTCTTGAGCAGCGCGCCGCACGCGAGCACCGGCCGCGCGAAACCGCGCGCGAGCGTGACCGGACGCGGCACGTACCCGCGCGAGCGGCGCAGCACCGTGCCTCGCCCGTCGATGATCGAGACGACCGAATCGTCTGCGCGCGTGACGATCTCGCGGTCGTGCAGGAGGAACAGATCCGCGATCTCGCCGAGGCGGCGGACGGCGTCGTCGTTCGTGTACGCGATCGGCTCGTCGGAGAGATTGCCCGACGTCATCACCAACGGCCGGCCGGCGTCGGCGAGCAGCAGGTGATGCAGCGGTGAGTACGGCAGGAAGACGCCGAGCAGCCGATTGCGCGGCGCGAGCAACTCAGACACGCAGGGCGGGTCCTTTTGGACCCGCCTGTCCCGCTTCGGCAACAACACGATCGGCCGCTCGACAGACGTGAGCAGCCGTCGCGCGACGTCGTCCAGGCTGACAAGGGCCTTCGCCCCGCCGAGGTCTCGCACCATCACGGCGAGCGGCTTCTCGTCGCGGTGCTTGCGCTGCCGCAGGATGCGGACGGCGTCGTCCGACGTCGCGTCGCAAGCCAGATGGAAGCCGCCGATGCCCTTGATCGCCACGATCAAGCCGTGGCTCAGCGCCTCGGCCGCGGACGCGATCGGATCGTCCACGTCGATCAGCCCGCCGTCGTGCGCGTGCAGCGTCAGCCGCGGACCGCAGACGGGGCACGCGTTGGGCTGCGCGTGGAACCGCCGATCGCGGACGTCGTCGTACTCGCGCTGACATGCCGGGCACATCTCGAATGGGGCCATCGTCGTCGTCGCGCGGTCGTAGGGGATGTCGAGCGCGATCGTGAAGCGCGGGCCGCAGTTCGTGCAGTTCGTGAAGGGATACCGGTAGCGCCGGTTCGAGGGGTCGAAGACCTCGGCGGCGCAGTCGTCGCAGGTCGCGAGCTCGGGGGGAATCGAGACGCGCCGCTCGACGGCGACGTCGCTCGGCACGATGACGAAATCGGTCACCGGCTCGGGGTCGATGACCGCCAGGTCGAACGCGAGAATTTGCGCGGCCGGCGGTGGAGATTGCAGGGCGTCCACGAAGCGGTGGAGGTGGTCGTCGTCACCGAAGGCCTCGATGGTGACGCCCGCGGAATCGTTGCACACACGGCCCGCCACGCCCGTCTGGTGGGCCGTTCTGTAGACCCAGGGCCGGAACCCGACACCCTGAACGGTGCCCTGGATTCGAATGCGCCGTCCCTCCAACTGCGCAGAAGCCATTGTCGTGTGCCGGTACTGAAGGCAAGACGATTGCCAGGCGGAGTTGGCGTGAAACGCTGGGGATTCTGAGGGGCTTCCGGAAATCCGGCAGCGGAGCCGGAGATGGCCGATGGCTAAGGGCTGAGGGCTGAGGGCTGAGGGCCGGACTCGCTAACCGTCCGAGCGCAGGACCGCCATCGGGTCGACGCGGGCGGCGCGCAGCGCGGGACCGAGCGTCGCGAGCAGGACCGCGCCGGCGAGGACGGTGAACACCCCAATCCAGACGCGCGCGTCGAGCGCGTTGAGGAGCAGCAGATCGCGCCAGACGGCGGCCGTCACCCAGACCGTCCCGACGAGGCCGACGACAATTCCTGCGATCACCAGCGGCGCGTCGCGCGCGATCGCCGTCGCGACAAGGCGTCGAGGATCCGCGCCGAGTGCGAGCCGTATCCCGAGTTCGACGAGCCGCTGCGCGCACGATTGGCTCATCGCCGCATAGACGCCGGTAAACGCGAGCACGAGCGACAGCACCGCGACGATGCCAAGAACGTAGATCACGAACCACGCGCCATCGCTCGTCACGCGCGCCTCGAACGTGGTCCACGGGTCGGTCGCGAGACCCAGAGTCGCGGGCAGCGAGGGGCCTCGCACGCTCGCCGTCGACAACGCCGTACGTGCCACCAGATACACGCTCGACGGCCAGTCGCGCGTGCCCACGATCCACACGTACGCGGCGGCGTCGGTCGTTGCCGACATCCGCGACGCAAACGGATCGGTCACGACGCCGGTCACGGGAATCCACTCCGTCATGCGCGTCGCGTCGATCGCCGCGCGTACGTGCGCCTCGCCGGCGGAACCGCCGGCGAGGCATCGCGCGGCCGTGCTCTCGCTGACGATCGCGGCCAGACCCGATCCCAACTGTCCACGCTGAAACGTCACACCGAGCGCGCTGAAGAACGACGGCGTTACGTACGCCACCTTCGCTCGGCACATCGTCTCGCCGGCCGACGTCGCGACGGCGACGTCCACTCGCGGCTGACCGCCGAGTTGCGGAAGCGTGCTCGACAGCGCCGCGGCGTCGATGCCGGCGGCGCCGCGCGTCTCGTCGAGCAGGCGCTCGAATGCGCTCGCTCGCGAGGCGGCGGACAAGGTCTCCCCCGCGGTGACCTGCGTCACGATCGCGCGATCGCCGGCAGGCGGACGGCTCACGCGACCGATCTCTTCGCCCATACGCACGATGAACGCGCTCGTCAACACGAGCGCGACGGCGAGCCCGACTTGGACCACGACGAGGACGTCATTCACGCCGTAGTGAAATCGCGCCGAGATGGGGCGGCGCGTTCGCCCCGTCAGTCCCGACAGAATGTCGGATCGCGCCGCGGAGAGCGCGGGCCACGGACCGACGCCGAGGATCGTGACGATCGTGGCGAGGCCGGCGACAGCCGCGACGAGCGCATCCGCCCGCACGGCGCCCGCGAGCGCCGGAATCGCCGACGCAACGGCGATGCGCAGCGCCGCGATCGCCCACGTCGCCAGGATCAGGCCCGCCGCGCCAGCGATGGCGACGAGCATCGATGCTTCGACCAACGAGAGCCGCGCCAATCGGAAGGGCGTCGCACCGAGCGCCGAACGCACGGCGAACTCCTTGCGCCGCGTGGCGAGCCGCATCACCAGGAGATTGCCGACGTTCGCGCACGCGATGAGGAGCAGCACGATCGCGGGCGCGACGAAACCCTGCAGACCCGGTCGAAGTCTGATGAGCCCTTCCTGCTCGAGCGAACGTACCAGCGTCCTCGATCGCGCGAGGACATTGAACTCCGCCTGGGCGTCGCTCCACGATCGTCCCGGCCGCAGCCGACCGACGATGTCCACCGTCGCGTGTCCGTCGAGGACGAGCGGCAGCCAGACGTCGACGCCGCGCGACGGGAGCCAGAAGTCATCGGGCATGACGCCGGCGATCACTCGCGTCTCGGCGTCGATGCGAATCGATCGACCGACGATCGACGCGTCGCTGTCGAATCGCTCGCGCCAGACGTGGTCACTGACTATCGCAACGCCGGCGCCGCGGGCGTCCGTGTCGCTGAATGGCCGGCCCAGCCGCGGCGACCGGCCGGCCAGACGGAAGAACGCCGGTGTGACGAACTGCACGTTGACGGCGATGCCGGCGGTATCACCGAGAATCGCCTGCTCGCGCGCGACCGCGGTCAAGTTCGTGAGCGTCTGCGTCGAGTCGCGCCACGCAAGAAAGTCCGCGACCGTCGCGGAACGATGGCCGGCGGGCATCGTCTCGTCGGCGAACCAGACGTGGCCCACTTCGTCCGGCGCCTCAATCGGTGGCACGTCGTGAACGATCGCGGCGAACAGCGCACCGAGCACGGTCGCCGTCGCGACCGCCGACGCGAGAATCGCAACGACGGCGATCGATGCCGCCGGCCGCTTCAGCGTTGTGCGGAAGGCGTATCGGATGTCAGGCCACATGAATGTGTGTCTGATTCTGCCACGACTTCACGGACCGCAAGGGATCGCCGTCTCGGGCTCTGTCGCAGATGGCGTCAGTTCTTCTTACACTCGATGCGGCGGGTCGTGTGCGTCGAATTGAGCCTGAAAGTCTGATGCGTCAGCGGGCGGTCGGTGCGACCGCCGCCGTGATCAGATCCAGCCGTCGCTTGGCCGTATCGACTCGCTCGGTCAGCGTGCGCAAGTCGAACGTGTGCGCGCCGGCGATCGCGTCCTTCAAGGCGGTGCGCGCGTCGTACAGCGATGCGAGCAACTCGACGCGACGCTCGCGATCAGGAATGCGCTCGACGGCCGGCTGCAGGTCCTCGGCGCGCTGCCGCTGGATGTTCAAGCTCTCGACGCCGGCGCGCATCAGGCTCGGGTACTCGCCCCGCGCGGATCCGGCCGGGTGACACTGCGCGCAACGGGACTCGAGCGCGGCAGGGGATGGCACGCGCGCCAGCATCACGCCGTGACAGGTCACGCACGTCGGCGCACGCGCGTCGTCGCCGCGCAGGAGCACCTGATGGAGGCTGCCGCGGAACGCCGTGGCGTTCCGCTCGTGACAGGGCGCGCACGTCCGCACGAGGTTGGCGCGATTGACCGGACTCGCCGGATTGTCCGAGTTGAGCACGCCGCGATGCGCCTCGGCCGGCTGAAACGTCATGGGATCGCCGCCGTGGCACTTGTCGCAGCCGATGCCGCGCTTACCGTGCGGCGACTGCTGCCAGTCGCCGAGGTGCTGCGGCGCCGGGACGCTGGACATGTTGGCGAAATGACATTCAGCGCAGCGGCTGGTGGTGGTCTGCGCGAATGCGGATGACGCGGTCGTGGCAGCGACAAGAGCGACGAACAAGATGTTGGCGCGCATGGCTGGTGCCTCGTGCCGGGTGCGTGGTGCTGGGTGCCGTGCGTAGTGCCAAGTGCTGCGTGCGGTGCTTGGTGCCAGTTGCTGAGTGCGCGGCACATGACATTCTGCACCTCGCACCTCGCACGGCACCACGCACCCCGCACCAAGCACCCAGCACCCTCTTTCATGCAGCGATTTCGAGGCGCCGTTTGGTCTCTTCAATCTTGGCCATCGGCATCTTCACCTCGAGCACGCCGTCCTTCACGACAGCTTTCGCCTCCTTGGTTTTCACGCCCTCGGGCAGCGTGATCGTGCGGAAGAACGAGCCGTAGCTCCTCTCGGTGCGATAGAAGCCCTTCTCCTTCTCTTCCTTCTCCATCTTCCGTTCGCCGCTGATGGTCAGCTCGTTCTCGGTGAGCTCGACCTTGATGTCTTCCCGCTTCATCCCGGGCACGTCGGCCTTGACGATGAACTCGTTGCCTTTCTCGAGCACTTCGAGGTCGGGCGTCCAGGCGAGTTCAGTGGAGAACGTCATCGGCCGGTCGAAACCGAACCGATCGAAGAACGAGTCGAGGTCCCGGCTCAGACGCCTGAGCAGCGGGAATTCCGGTTTAACGAGTGTGGTGTTCATAACTACCTGCCTTCTACCTTCTACCTTCTACCTTCTACCTTCTCACTTCAACACTCCTGATCCACACCGACGCCCGCCAGCGACTCGGCGCGAGTTCGTGTGGCCGCGCCGGGATGGAGCGCCACTTTCAGCACACCGTCACGTTGATGGCTGAACAGATCGAACGCCGACTCGATGTCGTCGAGGGTGAAGTGATGGGTGACGAGCGGCGTGAGATCGACGCGGCGATGCTCGACCATCGCCATCAACCTTCGCATCCGCTCCTTGCCGCCGGGACAGAGCGTCGTGACAATCGTCTGATCGCCGAGGCCGGCGTAGAACGCCTGGTAGGGCGCCACGAGCTTGCCCGAGTAGACGCCGAGGCTCGACAGCGTGCCGCCGGGACGGATCGCGCGCAGCGCGTTCTCGAACGTCTCCTGCTGGCCGAGCGCTTCAATCGCGACGTCGACGCCGCGTCCCTCGGTCAGCCGTTTGATTTCCGCGACCGGATCGCCGTCGCAGGTGTTGAGCGTGACATTGGCGCCGAAGCGGCGCGCGACCTCGAGCCGATCCGGCATCGCGTCGATGCCGATGATGAGCGACGCGCCCTTCAGTTTCGCGCCGAGCGTCGCGCACAACCCGATCGGGCCCTGCGCGAAGACCGCGACGCTGTCGCCAACGCGGATGCGGCCGCTTTCAGCGCCGGACAGCCCCGTCGAAAAGATGTCAGGGCACAACACGACGTCCTCGTCAGTCAGCCCGCGCGGAATGGGGGCGAGGTTCGCCTTCGCATCCGGCACGAGGAGGTACTCCGCCCACGCGCCGTTGATGGTGTTGCCGAACTTCCAGCCGCCCAATGCGCCGCCGCACTGCGAGTGCGATCCGTTCAGGCAGTAGAAGCACTGCCCGCACGGCGTGATGGCCCCGACGATGACGCGCTCGCCCACGGTGTAGAGGTCGGCGAGGCCGTCACCGAGCTCCTCGATGACGCCGACGGGTTCGTGTCCGAGAATCAGACCCGGCTTGACCGGATATTCGCCGCGCACGATGTGCACGTCGGTGCCGCAGATGGTCGTTGTCGTGATGCGAATGACGGCTTCACCTGCGCGCGGTCTGGGTCTCGGCACTTCCTCGACGGCAAGTCGGTCCTTACCCTTGAACACGACCGCTTTCATGCTTTTCATGGAGGAACTCCACCGACAAAAAGAAGCACGAAACGCGCCGTCGTAACTGCTTGTCACGAAGCGTGCACAGGCGGAAAATGCCGACGATTCGTTACGAGAATTCGGCAGATGCCGGTGCAGCGCTTCCTCTCGGCGCAGAGCGATCCGTTTACCGGCTTCGACGCCGCGCTAGGCGAAATCCGCGCGGGCCGCAAGACCGGTCACTGGATCTGGTACGTCTTCCCGCAGCTGTCAGGACTGGGCGGTTCCGCGATGTCGCAACGCTACGGCGTCGCTGGCGTGGAAGAGGCGGTCGAGTACCTTCGGCATCCGGAGTTATGCGAACGCCTGCTGACGATCACGACCGCCGCGGCCGATCAGCTGCGAGCGGGGCAATCCGTTGAGCGGCTGATGGGGTCCTCGATCGACGCGAGGAAGCTCGTGTCCTCGCTGACGCTGTTCGGCGCGGTTGCGCGGCGTCTGTTTCTCGCCGAGGGTCAACCGGCGCACGATGGGCTCGCTCGCGTAGCTGACGAGGTGCTCGCGGCCGCCGCGGCGCAAGGCCATCCGCCCTGTCGCTTCACGATCGATCAGCTAGACCAGTAGCTGAGCGCCGCGGGCCGACGTCGCCTCGGCGTGCGTGGTCGACCGTCCGAACAACACGCGGGACCAGCGACAAAGTCTCAACCGCTAACCGCGTGTTGTGATCTGTCGATGGTTGACGGACGGCTCCGGACGCCCGCCGAAGCGACACCGGCCCGCGCCACGGCCACTGGTCCAGCCGGACAGTGAAGAGCCGCCGCTTCGACCGCACGATGCTGCACGCGCTCGAGGGATCGAGGCGAGACTCAGGACGCCGGCGTCACGTGACGAACCTCGCGCGTGCGGCGGTCCGCGATTTCACCGCCGCCACGCTCCGCCGCAGCGCGCTGCACCAGGGCGTCGTCGTCGGGCTGTCGGCGTGCGGCGTGGCGCTCGCGGTCAACAGCCTGCTCCGCAACAGCGCTTTCACGTGGCTTCGCGGGGATGCCGCGCCGCGCTGGGGAATCCGCGCCGACCAGTTGCACACGGCCGAGCAGATGCTGTGTTCGGTTCACGGCGCGATCGGCGGCGCGCTGGAAATGGGCGCGCTGCGCCAGCCCTCGCTGGCGCCCGGCGTTGTGATCGTGGCGGTCTTGTCGGCCGTCGCCTTTGCGGTGCGACGCTGGCGACGCGCGAAATGGCGTGACTTCCCGCTCGTCTTCGACGATGAGCTGTCGACCGACGTGCAGGTCTTCAGGCTCAGTCCGTTAAGGGCTTACACGTTTGCTCAGATCTGCCTAGCCCGAATAGAGACTTATTGACACTATACACGACTATATAGGACAATTAACGACATGAGAGACACGTCGAATACCGGACAGGTCAATGCTTCCTGCCCCACTTGCGGCGCTAAATCGGTTGAAGTGCTCGTCACCGTCGACTCCGGCTTGTGGGAGCGCCAGTTTCTTCAGTGCCGCGCGTGCCGCCAGGCGCTGGTCACGGAATGGTCAAACACGCACCTCCGTCAACCCGTGGCGCCGCTCGTTACCTGTTCACTGTAATCGAGCGGG
>Ga0326726_10003826_pt1 | contig 13807 bp, 9 predicted proteins | sample MHFenrmetagenome_2_FD_207603 | JGI IMG/M metagenome (GOLD analysis project Ga0326726, IMG submission 207603) | Lab enriched peat soil microbial communities from Michigan Hollow, Ithaca, NY, United States - MHF15MN | ecosystem: Environmental > Terrestrial > Soil > Wetlands > Peat | place: USA... | reverse complement strand
CTTGCCTTCTTAGAATAAAAGAGAATGTTTCTATAATGACATACAATACCTGGTTCTTACCTATAAAACCAGTTGAATTGAATGATTTAAGTTTAAAGGTACAGATTCCCAGTCAATTTTTCTGGGAATGGATAGATGAACACTTCAATGCATTAATCAACAGATCAATTACTGAAGTTCTTGGAAAAGAGGCAAAGCTAACCTATGTTATTGCTGAGGACAAATCACCTGTTGAAGCTAAGGAGAATTTTGGAACAAACAATCTACCTATTTCAACTTCGCCAGAAAGGCCAAAACCAAAACACAGCTTTGAATCAAATCTTAATACAAGATATACTTTTGATAACTTTATTAAGGGAGAAGGGAATCAGCTGGCGCGTGCAGCCGCTGGAGCCATCAGCGACAACCCGGGAGGGACTTCTTTTAATCCGCTGTTTCTCTATGGCGGGGTTGGTCTCGGAAAAACACATCTCATACAGGCAATTGGAAATCAAATTGTAAATAATTTCCCGGAGAAAAAAGTTATCTATTTATCTTCAGATATTTTTACGGTAGAGTTTGTTGAGTCTATTCAGTCGAATAAGGTGAATGAGTTTTCCAACTTCTATAGAGGTATGGATGTACTTATAATAGACGATATACAGTTTCTTATTGGCAAAGAAAAAACCCAGGATCTTTTCTTTCATATATTCAACACACTTCATCAATCACGAAAGCAAATAATTTTATCAAGCGATAAGCCACCCAAAGACTTGAAGGGTTTGGATGAAAGATTAATCTCCAGATTTCAATGGGGTCTCACTGCAGATATTCAACCACCAGAGCTCGAGACAAGGATTGCTATTTTAAAAAGGAAGGCTGAAACATATGGTATGGATGTATCAAATGAGATTTTAGAATACATCGCCAACAATATAACCTCAAACATTCGTGAGCTCGAGGGATGTCTTATAAAGCTACTTGCAAGTGTTTCTTTAAATTCTCAGGAAGTAACTTTCGAATTAACAAAAAAAACAGTTAAAGAAATTGCAACCGATAGAAAAACAAGTAATATTACTATAGAAACCATTACTAAAGTAGTATGCGAACACCTTGGGGTTGCTGAAAATAAAATAAGAGACAAGACTCGTAAAAAGGAAATTGTCCTTGCAAGGCAGTTGGCTATGTTTCTTTCTAAAGAATTGACATTGTCCTCTCTAAAAACTATCGGACTTCATTTTGGTGGAAGGGATCATTCTACTGTAATTCATGCCTGCAATGCAATAGACAATTTTAAAACTAAAGATGATTCGTTTGGTCGAATTATTGAAGATATTAGAGATAAAATAGAGTTCTCGTCCTGACATTTATTTATTGTTGATGGTGTTTGAAACTATTTCTATGTTGATTAATTGTTAGTTTCTACTTTACTACTTGTTTGTAACTTTAAGTTATCAACCTCATTAATACCCTAGTTTATTTGCTAAGAATTAATACACCTGATGACAACGTGGGAATTTTTGTAACTTGTTGAAACTTCAAGCTTTGCTGTATAATTAACATACTAACATGGTAATATTTACTATTATTAAGTAAAAATATAAACATTATTATATATAAAGATGTTAATGGTCTTACATTTAACTCTAGAAATAAGCTTAATTTTTATTTGATTTACTGCCTTTTTTGGTCTATTTTTTGTTTATAGATGAAGATAAAATAAAAACAACTTAGAGTAAAGATATGAATACAAAAATAATATTTTCCTTCCTGATACTTTTATCAGTTGGATTTTTAAGTTGCTCAGATTCAGTAAATAATAGTATTACATTCCAAAATCTGGCTTCAAACGATGTTTACGTTAATTTTCGTGGTTCTAAAGTAGATGTTCCAAGTGGATCTACAGTAACTTTAAAGGATATTGATAAAGGTGAGTTTCAGTATGATACCATTTATGAAATACCTAATGGTGCTACCAGCTCGTCAGTTGAAGGTGAAGGAACGGGCACCATTATAATGGATGCGGGTACAAAAGTATTAGTTTTATACACCAGCACTTTTATTGAAGATGCTTACACACTTTTTATTAGTATTACTACCTCAGAGGATCAGACAGAAGGCATACTTCCCAACCCAATAGGACCCTAAATATAGTTAAGTAGTAGACTAAAAAATTTTGTGAGGGCAGTATTAAATCATTTCGTATAAGGGCAAATCTCTTCATATAAAAACGTTGTTATTCCCTTCCTTTTTTAGTATTTTTCTACGCTTTATTAGGAGAGTAATTAATGGACTTCAAAGTAAATAGTAAGATACTAGAAAAGCTTCTTTCAAAGATAATTCCAGCTGTTCCAGCAAGAACTCCAATGCCAATTTTAGAGAATTTTCTGTTCGAGATTAAAGGAGGTCTTCTAACAGTTTGTGCTACGGATCTGGAAATTTCACTAAAATCATCCATCAACGTAACATCTAATGAAAACATCAGCATTGTTATTCCAGCGCGATTGATTTATGATGTTGTAAGATCTATGGACGATGTTCAAATTAATTTCAGCGTAGATGGAAATGCAAAGCTTAAACTTACTACAGAAAACGGTGTCTACAACATTGGCTTCTTACCATCTGAAGATTTTCCAGAAACACCTTCAGTATCAAAGAGTAAGGAAGTAACCTTAAATGGCAAAGGCCTTAAAAAAGCTATAGACCAAACATCTTTTGCTATGAGCAAAGAGGATATGCGACCAGCAATGACAGGAACTTTATTGGAATTTACTTCTGAAGGGTTGAAATTTGTTGCGACAGATGGACACAGATTGGTACGCTTAATTTATAAGAACATTAAAACGGGAACAGAAGAACAATATATTATACCTGACAGAGCAATTTCAGTTCTCTCCAAACTTTTAGGGGAAACAGATGTTAAAATTTACCTTGGCAAATCACACATATCATTTTTTATTGGTGATGTGGAGTTTAGCTCAAGACTTATTGCAGAAAAATATCCGGCTTATAGTAGCGTAATACCACTTGAGAATGAAAACATATTAAGAATAAACCGGCAAACCTTGCTTTCTACTATTAGAAGGATGTTGCTTTTTTCTTCATCCGGAACAAAACAGGTTAAATTTTCTATCGGCAAGGATATCATTGTTGTTTCAGCTGAAGACATAGATTTGGGCTCTAATGCTGTTGAAAACATTCCTTGTGATTATAGCGGCGAGAAAATGGATATTGGATTTAACACTCAATATGTAAATGATATTTTAACGCATGTAGAAGACGAAGAACTGATCTTCAAGCTTCACTCTCCTACCAAGGCTTGTATAATTGAGCCCGGGAAAAAATCGGAGGGAGAAGATCTTATGCTTCTTCTAATGCCGGTTCGATTAAATACTTAAAATGTTCCTATCCTCAATCAGCCTTAAAAACACTAGGAAACACACCGACACACATATAGATTTTGCTAATAAGTTAAATTATATAGTCGGTGGAAACGGGGTTGGAAAAACCACAATTCTGGAAGCTATTTATTACCTCTGCACAACAAAGAGTTGCCTTACAACATCAGATGCAGAGGTTGTTAAAATTGGAGAATCCGGCTTTAACATAAATGGTTACTTTAATGGTCGGACCAGTGATGACGTTCAGATAAATTATTCAATTAAAGAAAACAAAAAAGCATTTTTATTGGGCAGTAAACAGATTCATAAATTCTCAAACGTTATAGGAAAATTTCCGGTAGTTTTACTTTCACCATCAGATCACTCGATTACGCAGGGATATCCAATGGAGAGAAGAAAATTTGTGGACTCTGTAATATCACAGGCAAGCAGGACCTATTTAAACCTTTTGCTGGAATATAACAGAACACTTAAGCAACGCTCTTCTCTCTTGAGCAGAATCAGGGAGCAGAACAAAATTGAAAGCCGGGAACTTAATGCATGGAACGAAAAACTGGTACAGACAGGCACAGAAATAATAAATCATCGAAACATGTTTGTGTTAGAATTTGACTCGTATATAAAAGATTCGTATCAAAACATTCTTGGTAAGAAAGAAGAACCAGGCATCAGCTATTACTTTCTGGAAGGCAACTGCGAAGGCAATATAGAAAAATATTTTTCATTGCTGCTTGATCAAAGAAGAGAAGACGAGCTTAGAAAAGCGACCAACCTCGTGGGTCCGCACAGAGACGACTTTATTTTTAATATTAACAGAATGAATCTTAAAAGCTTTGGTTCACAAGGGCAACACAAAACATTTCAAACCATCCTTAGGTTTGCCGAATATTTTTATCTGAGGGATAAAACGGGAAACTCTCCCATATTTCTTTTGGATGATGTATTTGGAGAACTTGATGCTGAACGCGCAGCGGCAATCAGTGCGTACCTTTCAAGCGTTGGTCAGGCATTTATTACCCTCACTGATTTTGGGAACTTCTCGTTTTTAAAAGCGGGCAATAATGATAGAATAATTAAGCTAACAACAGACAGCAAAGTAATTTATGCGTAGCAGTTTTATAAGTTTAAAGGAAATTTTCAGGCGGGAAAGGTCTCTCTCTGGCTTACGGGAGCTTGTTGATTCGGCCGATGTCGTAGTAAAATTCCATGAAATTTTTCCTAATCTGGAAAAAGTAGTAATACCATTTTCTTGTGAAAAAAAGGTTTTAAAATTGAAAGTGGAAAACCCAGCCTGGAGAAGCGAGCTTAAGTTTATGGAATCTGAGATTGTTGAGAAGGTAAACAAATTTTTTAATGAACACAGAATTAATCAAATAAGATTTATTGGATAATATATGGCCAAAGATAAAAAGCAAACAGAATATAGTGCGAAAAACATAAACGTTCTTAAAGGTCTCGAGGCAGTTCGAAAAAGACCGGCAATGTATATTGGAGATGTGAGCAGCCGGGGTCTGCACCACCTTGTTAATGAGGTTGTAGACAACAGTATTGACGAAGCCATGGTTGGTTTTTGTGATAAAATAGATGTTCAGATTAATAAAGACGGAAGCGTTTCAGTAACAGATAACGGAAGGGGAATTCCGGTAGATATGCATCCGGTTGAAAAGCGTTCTGCCCTTGAAGTCGTAATGACAATGTTGCATGCTGGCGGTAAATTCGATAAATCAGCTTACAAAGTTTCTGGCGGATTACATGGTGTTGGCGTTTCGGTTGTAAATGCATTATCGGAACGTCTGATGGTAGAGGTTAGGAAAGACGGCAAGATATATTTTCAGGAATACAAAAGGGGCATCCCCGTAAAACCCGTTAAAGAAATTGGAAAAGCAAAACGCGGTGAGAGCGGAACAACCGTTACCTTTATGCCGGACCCGGAAATTTTTAAAGCAACCGAGTTCCGCTTCGACACTCTTGAAGAGAGAATGAGGGAGCTTGCTTATCTTAACAAAAACATTACGATAAAAATAAAAGATGAAAGAAACGGCGGCGAAGAAAAGACATTTCACTTTAAGGGTGGTTTAGTGGAGTTTGTTAAGTATCTGGATTCTGCAAGGCAACCTTTTCATAAAACAATTTATATAGAAGGCGAAAAAGACAACACACCTGTTGAAATAGCTTTTCAGTATACAGACAGCTACGCAGAAAACATTTTCTCATATGTAAATAATATAAACACCCACGAAGGGGGAACACACCTTGTTGGCTTTAAAACAGCACTTACACGTACGCTCAACAACTATGCATATAAGAATAATCTTATTAAAGAAGGAAAGATTTCTTTAACGGGGGATGATTTCAGAGAAGGTTTAACAGGCGTAATATCGGTTAAGGTTGCAGAGCCCCAGTTTGAAGGACAAACCAAAACAAAGCTTGGTAACAGTGAGACCAAATCAGCAGTGGAGACACTCGTTGGTGAAAAGCTTGCAGAGTTTCTGGAAGAAAATCCGCCGGTTGGGAAAAAAATTATCGAGAAGTGCATGCGTGCAGCGGAAGCCAGAGAAGCCGCAAGAAAGGCTCGCGATCTTGCCCGGAGAAAAAATGCACTTGACACCATGAATCTTCCCGGCAAGCTTGCAGACTGCAGCATTACGGATCCTGAACATTGTGAAATTTACATTGTCGAGGGTGATTCCGCCGGTGGTTCAGCCAAGCAGGGACGAGACAGAAAGTTTCAGGCGATCCTTCCTCTCAGAGGGAAAATTCTTAATGTAGAAAAAGCAAAGCTGAATAAAATTCTGGAGAACAATGAAATAAGAGCAATCATATCTGCAATTGGTGCTGGCTTGGGGGCAGAGTTTGACCACTCTCAGTCTCGCTATGGTAAAATTATTCTAATGACTGATGCCGATGTTGACGGCAGCCATATCAGAACCCTGTTGCTTACGTTTCTTTACAGACACATGAAAGAACTAATCACTTCGGGAAAAGTTTATATTGCTCAACCTCCCCTTTATAAAATTAAAAAGGGCAAGGAAGAACATTATGCTTACGACGAAGACGAAAGGAATAAAATATTAAAGAGATTGAAAGTAGACGGTAAAGAGAAAATAAAACCCGAAGAGAAATCCGAAGAAGAAACAGCCGAAGAAAAAAGTGTAAAGGGGGTTGTAATTTCACGCTATAAAGGTTTAGGCGAAATGAATCCTGAACAGCTTTGGCAGACAACAATGAATCCCGAAACGAGAACAATACTTCAGGTTACATTAGAAAGCGCAGCCAGTGCGGATAAAATTTTTGAAACACTAATGGGGGACGAAGTTGAGCCCAGAAAAGAATTTATTGAAAAGCATGCTAAGTATGCAAATCTTGACATTTAAAAATAACATTTGAAAAGTTCTAAAAGATGGCAACAATTTTTGAAAAAATAGTACCCGTTACACTTGAAGAGGAAATGAAGTCCTCTTACATAGACTATGCGATGTCTGTAATCGTGGCCCGCGCATTACCAGATGTTCGGGACGGACTGAAGCCTGTTCACCGCAGAGTGCTTTATGGTATGCACGAGCTGGGAATGTTTCATACAAAACCATATAAAAAATCTGCAAGAATCGTTGGTGAGGTTCTTGGTAAATATCATCCGCATGGGGATACAGCGGTTTATGATACAATGGTGAGAATGGTTCAGGATTTTTCTTTACGCTATCCGCTCGTTGATGGACAGGGTAACTTTGGTTCGGTTGATGGAGATTCTCCTGCGGCGATGCGGTACACCGAGGCTCGTCTTGCAAGAATTTCTGAGGAAATGCTGCGAGATCTTGATAAAAACACCGTGGACTTTATACCCAATTTTGACGATACCCTCCAAGAACCAACGGTAATGCCATCGTACCTGCCGAATCTATTAGTGAATGGCTCAAGTGGGATAGCAGTTGGTATGGCAACCAATATTCCACCACACAATCTTGGTGAAGTGGTTGATGGATTAATATCGCTTATAAAAAATCCAAGCATCACCATTGAAAAATTGATGAAGAATATTATTGCCCCGGACTTTCCAACCGGAGGTATAATATATGGCTATGCTGGTGTGAAGGAAGCTTTTCTTACGGGCAGAGGCAGAATTATTGTTCGGGCAAAAGCAAACATTGAAACTCAAAAAAGCGGCAGGGAACATATTGTTATTACAGAACTCCCATATCAGGTAAATAAAGCTAACCTTATTGAAAAAATAGCCGACCTTGTTCATTCAGGAAAGATAAACGACATAAGCAACATAAGGGACGAGTCTGACCGGGACGGCATGCGTGTCGTTATTGAACTAAAGAAGGATGCACAACCACCAATAGTTCTTAACCAGCTTTTTGTTCATACCCAAATGCAGACAACCTTTGGCGTGATTATGCTCGCCCTTGTTAACGGTGTTCCGAGGGTGCTCAATTTAAAAGAAACGCTTCAGTACTTTCTTGATCATAGGATGGACGTATTAATTCGCAGAACAAAATTTGAACTTGATGCTGCTGAGAAACGTGCCCACATTCTAGAAGGATATATAATTGCTCTCGAGAATATTGATGCAGTCATTCAGACAATTAAGAAATCGAAGGATGTTGAGATCGCAAAACAGAACCTGATGAAAAAGTTCAAGCTGAGCGAAATTCAGGCAAAGGCAATTCTCGATATGCGGTTGCAAAGGCTAACCGGACTCGAAAGACAAAAAATAGAAGACGAATACAAAGAAACAATTAAGCTGATTGAAAAATTAAAAGGAATTCTGAAAAGTGAAGAAAAAAGGAAACTGATAATTACAGAAGAGCTTCAGGAAATCAGAAAAAAATATGCTGATGCCCGAAGAACAGAAATAGTGTACGATTATGAAGATTTCTCGCTTGAAGACATCATAGCTGAAGAAGATGTTGTTGTTACAATTTCTCACAGCGGTTTTATAAAAAGATTCCCGGTAAGCGGCTACAGAAAACAAGGAAGAGGCGGTAAGGGCGTTACCGGCGCAGGGACAAAGGAAGATGATTTTATTGAACATATGTTCATTGCTTCAACGCACCAGTATATTCTCTTCTTTACAGATCAGGGACGAGTTTATTGGCTAAAGGTTCATGAAATTCCCGAAGGTGGAAGAGCTGCTCGCGGAAGATCAATATTGAATATTCTTCAAAAAGAAAAAGAAGAAATGATAACTGCATTTGTCGCCGTTAAAGAATTCAGCGATGATAAATTTCTTATTATGGCTACCGAGCAGGGTACTGTGAAAAAAACAGTACTCTCAGCATACGGAAATGTTCGCAAGGGCGGAATAAACGCAATCAATCTAAAAAAGAATGATAGGCTGATTGAAGTTAAAATGACAGAGGGCAACAACGATATAATGATTGGAACCCGCAATGGTTTTGCAGTTAGATTTAATGAAAAAGACGCCCGAAATATGGGTAGAACAGCAACCGGCGTAAGGGGAGTTCGTCTAGGAAAAGGTGACAAAGTTGTTGGACTTCTTGTAATTAAACGCCAGGGTATGAGCGTGCTGGTTGTTACGGAAAAAGGATACGGCAAAAGATCGGATATAAATGATTATAGAATTACTCATCGCGGAGGGAAGGGTGTTATAACTGTAAAGACCAGCGATAAGATCGGCAAAATGATTGCATTAATGGAGGTTAACGATAATGATGAGCTTGTAATTATATCAACAAAAGGAATGGTTATTAGACAGAGCATGAAAGACATTCGTGTAATGGGAAGGGCAACACAAGGCGTAAGAGTAATCAGACTTAAGGATGGTGACTCTATTGCTGATATAGCCAAGGTTGTTCCCGAAGAAGAAGGCGAAGAAACAGAAGAATAAAAATGAAAACCCTGCCCATTATTTTTCTTATAATGTTCTTATATATCGAAATCTTTCCTCAGATAACGGATCCAGGGTTAGAGAGCATTAAGGGCGAGGACATTTTAAATACTGTACAAACACTTTCCTCCGTAGAATACGATGGAAGACTTTCAGGAAGTGAAGGTTACAATAAAGCAGCAAACTTTGCTGCCGAAAAATTTAAACAAATGGGGCTGCTTCCTGCCGGAGACGAAGGGTTCTTTCAATACCTAAATGTTGAATATAATAAAATTGATACACCGGCGGTCTTCAACTTGATAAATGGCAATAACAAGTTTCCATATATTCTTGGAAAGGATTTTGTATTAAGAGGATTTAGTGGCGCAGCAAATATTACCCTGCCGGTTGTCTTTTGCGGTTACGGTATTTCGAGACCTGATTTAGGTTATGATGATTATGAAAATATTGATGTGAAAGACAAAATAGTTATGGTCTTTAAACAATCCCCCGTCTGGAAATTAAATGAAGAGCCTTGGAGCAAAGATTCACCAAGAGAAAAATCAAGAATAGCATACGAACACGGTGCAAAAGGAATTCTTTTTGTTTCCCGGCCCAATGATGAAAAACCTCAGCCGCTAATCGGAAGCGTAATGCATGGAGAAGGAGAACAGATTGACAGTTTTCCTCAGCTTCAAATTTCTCCCGAGGTTGCAAATGATTTTTTAAGCCTCGCCGGCTTTTCAATTAGTGAATGTCAGAAAAGGATTGATGAAAGAGAGAAACCATTTTCATTTCTTACAAGAAAAAAAGCGGAGATAATAGTAAATTCCCGCTATAGTAAATCTGCAAAAACAATGAACGTCATTGGAAAGATTGAAGGAACAGACCCGGAATTAAAAAAGGAATATTTGGTGTTAGGCGCTCACCTCGATCATGTTGGCTCTCAGGCGGGATTGTTGTATCCCGGGGCAAACGATAATGCTTCCGGATCTGCTGGTGTTCTTGAATTGGCCAAAGCTTTTCAAACAAATGGTTACAAATCAAAGCGGAGTATAATTTTTGTTCTCTTTGCTAGCGAAGAACAAGGACTGTTCGGTTCAAATTATTTTGTTAATAATCTAAAAATTAATCCTGAAAAAGTTGTCGCAATGTTTAACTTTGATTGTATAGGTCATGGCGACAGCATTCAGGTTGGTAATGGTAAAAGTTCACCGGCGTTATGGGAGATTGCATGTAAAATAGACAAGGAAAATTTAAAACTTATAGTTGCAGATACATGGAACGGTGGTGGTGCCGACGCCACACCATTTTACGAAAAAGGAATTCCCTGTTTATACTTTGTTTCAAAATACAGCTATGATTATCTTCATCAGCCAACGGACACACCCGAAACACTGAACCCGCAACTTTTGGAAAAGGTAGTCAGGCTTGGTTATTTAACAGCAAGAGAAGTTGCCAAGGGCAATTACAAAAGAGAATCAGTAATTAATTAAAAGAAGAAGTTAATGTTTAAAGATCATTTCATCCACTTATTTAAATACAACGATTGGGCAACAAGAGAAACGGCAAATTCATTAAAGGTACTTGAGAAAAAAGATGAACGGCTTGGAGAGCTTCTTTCACATCTTGTATCGGCGCAAAAAATATGGCTTAACCGGATTCTTGCGAGAGAAATACATGTTAACCCCTGGGAGAAGCATACAATACAGGAAGGTATATCTATATCTACAAAAGTTACATCAGAGTGGATAAATTTACTTGAGAATTATAAGGATAAAGATCTGGACAAACGCATAGAATATGTAAGTATGAAGAGAGAGAAATTTGTAAACACGGTTAAGGATATAATTGTCCAGGTAATAAACCATTCAACTTATCACCGCGCACAGATAGCACAAAGAGTTAAAGCGCTGGGGGGAAATCCCGCCGTTACAGATTATATAGTTTACCAGAGGCAAGTTCAGAAATAGACTATTATAAACACACACCCATTCAGGCGTAAAATCGCCCCACTAAAGTGTTGATTTTAACGACCCATTGTGAGCTTTTATTGTTTTATCCAAATCTTCTTTGTTATGAACAGTTGAAACAAACAAAGCCTCAAACTGTGCAGGCGCAAGATAAATTCCTCTTTTTAACATTTCGTGAAAATATTTTCCGTAAAGAGAGGTATCAGACTTAACAGCAGATTTAAAATCGTCAACAGGTTCTTCTGTAAAAAACAAGCACATCATTGAACCGACACGATTCATTGCAAAATTTTTACCGACCGCCTTTAAATTTTCTTTAAATCCACTTTCAAGGTATGCGGATTTTTCTTCCAGCTCTTTATAAATGCCTGGATTCTCTTTAATATGTTTTAATGCCGAATAACCTGCAGCCATGGCGAGAGGATTTCCGCTTAAGGTTCCGGCTTGATAAACAGGTCCACTTGGTGCAACCTTCTCCATTATTTCTTTCTTTCCTCCAAAAGCACCGACAGGTAATCCACCCCCAATTATTTTTCCGAAAGTTGAAAGGTCTGGTTTAATTCCAAGGACTTCCTGTGCGCCGCCGGCGGCCACACGGAAGCCCGTCATTACCTCATCAAATATCAAAACTATTTTTTCTTCATCACAAATTGCACGGAGTTCTTTTATAAAACCATCTTTTGCTTTTACAACGCCCATATTTCCAGCAATCGGCTCTATAATTACAGCAGCTATTTCATTTTTATTTGGAACGATAAGTTTCTTTATTGAATTGATGTCATTGTAGTTTGCAAGTAAAGTATCGGCTGCATTTCCTTTTGTAACTCCCGGAGAGGTTGGAACTCCGAGTGTCAACGCTCCAGACCCGGCTTTAATTAGAAAGTAATCTCCATGGCCATGATAACACCCCTCGAACTTGATGAATTTTTCTCTGCCCGTATATCCCCTTGCAACACGAACTGCACTCATTGTCGCTTCTGTTCCGCTGTTAACCATTCTTACCATTTCCACGGATGGAACAAGTTCGGTAATTATTTTTGCCATTTCGACTTCAAGAGCTGTTGGTGCACCGAAGCTGGTTCCATTCTCAATTGCTTTTAATAATGAATCGATAATAAATGTTGGATTGTGTCCGAACAAATGTGGTCCCCAGCCTCCAACGTAGTCTATATATTCATTGCCGTCCACATCCCAAAACTTTGAGCCCTGTCCTTTTGCGATAAACAGCGGATCGCCCCCAACAGATTTGAACGCACGAACTGGAGAATTGACCCCGCCGGGAATATATTTTTTTGCTTCTTCAAAAAGTTTTTTGCTTTTATCAGTTTTCATTTAACTCTCATTATTGTATTCATTTATCAAAGTGATTTTTTTCTGATGGTGGCTTTTGGCCGAAGAGCAGTTCATAATCTCTGACCATGCCTTTTTGCCACCAATCTTCAGGAATAATTTTCCAGTTGCCAAGGATGTGCGGATTTATTGTTTTTTTGCCCCCAATCCATTTCATTAAATAAAAACGCAGATCCTTTTTAGTTGAGCTGATGATTCTTTTTGGTAGTTCTTCTTTTGAAATACCGGCCCCGCGAATCAGGTGTCCACCACCTCCGCTGCCACGGTATGAATTTATTGCTACCTTATAATTCTTGCTTAAGTCGAAGGGCGATCCATTCGATAACGAAGCAATTGTTACTTTGTCGCCGCTTGGTTTAGATAGATCAACAGTATAATTAATGCCCGCGGCAGAAGAGTAATTGTAAGATCTCTCATCAAGTTCAGGCGCGTTATTGCGTTCATTGTGCTTGATGTTTCCAGCTGTATCATATTTAAATTTAAGCAGATGATCGTTTTCGTCTTTCATTTGATTTAACCAATTACCGAACGAGTATTCAAGATAATCTTTAATCTCCTTTCCTGATAGACTCATCGTATAAAGAAAGTTTTCATAATGATATAATTTGAACATATCTTTCACTCTTATCCAGCCCTTGTTAATTGAGGCATTAGACGAAAGAGGTTCAGTGAAAGAAATGTCAGCGCCGGTTAATTCCAGCTGGGCGGCCTGTATCAGGTCAATAAATGCAGAAGGACCAAAAAGAGATTCTTTAGAAGAAATAGACCTTGTTATTTGTCCAAGCGGTTTTTGTACATAATTTTCAACAGCATTCAGGTTTAATAAAAACTTACTCATAAATTGATTGTTAGGCTTATAATTTTTTATCTCAACAATCTCTCCCGAGATATTTTTCTTATTCCACTTACCCCCCACACTATCAAAGTCCATTCGAATATTCGCCACAGCAACAGTTCTTGCTTTTGCTAAAGGCCCAACAATTAAAACGCTGTCACCATCCACGTTCTTTATTTTAAAATTCCATCCAGCGTGGTCATGCCCAACAAATACAACATCAAAACCAGGGACCTGTTCAGCTACCAGCTGTGATGCGTTTTCGTTTTTATATGTGTCAGCATTTTCATTGTTGTAAGTATAATCTACTCCCGAATGAAACAAGCCGATGATCAAGTCAGGCTTTTCTTTCTCTTTTATAATTGGAATCCATTTTTTTGCAGTCTCGATCATATCTTCAAACTCAATCCCCTTCCATAATATTTCAGGAAGCCATTCA
>Ga0326726_10003825_pt1 | contig 13807 bp, 15 predicted proteins | sample MHFenrmetagenome_2_FD_207603 | JGI IMG/M metagenome (GOLD analysis project Ga0326726, IMG submission 207603) | Lab enriched peat soil microbial communities from Michigan Hollow, Ithaca, NY, United States - MHF15MN | ecosystem: Environmental > Terrestrial > Soil > Wetlands > Peat | place: USA... | reverse complement strand
CGCGATCGCGCCGGGCTCGGACAGCTCGAGCTGGAGCGACGACAGCGCCCGCGTGCGGGACAACTCGACCTCGCTGGAGGGGAAGGTCGAGTGCGTGACGACGTCCGCCAGGACGTTGATCGCCAGCGGGAGTTTCTCCGCCAGAGACGAGACCGAGATCCTGAGGAAGTCGTTGTCCGAATAGGCCTGGATGGAGCCGCCCGCCCCTTCGATCTCGGCTGAGAGCTGGTCGGCCGTCCGGCGCTCCGTGCCCTTGGTCAGCAGGTCGGACACGATGCCGTCGAGCCCCGTCCTGTCAGCGGGCACGTAGGCGCCGCCGGCCGGCAAGGCCAGGGTGACGGTCACCACCGGCTGCTTGTGGTGCTCCACGACGATCATGTTCACGCCGTTGGGCAGCGTGGCCTTGGTGAACGCCGGGAAGCGCGCCGGCCTCAGCGGCGTGGCCGCGGGCGGCGTGGTCGGGTACTGGGCTTGCAGCGGTGCGGCCGCGATGAGCGCGCTCAAGGCGAGTATGAGGGATTTCATTAGTTGGCCCCTCCGCTCTTCGCGGGCGGGTTGACGATCAGGACGACGCGATTGGCGGGATCCAGGTACCGGCGCGCCACCCGCTGCAGATCGGCCGCCGTCACTGCCAGATGCTTGGCCACGTCCTCGTTGACCTCTCCCAGCGCGCCGTCGTACCACAGCGCGCTCTGCAGCGCTTCCGCCACACCCATCGTCGTCTGCCGGCTGCGGATGGCGTCGGACCGATACTGGTTCTTCGCCTTCGTCAGCTCCGCGGCGGTGACGGTGTCGTTCCGCACCTGCTCCACCATCGCGCTGAGGAGCGAGTCCACGCGGCCCGGGGCGACGCCCTGGTTGTCAATCGCGTACACGATCACCACGCCGGACTCGCGGTTGGACCGGTTGAAGCCGGCAGATGTGACCGCCGCCCGCGACTCGCGCACCAGGGAGCGGTTGAGCCGCGACGACTCGCCGTTGCCCAGCACGCTCATCAGCAGGTCGAGCGCCGGCGTGTCGGCGTCGCGCTGGCGCGGCGCCCGGTAGACGAACCCGACCAGGGGGAGGTTGGCGTTGTGGTCCGTCACCTCGAGGTGGCGCGCCCCCGTCCCGTACCTGTAGTCGCAGCTGACCTGCGCCGGCGCGTTCACCTTCGGGATGTCCCCGTAGTACTGCTGGATCAGCTGGCGCGCCTGCGCCGGATCGAAGTCCCCCACCACCGTGAGCACCGCATTGTTGGGCGCGTAGTAGAGGTTGAAGAAGGCCTGGACGTCCTCGACCTTGGCGGAGTCGAGATCGGCCATGTCCCCGATGACGGTATGGGCGTACGCGAAGCAGGTGGTCGAATCGAACGGCATCGTGAGTCCGTCCAGGAACGCCTTGGAGTAGGGCTGGTTGTCCACGCCCAGCCGGCGTTCCTCCTTCACCGTCTGCCGCTGGTTCTCGAAGTTGGTCTGGTTGACCGCGAGCGACCGCATGCGGTCAGCCTCCAACCAGAGCCCGAGATTGAGGCGATTGGACGGCACCGTCTCGTAGTAGTTGGTGCGGTCTTCCCTCGTCGTGCCGTTCATCGAGCCGCCGGCCCGCTCGACAAACTGCATGTGCTCCGACTTCTTCACGTGGGCGGAGCCCTGGAACATCATGTGCTCGAAGAGGTGCGCGAAGCCCGAGCGATGCGCCCGCTCGTTCGCGCTGCCCACGTGATACCAGACGTTCACCGTCACGATGGCCGTCGAGTGGTCTTCCGACAACACCACCGTCAGCCCGTTCGGCAGGGTGTACGTCTCGTACGCGATCCGTCCCACTTGCTGCGCCTGCAGCGGGGGAGTTGCCAGCGTTAGAAGGCCGACAACGGCGCACACTCCAGCCAGCACTCCGCCTGGCAGCCTGCGTCTGGTAACCACTGCGCAACTTGCCGTCTGGCAACTGTTCCGAGTTCTGACCACTCGCAACTCCTCTCTACTGAATTGGGAACACCTTCAAGGCATTGTCACGTGTAATGCGGTCCTGCAGTCGCTTGGGCATATCCAACGAAAGGAACTGATTCAAGTTTCGTCTCAGGTCGTGGACGCCGGGGCTCGGCCAATCCGTGCCCCACAGCACTCGCTCGGCCAGCTCCGGGAGACGGGGAAAATACTCCAAAAGCTTCAGCGGCGGGATGCCGCTCACGTCGAGGTACACGTTGGCGTGCCGCCGCAGGATGAAGAACGCCTCGTCCATCCAGAGTGGCCGGCCGCCGTGGGCCATGATGATCTGGAGGTCGGGGAAGTCAATCGCGACGTCGTCCAACTCCATCGGGTGACCGTACTTGCAGCGCGCCCCCGGGAAGACGCTCGTTCCCGTGTGGATCATGACCGGCAGCCCGCGGTCCTCGCAGCGCCGGTACAGGACGCCCAGCGTCTGCATCCCCTGGGTGTGGGCGTTGGCCGGGAAGAGCTGGTGCGGCGGGTGGATCTTGAGGCACCTGATGCCCAGCTCGAGCAGCTCGTCCACGTGTCCCTTGATGTCGCCGGCAAACCGCGGGTGTACGCCGCCGTACGGGAGGAGCCGCTCCGGCGCCGCCTCGGCGTAGTGCACGGCAAACCGGTTGGTCTCGTCCGTGAAGCCCATGAGGTCGGGGCTGGGATAGTTGACCAGGCCGACCCGCCATACGCCGGCACGGTCCATCACTTCGAGCAGCGCCTTCGGGTCGTCCATCAGGGCGAGCAGAAACTCCCAGTGATCCTCTTTCCCGCGCCGCATCGCCGCCATGACCTCGGGCTTGAGCTGGCGCCAGGGCTGGATGTGCACGTGAACGTCGGTGATCCCCGGCGCCGCGCCCGCGGACGGCGTGGCAGGTCGCGGCGCGGGCTCCCGCCGCTTCTGGCTCATCCTTCGGGCCACGCGAAGAAGCCCTGTCCCGTCTTCCGGCCGAGCTTCCCCTCCGAGACGAGGCGCTCGAGGATCGGGGGCGGCGCGAATCGCTCATCGCCGAGCGTGCGCGCCAGATAGCGGGCGATGGCGAGCCGGACGTCGAGGCCGACCAGATCGGTGAGACGAAGCGGGCCGACGGGGTGGTTGTAGCCCAGCGTCATCGCGCGATCAATGTCCACGGCGGTTGCGACGCCTTCCTCCAGCATCCGCATCGCCTCCAGTCCCAGCGCCAGGCCGAGGCGGCTCGACGCAAACCCGGGCGAGTCCTTCACGACGATGGGTTCCTTGCCGAGGCGGCGGGCCACGCCCACGGCTGCGGCTACGGAGGCAGGAGCCGCGCCGGTGTGGGTCACGATCTCGACCAGCTTCATCAGGTGCACCGGGTTGAAGAAGTGCATGCCGAGCACGCGGGCCGGCCGGCGGGTCGCCGCGGCGATCGCGGCCACCGAAAGCGACGACGTATTGGTGGCGAGGAGAGCGGCCTCGGGCATGGACGCATCGAGCCGCGCAAACAGCTCCCGCTTGAGCTCGAGGTCCTCGGGGATGGCTTCCACGACCAGATCGGCGCCACCGGCAGCCTCGAGCACACTGTCCGACACCGCGATCCGTGCGAGCGTGGTGTCGCGCTCGGCGGGCGTCAGCTTCCCGCGCTCGACGGCGCCGTCGAGGTTCCTGCGCACTCGTGCCAGGCCGCTCTGCGCCGCGCCGGGCACGGCGTCGCTCAACCGCACGGCGTAGCCGGCCTGCGCGGCCACCTGCGCGATCCCGTGGCCCATCGTGCCCGCGCCGATCACGGCGACCGTCGCGACGTCGGTCACCGGGGAAGGGAGTCAACCGCGGCGCGCGCCACGTCGGGATAGTCCGTGCAGAGGCCGTCCACGCCCAGCGTGAAGAGGCGCCGCATCGCCTCCGGTTCGTTCACCGTGTAGACGTAGAGCGTCATCGCGGCCGCATGGACGTTCGCGACGAGCGCCTCATCCACGTGGTTGCAGTGCTGCCAGAGAATCGTGGCGTCCGCGTCCTCCAGGCACCGGATCGGATGCATCGGGTACGAGGCCGAGAGCACGCCGCGCCTGAGCAACGGCCGCTTCTCCCCCATCCGGTGGATCACCCGGTGGTCGAAGCTGTGCAGCGCCACACGGTCCGGGACTCCCGTGCGCTCGATCATCTCGAACAGCTTCTCGTCGAGGCGGGGCGGTACGGACTTGATCTCCACGTAGGCGATCATCCGCGGCACGATGGCGGCCAGCGCCTCCTCCAGCAGGGGGATCGGCTCCCCGTTGGCCAGCGGGTGCGCGCGGACCTCACGCAGGGAGCTGTGCGCGATGTAGTGGTCGCCGACCTTCTCGCCGTGTTGAACGACGAGGGCGCCGTCGGCCGTCGCATGGATGTCCAGCTCGACGGCGTCGGCGCCCCGGTCACCGGCGGCGCGGAAGGCTGCGAGTGAGTTCTCCACCTCGTAGCCCGACGCGCCGCGGTGCGCAATGACCAGCGGACGGCTCACCCGTCCATTGTATCACTCTTCTTGGGGGCTATCCAGTCGGGTTCCTTGAAGATGTCCGCAAGCAGCGCACGGTCGTCCGTGGACGGCAGGACCGACGCCAGATACGCGGCGTAGCCCTCTTGTGACATCGGCTCGCCGTCGAAGTCGAAACACTGATGTGCCCACTGGCCGATCCGCCGGTTGAACTGGAGCGCCGGCACCTTGATCCACCGGTCGCGGTCGGGAATCAGCTGGTTCAGGCGGTCCACCAGGCGGCAGATCTCGTCGCGATACAGCCCGCGGGAGGCCTCGTTGAGGTGCGCCTTGTCCGCGTCCGCCGGGTTCTCCCGCTCGTCAAACCGCCCCTTGAGCCCCCACTCGTACGCCCAGTGCGCCGAGGAGGAGCCGTCCGTGCCGAACAGATCGAACGCCGTCGGCACCCACTTGTTGAAGAAGCGCTGCACGATCTCGGGCGGAACCCTCCCCGCCTTGATGACCCGCAGCAGGCCGTTGTTCCCGGTACCGAGGTGGTAGGATTCCTCCTTGAGCATCGGGCCCATGGAGCGGGCCAGAGGATGGAACGCCGAGGTGGAGAGCATCTTCAGCTGGAACTTCCCGTCGCGGTCGATGAACTGGGTGTAGGTGAAGAAGTCGAGCCAGTTGTCCACCCGCTCGTTGAACGAGCCGAGCAGCCGCTTGCCCTCCGCGGCGCGCCGCTCGAGCAACTTCTGCGCCTCGCGCTTGCCCTCCTCGCCGAAGTGCTCCACCAGGAGGTACGACATCTGCCATCCGTGGCGCATCTCCTCGGCCATCACCCGCATGATGGAAAGCAGGTCGTAGCTGGAGGGGGAGTTCTCGAGCAGGCTCCGCTGCTGTTCGACCGAAGCGAACTCGGTGTCCCCCTGGTAGACGATGAGGTTGAGCAGTGCGTCCCGGATCCGCTGGTCGGGGATGTGCATCACCGTGGGCCACTTCCGCTGGCCCTTGAAGTGCCCGAACTCGATGTGCTCCGCCTCCGGCTCGCCGAACTTCGCCTCGAACTTGAACTCGCGCAGCTCCTTGGCTTCGAGGCCGATGTCCGTCTGCCAGGCCCGGAACAGGTCGATCCACTCGTCGAACGTGTGCACCTTCAGCATCGATGTACCCTCAGCGACCGGTGAAGTGGGGAGTGCGCTTCTCGAAGAACGCCGCGATGCCTTCCTTGCCGTCCGCGCTGCGGAAGCACGCCAGCTGCGCGTCCAGCTCGTAGTCGAGCATCTCGTCCAGGGTCGAGCGTTCGCTCAGGTAGACGGCGCGCTTGGCCCGCCGTACGGCCAGCGGCGGGGCGGCGGCGATCTGCCGCGCCCACGCCTGGGTCGCGTCCGCCAGCTCCGCGGCCGGGACGACGCGGTTGACGATGCCGAGCCGGAGCAGCTCCGGTGCGCCGACCAGCTCGGCGCCGAGGATCAGCTCCAGGGCTTTGGACGCGCCGACCAGGCGGGGCAGGTAGTAGGTGCCGCCGAAGTCGGGGTGCAAGCCGATCTTCATGAAGACCTGGCCGATCTGTGCGCTGTCGGCGGCGATCCGCATATCGCACGCGAGCGCCAGGTTGGCTCCGCCCCCCGCCGCCACGCCGTTCACTGCGGCCACCACGGGCTGCGGTGCCTCGCGGATGCCGTGGGCCACCGCGCGGAGACTGTCCACCAGGCGGCGGCCGGTCGCCTCGTCGCCGCGCGTCATCAGGTCGCGCAGCAGTCCGACGTCGGCACCCGAGCAGAAGGCCTTGCCCGCCCCCGTGATCACGATGACGCGCACCGCCTCGGCGGCACCGAGCATCCTGACCGCGCTCGCCATGTCCTCGACCATCTCGACCGTGAGCGCGTTGAGCTTGTCGGGACGGTTCAGCGTGATCGTCCCGACCGGTCCCGCGATGCTCACGGCTATCAGCTCGTATGCCCCGTTAGCTTTGCCCATCACCCCTCACGTCTCTCTCTCGACTAGCATCGCGATCCCTTGTCCCACCCCGACGCACATCGTTGCCATGCCGTACCGCCCACCACGCCGCTTCAGCGCGTGGACCAGGGTGGTCAGCAGGCGTGCGCCGGTTGCGCCAAGTGGATGCCCCAGGGCAATTGCGCCACCGTAGACGTTGACCTTCGCCGGATCCAGCTCCAGCTCCTTGATGCAGGCCAATGCCTGTGCCGCGAACGCCTCGTTGAGCTCGAAGAGGTCGATGTCGCGGACGTCCAGTCCCGCGCGCTCGGCCGCCTTGCGGACCGCGGGGATCGGGCCGACGCCCATCACCTGCGGGTCTACCCCCGCCACCGCGCTCGCCACCACTCTGGCGAGCGGCTGGTACCCGCGTGCGCGTGCCGCCTCACGCTCCATGACCAGCAGCGCGGCGGCGCCGTCGTTGATCCCGGAGCTGCTGCCGGCCGTGACCGTGCCGTCTTTCGCGAACGCGGGCCTGAGCTGCCGGAGCGATTCGATCGTCGTTTCCGGTCTCGGGTGCTCGTCCCGTTCTACCACCGTGCGTGCGATCTGGACCGGCACCAGCTCGTCGTCGAAGGCCCCGTCCCGCATCGCGGCGGCGGCGCGCCTCTGACTCTCCAGCGCGAAGCGGTCCTGGTCCTCCCGGCTGATGCGGTGCAGGCCCGCCACGACCTCAGCCGTCTCGCCCAGGGAGATCGTCCACACCTTCTTCATCGCCGGATTCACGAAGCGCCAGCCGATGGTGGAGTCGGCCACCGTCGGGGCCGCGCGCGAAAACGGCTCGGAGGTCTTCAGCATCACCCACGGCGCGCGGGTCATGGACTCGACCCCGCCCGCCACGAAGCACTCGCCCTCGCCGGCACGGATCGCGTGCGCCGCGCTGACCACCGCCTGCAAACCGGAGCCGCACAGCCGGTTCACCGTCTGGCCAGGGACCTCGACCGGCAGCCCCGCGAGCAGCCCCGCCATCCGCGCCACGTTGCGATTGTCTTCGCCGGCGCCGTTGGTGCAGCCGAGGATGACGTCGTCAATCGCGCGCGGGTCCACCTTGGTGCGCTCGACCAGCGCCCGGATCGGGATGGCCGCGAGATCGTCGGGCCTCACCGACGCCAGCGCCCCCCCGTGCCTGCCCACGGGCGTCCGCACAGCGTCCACAATCACGGCGTCGCGCGCCACTACAGTCCGACCCACACGGTCTTGGTCTCCAAGTAGCCGTCCAGCGCCTCACGACCCAGATCCCGCCCAAACCCCGACGCCTTGTAGCCCCCGAACGGGGCGGCGCTGTCGTACAGGTTGTACGTGTTGACCCAGACCGTGCCGGCCTTGATCGCCCGGGCGACCTGGTGGGCCTTGCTGATGTCCCGGGTCCAGATCCCCGCCGCGAGCCCGTACATGGACTGGTTGGCCAGAGCGATCCCCTCCTCCAGGTCGTCGAAGGCGAGCACCGCGAGGACGGGCCCGAAGATCTCCTCGCGCGCGATCGTCATCTCGGGCTTCACGTCGTCGAACACCGTGGCCTCGATGAAGTAGCCCTTGCCGCCCACCGTGGCGGCCCGGCCGCCGGTCACGAGTGTCGCTCCCTCGGACTTCCCCTTCTCGATGTAGCCAAGCACGGTGCTCTGCTGGCGCTTTGAGACCACCGCGCCCAGCCGCGTCGCCTTGTCGAACGGGTCGCCCGGGACCAGCTTCTTGGCCCGCGCGGCCAGCTGCTCCACCACCTGATCGTGGATCTTCCGCTCCACCAGGAGCCGCGACCCGGCGGCGCAGACTTCTCCTTTTCCATAGAAGATCGCCGTCTGTGCTCCCCGGACCGCGGCGGCGACGTCCGCGTCGGCGAAGACGATGTTCGGCGATTTCCCGCCCAGCTCGAGCGTGACGCGCTTCAGCGTCGTGGCCGCCTCGCGCATGATCCCCTGGCCCACGGCGGTCGAGCCGGTGAAGGCGATCTTGTCCACGCCCGCGTGGCGGACCAGGGCGGCGCCGGCGGTCCGGCCGTCACCCGCCACCACATTGAAGGCGCCCGGCGGGAACCCGGCTGCCTGCGCGACCTCGGCGAAGAGCAGGGCCGTCAGCGGCGTCTCCGACGCCGGCTTCAGCACCACCGTGCACCCCGCGGCGAGGGCGGGTGCGAACTTCCAGCTCGCCAGGTTGAGGGGGAAATTCCACGGCACGATGGCGCCGACGACGCCGACCGGCTCCTTGAGCGTGTAGACGAACGAGCCGGGAGCGACGGGCAGGGTGGCGCCCGTGACCTTGTCGGTCCACCCCGCATAGTAGCGAATCGTCTCCACGGTCATCGCGACGTCGATCTTCGACTCGAACAGCGGCTTGCCGTTCTGTCGCGTCTCGACTTCGGCGAACTCGTGCGCTCGGGCCTCGAGGAGGTCCGCCGCCTTCGCCAGCATCCGTCCGCGCTGCCGGGGCTCCAGCTTCTGCCAGGCGTCCGACTCGAAGCAATGCCTGGCCGCCCGCACCGCGCGGTCCACGTCCTCCGTGCCGGCTTCCGCGACCTCGCCCAGCACCTCCTCGGTCGCCGGATTCTCGACCGCAAAGCGGCGGCCGCCGGCCGACGGCGCGAACTCCCCGCCGATGAAGTGGTCCAGTCGCACTACTTCCCCTTGAACGCGGGTACGCGCTTCTCGACGTAGGCCGAAATGCCTTCCTTGGCGTCCTGACTCTGGAACAGCAGCTGCTGCAGCTCGCGCTCGATGGCGAGCGCGCTCTCGAACGGCACCTCGAGGCCGGAGCAGACGGCGCGCTTGATGTTGCCGACGGCCTTCGACGCCTTGTTCGGCGGGCAGAACTGCTTCGCGTAGAGCACGATCCGCTCCCACCACTCCTCGGGCTTGCCGTCCCACACGTCGTTTACCAGCCCGATCTCCTGCGCCTTCTCGAAGGAGAACGTCTGTCCCGAGACCATCATCTCGATGGCGCGGCTCTTCCCCACGATGCGCGACAGGCGTTGGGTCCCGCCGGTGCCCGGGAGCACGCCGAGATTCACCTCGGGGAGGCCGATCTTGCCGGCTTCCTTGCGGGCGATCCGGATGTCGGCCGCCATCGCGATCTCGAGGCCGCCGCCGACGGTGTGGCCGTTCAGCGCGGCGATCACCAGCTTGGGCGTGTGCTCGAGGCGGTTCAGCGTCTCGTTGGCGTGGAGGCAGAAGTAGTACTTGAACTGCGGCGTCACCGAGTTGAGCATCGGGATGCTCGCCCCAGCGGAGAAGAACTTGTGACCGGCTCCGCGCAGGACGATGACGTAGACCGCGTCGTCCATCCGGGCGTCCAGAATCGCTTCGTCGAGCTGCCGGTTCATCTCGTACGTGTAGGTGTTCGCGGGCGGGTCGTTGAACGCGATGATCGCCAGCCCGTCCTGCTTGGTGTAGTCCAGCAGTCGCTTCGCCGTCCCAGCCTCGCGCGCCATCGTTGCCGTCATCGGACGTGTACCTCCGCAGCGTAACCGTTGAGAAAGAGCCGGCAGATGGACTCTGCCAGCTCCGCGACCCCGACGCTCCCCGTGGGGTCGTACCAGGTATAGATCCAGTTCATCATTCCGAACAGCGCGTACGCCGACACGTGGCGATTGACGCGCTCCCCGCCGTTCTGCTCCTCCACCCGCGCCAACAGCCCAAGACACAGGTCCACGTAGGCGCGCTTCAGGCGGCGGACCTCCTCGAGCGGCGCTCCGGTCAGCGATTCCGCCTCGTGCGACAGCACCTTCATCTCGTCCATGTGGGTCGCGAAGAACTGGACGTGGTGGCGGATGAATGCCTGCAATCTCTCCTCGGGCCCGCCCTCAGTTGCTTCCGCCAACGCCTGCTCGGCGCCCTGCCGCACCCGCTCGAAGCTCCCGCGCTGGATCTCGAAGAGCAGGTCCTCCTTGCCCTTCACGTAGTAGTACATTCCCGCCAGGCTCATCTGGCTGGCGCGGGACAGGTCCCGCATTGTGGTCCGGTCGTAGCCGCGGGCGGCAAACACCCGGGCAGCGACAGCCAACAGGTTCTCGCGGCGGCGGTCGAATTGACCCATAATCACTCGGCTATTGTTCGAACGATTGTTCGAACGGCAATATCGCGGCCCCTTAACGGGATGCGCAAGGCCCCGTCCAACTCTCTGCGGGATGGGATCTCCGGCCTTGGCCGCCGAAGCTGACGGCGAGCTGATCGCCCGGTACCTGGCGGGCGACGAGACGGCGGCTGGCGAGCTGGTCCGGCGCCACACCGCCGCTTTGGCTCGTTTCCTGGCGGCGCAGGGTGCTCCGCAGGAGGAGCTGGAGGATCTGACCCAGGACGCGTTCTTCAAGGCGTTTCGCGCGTTGGGGTCGTTCAGGGGAGGGGCGAGTTTCCGGACCTGGCTGCTGGCGATCGGCGGAAACGCGCTAAGGGACGAGCGGCGGCGGTGGCGACGGCGGCAGGTGGTCGAGCTGACTCCCGAGATCCGGGACCCCTCGGGCGATCCGGGGGAGCACGCCGACGCGGGATGGACGCTGCAGCGCCTGGAGGAGGGAATCGGCAGGTTGGCGCGGCTGCAGCGCGAGGTGTTCCTGATGCGGGCGCAGCAGGGGCTGGAGTACACGGAGATCGCGGCCGGGCTCGGCATCAGTGAAGGGGCGGCGCGGGTACACTACCACCACGCGGTGAAGAGGTTGATGGCATGGATCCAGTGAACGACGAACTTCCCGAACGGCTCTCTGCGGCGGTGCGCGCGCTCGATGCGCGGGCGGCCGCGCACGCGGCTCGGGTGAGTCCCGATCGCGTTGCGACGGGCGTGCTGGAGCGCCTGCGGCGCGAAGGGGCGTTGGACTCGCGGCGCATCTCGTGGATGCGTCCCGCGACACTCCGGGTGGCCGCTGCGGCGGTGCTGGTGGTGGCGGCCGGCTGGGGGGTGAGCCTGGTCCGGGAGCGTTCGGCTGAGACCGCGGTGCGTCTGCCGGTGGCGATTCCTGCGATGGACTCGCTCAGCGCGGGGCAGCTCGAGTCGGTCCTGCAGGCGGCTGGCGAGATGCGCGCAGCTAACTTCGTGCCCGTGTCAGCGTCCAATGGGTCGTTGGACAGCCTGTCGGAGCAGCAACTTCAGAAGGTGCTCGCGTCGCTGTAGGACGCGCCGGATGAGAGAGGGAGAGATGGACAGGATCAAGCGGCTAGCGACTGGATTGACTCTCGGATTGGTGGTGGCGGGGGCGGTTGCGGGGGCGGCGGGTGCGCAGAACCCACCCCAGGCCCAACCTCAGGTGCAGCCCCAGGACTCGATGATGCCGTTCCAGGGGGGCATGGGCGGCCGCCGGGGCGCGCTGCGTGGGCAGCGGGCCGAGCAGCTGCGTATGCAGATCGAGCAGCGCTTCGGCCAGCGCGTGCAGATGGAGCTGGGCCTGACCGACCAGCAGATGGACCGGCTGCGCGCGTCCCAGCGGAACAGCCGCGACCGGCACCAGGCGCTGCAGGATCGGGAGCAGGACTTGCGGCGCGCAGTCGGTGAGCAGCTCAAGCCGGGTGTGGCGGCCAACCCGGACAGTCTGAGCCGCCTCCTCGATGCCATTGCCCAGAATCACGTGTCGAGGGCGCAGGAAGAGCAGCAGGAGTTGCGGGAGCTGGCGCAGTTCCTGACTCCCGTGCAGCGGGCGCGTCTCCTGATGATGCGGCAGGCGCTGATGCAGAGGGTGCAGGCGATTCGCGAGGGCCGGTGGAATCCGCCGGCGGGAAGGCCCGGTCTTCCGGGCGGACCCCCGGACTGAGCCCTGGCCCGGAAACGCGGTAGCCCGAGTCCCTCCTAGCAGTCTACCGCAAGCAGGAGCGCCCGTAGGAACCAAGCCCCCGGCACCCGCTGGGGGTTTGGCTTTGGGGTGGGCTGGACGTGGGTCCGTCAGTGCGGTCCAGGGAGTGCGTCGCGGGCCTTCATCTGACCCAGCAACCGCTCGGCAAAGTCGAGCCGGTTCTGGACCTCGTCGAGCGCGGCGAAGCGGCTCTTCGTCTCTTCCAGACTACTGCGCAGCTGGTCGAGTTCGGCGTGCAGCAGCTCGACCTCATCGTGCAGCTCGCGTATGACGGGCGCGCCTCCGCTCCCTCCGGCGCCGAACCGTCTGGCGGCGGCGATCGCAAACGCGACCACCGAAATGCCCGCGGTGAAGCTCCCTATCATCCCCAGAAAGTTGAGCCAGCCCATCTCACCTCCCGCGCGTGTCAGGCTGCCGTAAGCCCCTACCGAAAGCGCAGGCCAGAGGTTTCGCAGCTCCCGCCAACGCGCTCAACGCTCGGCTGGAGGCAACAACGTGGCACAACCGTGGCAGAATCCCGCGGGGAGCAAGACTTTCCGACTCCCGCTCTACGTCTCTACGCCAAGACTGCCAAGACCGACAACACCCGCTCTACAGCCGCCGTCAGGCCGCGGGCTTCGCCCGGAGGAAGAACGCCCAGCCGACGGTGAAAAGGAGGAAGATGACGACCGAGAGCCAGCCGACGGCGTTCATAACGTGGTTGAGTTGCGCCACGGTCGTCACTACCAACGCCACTGCGCTCATGACAAAGAGTGCCCAGCTGATGGCCGTGCGGGCGTCCGACGCCGGGGCGTCCTGAGCCAACCAGCACAGCACTGCGACGCCTACGAGCCAGGCGCCGACGAGCTGGTTCACATACCTCAGGCCGGCGTCCGCCGTGAGCCCGTAATTCGCGGCGACCCATCCGGGAACGATTACGAATGCGAGACCAAAGACTCCGGCGACAACGGCGTTGATCAGCATCAGCGTCTTGAGTTTCATCGAGCCCACTCCTGTCGAAGGGTCCTTCGCACAGGCGGACGGCCTGTGGCCGGCACCCGGGGGCTAGCCCCATGAAGAGACGCTGCCCCAGGCCCGACCACAAGAACCCAACCGGCTCGCCGAGACGGTCCACGGTCCGCGCCAGCGCGGTCCCGCAGGAAGGCGCTAGATTCAAGCCAATCGCCCGAGTGGTGGAATGGCAGACACGCGGGACTCAAAATCCCGTGCCGGCAACGGCGTGTGAGTTCGACTCTCACCTCGGGCACTCAACAACGACCTCCACATGGGAGCGCCTGGAAGTGCGCGGCGGCCAGGCAAGTGGCGTGGGTGGGCGGGTCTGGAAGGGGGCGGGGGAGGCTGAGCCGTGTGGCGAGGAGCGGCGGACGTTGCAAAACGCCATACTCCGGCTTGGACTGGCGTATCCCTCAAAGGCGACCGAAGCAACGCTATCTTCTGTCACCACAATTAGTTGTAGCTTCCTGTGGGCGCCTGGTATAGCGGTTGCTCACATAGCGCTTGATGTTCTATGCTCGTATCACTCCAATTCGGAGGCAGCATCCGTGCGCAACACCAAGGGCTTCACCCTGATCGAGCTTCTGATCGTGGTGGTCATCATCGGCATTCTGGCCGCCATCGCGATCCCGAAGTTCGCGAACACGAAGGAGAAGGCGTACATCGCGTCGATGAAGTCG
>Ga0326726_10003824_pt1 | contig 13808 bp, 12 predicted proteins | sample MHFenrmetagenome_2_FD_207603 | JGI IMG/M metagenome (GOLD analysis project Ga0326726, IMG submission 207603) | Lab enriched peat soil microbial communities from Michigan Hollow, Ithaca, NY, United States - MHF15MN | ecosystem: Environmental > Terrestrial > Soil > Wetlands > Peat | place: USA... | reverse complement strand
CCCAAAAAGGTTCCAGTCGGTTGTTAACTTTATACCGTGAGCCTATTCGAAGCCCCCTGTCACATGCAGGGGGCTTTTATATGGCATCAACAATTTTATCAAAGTCGTCGCTGCCGTATCGCACAACCCCTAACAGTCGTGCACCTGATATTTCTTCTATAATGGACATACTCGTTTTCTCTGCAGGTCCCTTCTTCCAATCCTTCGCATAGTTCATAATGACACCGACTATCCGGAGCCGCCGTTTCTTAAGCGCCGAAATTGTCAAAAGTGTATGGTTAATAGTGCCGAGGCCGGGGCGTGCCACAATAACGACGGGGAGGTGCAGAGCCGCAGCGAGATCGAGATAGAGATACTTGCCGGACAGAGGGACCATGATGCCCCCCGCTCCTTCCACGATCATAAAATCGTGTCTCCGTGACAGTATTTGAAATGAATTGACGATCCTGGCAGGATTAATGGTCTTGCCCGCGAGTTCTGACGCCACTGAGGGCGCGAGCGGTTTTGAGAACCGGTATGGGTTTACCAGATCGAGGGGATCTCGCACCCCGGTTGCTTTCATCAGATTGATCGCATCAGAAGGTATCAATTGACCGGAGCGCCTGCGGCATCCGGTTTCAGCCGGTTTCATCACGCCGACATCAATTCCGTCCCGTCTGAACGTCCACGCAATACCTTTTGCCACGTAGGTTTTTCCTACACCGGTATCGGTACCGGTAATGAATATCCCATTGCCCTTTGTACTCATAGTATCCGACTGTCCACATTAAATATCTGTCCCGACACATTGCTCATCAGGGACAGATGATAGATAAATCCTGCTACTTCTCGCAGGTCAGAAACACGGTTCAAAGCATTCTCATGCAGCGCCCGTTCGAGAATCGCATCAGATACCTTTTCCCCCATTTCTGTCTGCAGGTAGCCGGGCAGCACAGCGTTTACTTTGATATTAAAACCGCCCAATTCTTTGGCCGCTGCTTTTGTCAGGCCAATGAGACCCGCTTTGGAGGCTGCGTAAGACGCCTGACCTTCCCTTCCCTGAACGCCCACGATAGAAGATATATTGACAATATGCCCTTCCCGCTGATTGGACATGATCCGTGAAGCAGCGCGAATACAATGGAACGCGCCCGTGAGGTTCGTGTCCAGCACGCTGTCCCACTCTCGTTCAGGCATGCGAAGCATCAAACGATCCTTCGTTATTCCTGCGTTATTCACCAGGATGTCGAGGGAGCCCCAACGCCTCGTTGTCTCGTCAATCATCGTTCTTACTTCTTCGGCAATCCTGACATCAGCCTTGCACGATACGGCTTCGCCCCCGGCTCGAAGTATTTCATCCACAACAGCCGCCGCGTCCTGACCATGAGACACATAGTTCACGACGACCCGGTCGCCTGTCTTTCCGAACTTCAAAGCTATACTCCTGCCCAAGCCGCGTGCCCCGCCGGTAACGATAACAACCCGCTTATGCTCCGAAAGAGGCATTTCTTACAGATATCCTTCTCGTCTCATCCTGTCGAAGATACCGAGTGCGCTATCGATATCATCAGCGGTATGAGTTGCTGTTATCGTTGCCCTGATGCGTGCTCTTCCTTCGGGAACGGTCGGAGGCCGGATCGCCGCTGCGTAAATGCCGTATTCAGACAGTTTTTCGCTGACCATGAGCGCTTTCTCGGATTCTCCGATCATTACCGCTACGATCGGAGTTTCCGAATCCTCAATAGCAATCCCAAGAGAGAGGAGGCCTTGCACAAAGCGTTCCCTGTTTACTCGCAGATTTTCCCGGCGTTCCGGTTCACGGTCAATGATATCGAGCGCGGCGATTGAAGCAGCGCATACCATCGGCGGTAGAGCGGTACTGAAGATAAAACTTCTTGACCGGTTAACGAGATAATCGATCAGGGTTCTCTCTCCCGCCACAAATGCACCGTAGGAGCCGAGCGCTTTGCCGAGTGTGCCCATCTGGATGGGAACTCGATTGGCAAGGCCAAAGTGCTCTGCTGTCCCTCTGCCGGTATCCCCGAGGACGCCTGTGGCATGGGCATCGTCCACCATGAGAAGCGCCCTGTATTTTTCCGCAAGGAGAACCAGTTCCGGAATTGGCGCAATATCTCCATCCATGCTGAATACCCCGTCGGTAACGATAAGTGTGCGACGTGCAAGGAAGCCCTGTTTTAACAAGTCTTGAACATGATCAACATCGCGGTGCCGGTACACTTTAACTTCTGCTTTACTCAGACGACAGCCGTCGATGATGCTCGCATGGTTCAGGCTATCGCTCAGGATTAGGTCCCCCTCTCCGGCAATGGCCGGAATAATGCCGGTATTCGCTGCGTAGCCGGAGTTAAATGCAAGGGCTGCTTCCGTGCCTTTGAACCGAGCGATTTTTTGCTCAAGTTCCCGATGAAGCGCGCTTGTGCCGGACACTAAACGCGATGCACTTGAGCCGAAGCCGTACCGCTCCATGGCAGCGGAAGCCGCTTCGCGCAGCGCAGGATGGCCAGCAAGACCCAGGTAGTCGTTCGAGCACATGAGGAGCAGTCTCTTGCCGTTTATCGTTATGTAGGGCCCGTTGTACGATTCTACGACAACGAGACGCCTGAGGAGATGCCCCTTCTCTAATTGTAGTAGTTCCTGTTTGAACATATCTAATCCCTTTTAGCAAAAAGCCTTCGAGAACGCATGTGAGAAAAATATGTCTCGATTTCAATGGCATCTCTGCATGTGCCAACGGCGTTGATCAGCACGGCCTCGGCTTGAAGATAATGAAGCAATGCTGTCAAATCGAGTGCGTCACGATTGATGAAGATCGCTCTGCCTCCCCTTTCATCACCCTGCTGTTTTAGAAAGGGAAAACGGACATAGCCCGTTGTGATCGAGGCAGCATATCCTGCAGTGTAGTCCGGGTCGTCGGACCAGCACAGCTCTGCAATGACGCAGGGTGCATGGACCACTTTTGTCGCAAGAGCCAATGCTTCTCGAATACGAAAATGGGTAAGCCCTAGACCGGAAAGCAGTTGGTCTACGGCAACACGTGCATTATCGGTCCAGTCGAACTTCGATGCGCGTACACCTCGCTCCTGGTCCGGCTCGAGCCGCTCACCCGTCTTTGCGTCCATAATCATGGCACCCCGCATATTTCCGCCCGAAGGGGCGGCGTTTCCGAGAATATGGTCGGTGGCGGCATCGATGGCTTTGTTCGAGACGCCCGCCATGTGCAGCACCCGTGAAGCATCGGATCTTCCTGTTTCCGGGTCCGCCGCTTTTATCGTGACCACATCAAGGGCTGTCAGCAATCGCGAGATTTCTTCAAGGTTCTCAATCTGTACAGCAATTTGGTCCGGTGCTCGGTGTTTACTCATGGCGCGAGCAATGAGTTCGTTTACGGTAACATCGATTGTATCCGAGGAGACGATACGTTCAGCGCCGGAGATATGCTTTCCCCCGGCCGATGCCCGCATACGGATACTATAGAGATCAGTACGGGTCATGGTCGGATCCGAAGTCCCAGGTCTTGTATCATCTTAAGATCCTCCTCGGGATTCAGACCTGAGGTGGTAAGATAATTGCCGATCATAAAGCCGTCGGCTCCTGCGAGAAAAACGAGGGGATGGAGCTGTCCGAGTGCAGTCCCCCTGCCGGCGCAAATACGAAGTTCCTTCTCAGGCAGGATAAGCCTGAACAGGGCAATTGAGTGGAGCGCTTCGAGCGGGGTTATCGGCGTGACTTGTTCCAACGGCGTACCCTTGATCGGCATGAGGAAATTGATCGGGACCGAGTCCACGTCGAGCTCGCGCAGGGAAATGGCCATATTGATCCGGTCTTCCATGTTCTCGCCCATGCCGAGGATGCCGCCGCTGCATACCGAGAGCCCGAGTGTGCGGGCATTATGCAGGACTTCGAGCCGATCGTCGAAGGTATGGGTGGAACAGATTCTGGGGAAATAGTCCCTTGATGTCTCGATGTTATGGTGGTAGCGATCGAGACCGGAGTCCTTCAAATAAGCAAGTTGCTCCAGGGTGAGCGTGCCGAGGGTCGCGCAAGGGGCAAGTCCCATTTCCCGCACCCGTTTAACGCCCTTTGCGATGTTATGTAAATCATCGCGGGATTCGATGCCGCGGCCGCTCGTGACGATGCAGAACCGACGTGCGCCGTTTTCCCTGGCGCTTTCGGCTGCTTCAGACATTCGGTCGACGGAGATCAAAGGATATACCGGCGCGCCGGTGGCATGATGGATGGACTGCGCGCAGTACGAGCAGTCTTCGCTGCACGCTCCGGACTTAGCATTCACGATGGAACAAATATCAAGGGCATTGCCGCGGTAGTGTTGGCGGATTCTGACGGCAGCGGCAAAAAGATCAACGAGGTCAGCACCCGGGGCAAGGGAAAGCCTTTGTGCTTCACGCCCGGTGATTGCACCTCCATTGGATATCGTATCAATGGCCCGGGATAGCGCTTCTTTAAAGGTCACTGTCATGGCATGGTTGTACCTGATGACAGGAGAATTGTCAACCATTTTGTGGAGTTCTGGTTAACAATTACTCGTGAGTTGCAAAAGACGGAGGGGAGTAACAGACTCCGGCCTCAACATGTCCGCTGCCAAAAAGCGGGGCAAAGAGCTCAATTGGGTATTTGTTCACAGGAACCGGCAAAAGCGGCATTGACATTATTAAGTTTGTTACGGATCTTACGAATTTCGCGGCACTGGCTTTTAAGATGTGCATCAATATTCGTTCGGGTCGAGTGAAATCCGAAATCACGGGGTACCTTGACGTCCGGCTTTCCAAACATGACCTTCAGCATCATGTCTCCCACGAAAGGCCGGTAGTGCGATGTTTCGTAGTAGTTATAGTTGTTGGTCGTTATGGAGTTCAGACCGCTGAAATCGTAATAATCCGTAATGGTCGCAAGTTCTTTTTTGAACAGCGCAAATTGGCTCAGATTAGTATCAAGATACGTTGTCTTATGGATCGGGTTAATAAAGACGATTAAAGTAATATGTTTCTGTTTTGTTAAGGCAACAATTTCTTTCATTGCTGCGAGTGTATTTGTAATATTATCTCCAGTATCCCCCACGGAGTGGAACGGTTTATTAAACTCCCCGGAGCGAATATGCGCATCCACATTGCGTTCGATATCCTCATCGCAGACGGGGCAGAGTATTCTTCCGGTTTCATGTATATCGTAGATGATTCTTGTTTCTGACGGACTATTACGGTTCGTATAGTTGTGACGGATATAAGCGGTGAGCTGCGGTATGAATTTCCTGAGTTTCAAGAAGTACTCACTGTAAAATACCTGAACTTTTTTGCCTGAGACCGCCGGATGGGGCTGAAGATCGAGGTCGAACCGGTGCTGCTGGGGATCAACATGGCACGAAAAATCGTCAAGGCCTATCATGACATTTTTTATAGACATGCCGCTGTTCAAAAGAAACCTGATATTTTCGAGATGTTCTTGCGGCACGCCAACGGGATAGGTCATGTTGTAATAGCGGCCGGCGGTTATTTTTTTTATATCAATATTTTCAACACGCGATGACCCGAATAGCAGCGAGTCGTATTTTTTAGTGTTCCCGATGAGGTATTTTACTTTAATGAAATTCATGTTGGGCACCTGAGACTGACGCGAGAAATCCGTTCGGAGTATCCCATAGGCGTCCACAACGACGTTGATCACGACAACAACGCCAACGAGAACAACAATAGACCAGAAAACGGTCATGGTCCATATCTTGAAAGCCTTCATAATGCCTGAATCCTATTTGAGCTCATTTGCTTTATCATGATACCGGCACGTGACGATCCTTTTTTGGCGGACTTCCTAAAAATTAAAGTAGAGAAATTCGGTAACATTATGCAAGCTGAGCAGGGTATAGAACGCTATGATGATGATGGCCGATGCGTTTTTCCAGTTTGGTTTGAAGGTCTCAGACAGGTCATTTGAATTTTTTACCAGAGCCGCGATCAGCATCAACAGTGCCAGTACGTAAAAAATATTCTTATTGACATGCATAAAGACCAGCGATCCGAAGTTAATGCCGAGCCGCTCGAAGCGGGAAGACAGCTCCATACCGTGCATTCCCGTCATTGCCCGCAAGATCCGAAGCGCATCTTCCCAGGTCCTCGCCCGAAAAAAAACCCACGTAATGTTTATAAAATTGATCGTTATGAACCATGCGAGGAATCGCGGCAGATCGATCTCCAGTTTGGTCCAGACACGGTGGACCACGGTCGCCGCACCGTGAAGGAAACCCCATAAGACGAAGGTCCAGCCGGCACCGTGCCAGAGGCCGCCGACAAGGAATGTCGCCATCAGGTTGAAATATGTTCTGAAGCTCCCCAGCCTGTTTCCGCCCAGCGGGATATAAACATAATCTCGTAAAAAACGGCTGAGCGTCATATGCCAGCGTCGCCAGAAGTCCGTGATATCGGTTGCTTTATAGGGTGAGTTAAAGTTGAAGGGAAGCCGTATGTTGAACATCAGAGAAGCGGCAAGGGCGATGTCCGTATAGGCGGAAAAATCGAAATAGATCTGGAAGGTATAGGATAGGCTCGTGACCCATGCATCCAGAAAGGTCAGCTGTGCGGACGCGTCGAAACCGGCGTTTGCAATTGGCGAGATCGAATCGGCAATGATGATCTTTTTGGACAATCCGATAAAAAAAAGGAACAGGGCGCGCGACAGGTTCCGGTAATTCAGCACTTTGTTTCTCATACTGGCGAACTGAGGCATCATTTCTTTATGGTGGATGATCGGGCCCGCCAGCAGATGGGGAAAGAAGGTGACAAAAAGAGCATAATTCAATAAATCATACTCTCTTGCCTTCCCGGCATAGGCGTCGACGATGTAAGCGATCTGGGTAAAAGTAAAAAAACTGATCCCGAGCGGAAGTATGATTTTCTGAAAAGTAAGCTGAAGCCCGACGAGAGTATTTATATTGCCGATGAAAAAATCCGCATACTTGTAGTAGCCCAGCAAGAGCACATTCGCGACAAGACCGAATATCAAAACTGATTTTTTTGACCATTCTGTCCCATCGGATTTCGCAATTTTTGCCAGAGCTGTTCCGATTGCAAAATTGAAAATGATGCTTCCGACGATGAGCGCCAGATACTTGACATTCCACCAGCTGTAGAAAAAAAGCGAGGCAAATACCAGCCAGGCGGTTGCAGCCTTCGTAAGCTTTCGTTTGTTCAGCAGAAAGTAGACGACTAAGGTAACCGGTAGAAAGACAAAAATAAATTCAAATGAATTAAAAAGCATTACGATTTTCTCGAGTGAAGCTTAATTGTCATCATCGATGCTGCTCGCCACGTTCTGTCTCCGCTATAATGGACCGTACGTGGCCTTCCATGAACTGTTGGATGGCTGCGAGCGCGGCCGGGCTGTTTGCCTCAAAGCGCATGACCAGGACCGGCTGCGTATTCGATGCACGGATGAGTCCCCATCCATCGTTGAATATCGCCCTGATGCCGTCCACCGTGATGACCTCCTTCGGAGTCATGGACAGATTGTCCTGCATAAAGAGCGTTCGCGTCTTCTCGACGACCCTGAATTTGATGGTATCCGCACAATCGAACCGGATCTCAGGCGTATTGTAGGTTCTGGGCAAATCCGAGAGCAGTGTGCTGAGTGAAATGCCGGCCCCACGCTCGGTCCTGATCTTCTTGAGGATTTCCACGATCCGGCAGGCTGCGTAGATAGCGTCGTCGTAACCAAGATAGCGGTCGGCAAAAAAAAGATGTCCGCTCATTTCCCCTGCCATTGCGGCATGGACCTCTTTCATCTTGGCCTTGATCAGGGAATGCCCGGTTTTCCACATGATGGCGTTTCCGCCACGGCTGCGGATGTCATCGTACATGGTCTGCGAGCACTTGACCTCCGACACGAAAGTCGCTCCCGGCCGTTCACGAAGAATGTCCCGAGCAAAAATGACCATGAGTTGATCACCCCAGAGGATATTTCCCCGTTCATCAACAACGCCGATCCGGTCTGAATCTCCATCGAACGAGATGCCGATATCGGCATGGGTTCGTTTTACCGTTTCAATCAAAAACGCAAGATTTTCCGGTATCGTCGGGTCCGGATGATGATTAGGGAACCTCCCGTCAGGCTCGGAAAAAAGCTCAATGACCTCGCACCCCATGGCCCTTACGAGCTCGGGTGCGGCCAGGCCCGCGGTCCCGTTCCCTGAGTCGAGGACGACCGTCAGAGGTACTGCATGGTGAGCAGTGAATTGTGTTTTAAGATAATCGATGTAGTCCAGAAGAAGAGGACGATGGGAGACGGCATCCAGATTATTACTTTTTTGAGCCGTGTTTCCGACGGTCTTTGAAGCTGATTTCATTATTTTGCGCAGTTTCTGGATTTCTTCTCCATAAATCGTTTCTTTGCCGACACAGAGCTTAAAGCCATTGAACTCGGCGGGATTATGACTCCCGGTGATCATCACTCCGGCACCCGGGTTCAGATGAAAAAGCGAAAAATAGAGAACTGGTGTGGGACAAAGGCCGATGATGGTAACGTTCATGCCGCCGGACACAAGCCCCCGGACGATATCGTCGCAGAGACGCGGAGAGCTCATGCGCGCATCGTACCCGACTGTTATCGAGGTTATGCCCTTCGCTCTTATGTAGATCGCGAATGACCGTCCCAACGCCTCGACAACGGGTGAGGTAAGGTCTCGCTCCGCAACACCGCGGATGTCGTATTCCCGAAAGATTTCGGTATTGAACATAATAGCTCCAGGTACTAAAATATGTAAGCTTTTTGCCGCAGAGGGAACAGAGGGAAGTAATGCCAATGGGGTTCCTGATCCTCCCTTTCATACCTTCCTGACTTCTCTGGTTATTTTTTTATCTCCGGCAAAGGCTTCCGTTTGTTTTTTTCATGGCGGTTATAATCATCGTCGAACCGCACAATATCGTCCTCTTCGAGATACTCTCCATTCTGGACCTCGATGATCTGGAGCGGGATCCTTCCCCGGTTCTCGAGCCGGTGTTTCGTTGACATGGGGATGTAGGTGCTCTCGTTCGGATGCACATCGTATTCCTTGTCGCCATTCGACACCCTCGCCGTGCCGGCCACAACAACCCAGTGTTCGCTCCGGTGATAGTGCAGCTGGTGGGACAGCTTTGCGCCTGGATTGATCTCAAGGCGTTTGATCTTGTAGTGGTCGCCATCCTCGAGGATGGTATATGATCCCCATGGCCGGTAGACGGTACGGTGGGTCAAATGCTCTTCGGCCTTGCGTTTTTTCAGCTCGTCGACAACCTTTTTGACGTCCTGCGCCTTGTCTTTGCTGCAAACGAGCGTAGCGTCCGGAGTGTCGACAACCACCGCGTCTTTCAGGCCGATGGTCGCTACCAGTCGCTTCTCCGCATAGACGATGGAATTGCGGCTGCCGATATCGATGACGTTTCCGATGATGACATTGCCTGAGGCATCCCTTTCGGAGACGTCGTCGAGCGCGGTCCAGCTTCCGACGTCCGACCATCCGATATCGGCCGGGATCACGGCCGCCCGATCGGTTTTTTCCATCACCGCGTAATCGATGGATATAGAGTCGAATTTTTTAAATACTTCTTTGATGACATCGGCTTCTTTGTCGGTGCCGATGCTCTTCCGTATCTCGCAAAGACCTTTATGCAGGGAAGGCTGGTGTTTTTCTATCTCGGCGAGGAGTGTCCTGGTTTTCCAGATGAAGATCCCGCTGTTCCAGTAATAATTGCCCTCCTTAAGGTACTCTTTTGCAGTGTCAAGGTCCGGTTTTTCAACAAAAGCTTCGACCTTGGATACGCTGTCGATGCCGGCCTCCGGACATTTTTCGCCTGACTTGATATATCCATAACCCGTTTCAGGACGATAGGGCTTGATCCCGAGCGTAACGAGATAGCCGTAACGGGCCGCTTCAACGGCCTTGCGGATCAGATTTAAGAAATCGTCGGTATTCCGGATAAAATGGTCAGCGGCCAGTACCACCATGACGCTTTCGGGATCAACTCGTTCCAAATGGAGAGCGGCCAGTCCCAAAGCCGGGGCTGTGTTTTTAGCTTCCGGTTCCAGAATAAAGTTATCGTCCCAGGAACCGCTGAACTTAGACGAGAGCTGGCGGCTAATCGATTCCGCGAGCGACTGGTTGGTGACGATAAAGATGTCCTTGATCTGCACGAGGGGCAACACGCGACCAACCGTCTCTCGTATGAGAGTGTCTTCTCCACCGATCTTCAAGAGCTGCTTCGGCATCTTTTCTCGGGAAAGGGGCCAGAAACGCGTACCCGACCCGCCTGCCATGATGACTGCGTACATATTATTTATGCCCTCCGGACAAGGTATTTACTCACGATCTCTGAATTCTGGAGTGAGCGCATTACCCGCAGCTTGCTGCGGGGTTTAGCGAGCGAATACGATTATGTTCTTACCTTGAGAATCGAGATTCCCAGCAGATGCCTATACGAACCTTCATTTGCTGCAGGGAGCTTCAATCACGAATGTAACAACCGGTTGGCTGCTGCGAATACCTCTTCCACGGAAATAGCAGTCATACACTTTGGATCGTCACAGTTACTTTCGAATCCAAGGTTGATACACGGTGAGCAGTTCCTGTCGCCGTACAGATGTATCGCATTATTGTTTAAAGGCCCCCATCGTTTCGGAGATGTCGGGCCGTGTAAAGAAATCAAATTACAGCCTAATGCCGAAGCTAAATGCATGATCCCCGTGTCGACACTGATCGTCAGTTGAGAAGAGGACAACAGCTCCGCAACCTTCCGCAGTGTCAGCGACCCGGCGACAACAAAGACCTGGTCTGGGTCAGGCACCCGGGCTTTTATGGCTGATGCTCTCTCCCTGTCGGAAGCGGCGCCCGTGAGAAAAACAGTATATCCTTTATCTGTGAACAGAGCGATCAATTCGACCCACCGGGACTCCTCCCATTCCTTTAAATACGCCCGCGAACCCCCGGGAAACAGGTGAATGACGATTTGTTTTTTCTGTATCGGGCCTGCATCGATGTTCAGGGTCGGTAAAGCCGCTGCATCGGAGATCCCAATCCCCTTCAGTAATGACCTGTAATTGTCAATTTCATGTTTTAGAGGAGAGTGTTTTATCGCCACGTCATACGGATAATGACGATACTGGCCCTCCGTCTGGAACCCCACCGTGGTTTTCGCTCTGGCAAAGAATGATAAGGCCGCATTGAATCGCGGCCACGGCCCCAAGTCGAACCAGATATCGAAGGTCCCCGATCGCCTGATCAGTTTGAGTGCCTTAAGAGGATTCTTTATTGGAAGTTTAATGATCGTATCGACTCCCGAAATAAGGCCAGCAGCTTCATAATTGGATGAACCGGTAAAGAATGTTATATGGGAATGAGGATGCGTTTTTTTAAAGTCTTTTATAATTCCCGACGACAGCACCGTATCTCCGATGGCAGCAGTTTGTAAAAAAGCAGCAGTCCTCACGTCGTCTTCGGGAAGACGTCCCCGTTTGCGCCTGAGGAGGCCCAGGCCGAAGGACAGAGGGATCCCGACATACCGGTCGACAAGTCTCAGAGCACGGTTTCCCCGCTCCGGATGGCGTTTGCTAGGTTTAGTCTTACTTGCCGACATAAAAATTCGTTTCGAGTCTTTCTTTTATCGGAAACTCCAGGAACTCATTCTTATAAGTCCGCTGTTTTTCGAACATGAAAAATATTCCCCATGCCATGTTCGGAAACAGTTTGGCCAGCGGTCTGGCAACGACCGGAGGAAAGGGATAAAAATTGCTGCCTCCGAATGCTTTGAGTTTATAACCGCCGGGAAAACAACTTTCCAGAAATTTTATGAGGTCCCTCTTCGTATATCCGCGGATATGCGCGGAATTGTTTTTCAGCGGACTGGGCTGCCTGCCGAAGGCCAATAATATCCTGTTGTGCAGCGCGGCCAAATTGGGGACACCGAGGATCACTTTTCCCCCGAGCGGCAATACCCTCGTGATTTCGTGGAAGATCCAGAAGAGTTCCTTGACATGTTCGAGAATCTGGTTGGCGATGACGACATCGACGGCCCCGTCCGGAAAAGGAAGCCGGTCTTTTTCTATATTGAGGTTATGGACGCGGATTCCCTTTTCAACCAGTCTTGTCGCATAGTCCGGATATACTTCAACTGCATGGATGTCGGCTTGAAGATTGACACTTTGTGCCAACATCAGATCATCACCCTGCCCCGCCCCAAGATCGATTACGGTTCGATATTGACCTGCCGCTAATAAAAAACGTTTAATCTGATGTCTCCCATAGTTGAGCGACCGGTCAATCAAGGTTCCCTTCTGTGACAGCGGCACCGGGCAGACCACCTTGTTATTTTCTGCTTTTTTTGCGATGAGCATGAGATTATTTCCCTTAAACCAGGGAAATACGAACGGGAACGTCAATGCAGCAAAGGGCCAGAAAATCATATCTCGTATGAGTCTCGGGTTCATCCTGGAAAGCAAGAGTCGGACAGTGGGATTCTTCAGGAAATTTGTCTTTCTGATGCTCGGCTCTTTTATGGTCAGCCCTTTGCGATACATCCCCAAAATTCTGTAAAGAACAACCCGGAACAAATAACTTAAAAACATCCTGTATGAACCGAATCTGGAGCCAAGCTGCGCTTGGACAATTTCAAAGTTGTTCGAAGAGAAAAAAATCCTGAGGGAGCGTTCCGTCCAACGGGTCAAATGATGGGGCGGATAATCGTTGAATTCCTTAAGGGGCCATTTGCCCCGGTAGGGCACGCTGATGGCGACATAACCGTCTTTTTTCATCAACCGTGCGACCTCAGCAAGAAAGTCCGCGGGCTTTTCCAGATGTTCTAAAACCTCAAAAGAGGTAATGACATCGAACTGCGTTATCCGGGTCTTATCCTGTACTTCCTGCAGCGAGCATTTATAGGTCGTATCCAGAGCGTAAAGCTGTTTTCCCGCCTCTATGGAGTCCTGAGAAAAATCGATCCCATAGGCATCGAAATCGTTCTTTCGAGCGTAATTGACAAACACCCCTTCGCCGCAGCCGACATCCAATAGTTTGCCTCGTATCGGCAACGATGCGACCGTCCATTTATAATAATCCCGTATGCTAGTATTGATGACGCTGTGACGAACGATATAAGCCAGATCATACCAATCCCCTCCGGGTGTTTTCATGGGATGGGAGAAATCGAGATCGCACGCGGAACACCGCAATATCGTGAACTCATCTATTTTTTCGATTTCGCGGAAGCCGTCTTGTACTCCGCATCCAGGGCATGATGCTGCTTGACCCATGTGACTATCTCCTTCCGGGCAGGCGACAATAGAAACCACAGACACGTCATGATAATACTGGCAATGAGTGTTTCTGTCAATGTCCGATGAAGCGCAATATTCCATAAAAGTGCCGCGGCCAAGGACGCCGTAAACAGCACTCCGAGATACCTGAAGACGATATTTGTGCCGATACCGGACACCTGTATCGCTCGTATGAGTATGATACACCCGGTAAGTGCGATCCATTCCGTGAGCGGAAGAGCAAAAAAACCAATGCTATACGTCATTATTACCAGCGCTGTCCAGTAAACCATATTATATATGCCGTAGAAAAGAAACGAGGCCTTTGCATTACCCCGGGCGCTCATGAGGGAGCTGAAGATCATCATCATGGCCATGGTAAGATGAGGAAAGACGATGATGATCATGACATCAGACATCCGCATCCATGCAGTGCCGTACACAAAAGGGATCCACGCAGGGCTCATGGCTACGATCATGCCCATGGAGGGGATCAGAACAAAGAACAGTACATCAAGTAT
>Ga0326726_10003823_pt1 | contig 13808 bp, 12 predicted proteins | sample MHFenrmetagenome_2_FD_207603 | JGI IMG/M metagenome (GOLD analysis project Ga0326726, IMG submission 207603) | Lab enriched peat soil microbial communities from Michigan Hollow, Ithaca, NY, United States - MHF15MN | ecosystem: Environmental > Terrestrial > Soil > Wetlands > Peat | place: USA... | reverse complement strand
CCATGGCACGGCCGCGTTGGGCGCCGGGGCTCACGTCGGCGGCGGCGTAGCGTGCGAGGAGATTGGACGTGCTCGCGATGCCGAAGAGCGCCATGCCCGCGAGCATCAGCGGAAAGCTCCGCACCGCTACGCCCATCATGCCGAGGAGCGCGCCGATGATGGCGAGGCCGTAGCCCAGTGCCAGGCCCGGCCGGCGACCCGAGCGGGCCATGAGGCGAGAGAGCGGCCAGCTCGCGAGCGCGGTGCCCAGCGCGCCGACGGCGACGGGCAGGCCCGACCAGGTATTCGTGCCCGTGATGCTCGCCGCCAGGATGCTGCCGACGGCGAGCACGATCGACTGCCCAGTGCTGCCGCAGACCTGCGCCACGAACAGCGTGACCATCAGCCTGGTGCGAACCGATGACAGATCTGATACGCGCGCCGACGCCGCTGTCAGTGTGCTCATCTGGCGGATGATACACCACACGCCGCAAATCGCTGTTCCATCGAATCCCTCTCCCCCATTCGGGGAGAGGGCAGGGTGAGGGGGAATCTAAGGTGAGGGGGAATCCATGAATCGCCGCAAGCCGACGGCAATGCTGGTCGCATTCGCAGCGCTGGCCTGGACGGCCGTGGCGCCGGGCGCGGGAAACCGTATCGAGCGCCTCTACATTCTCGACTGCGGCCAAAACACGGGCAAGGACCAGGCGCGCTGGTCGCCGGGCGTCAACGAGGGCAAGCCCATCGAGTTCTCCGACAACTGCTACCTCATCCGCCACTCGAAGGGCCTGCTGCTCTGGGACACCGGCGTGCCGGATGCCGTCGCCACCATGCCGGACGGCATGGTGCTGAACGACAAGAAGGCGCAGCTCTGGATCAACCACGACAAGTCGCAGAGCGCGGGTCTCCGCTACGCGCCCGCGTACTACGAGTAGCGCTTCCCGGTTGCCTCGCCCCCGGAGGGGGAGTGCAGGCTAGACGACTTTCCGAGCCCGAAGGTCCGCTACACGGGAGGGCGAGAGTCCGAGAATCTCGGCGAGCACTTCCTCGGTGTGCTGTCCGGCGAGCGGCGGCGGCGTGGTGACGGCCTCCGAGTCGGAGAGGCGTATGGGGCAGCCGGGGACGCGGAAGCGCCCGCGCGTCGGATGGTCGAAGGCGGCCACGGCGTCGCGGGCGTTGAGATGCGGATCGTCCAGCACCTCGGCGGTATCCAGCACGGCGCCGCAGGGCACCCCGGCCTTGCCGAGTGTGGCCATCACGTCGCGCTTCGAGCGCGCGCCCGTCCACGCGCGCGCGATCTCGTTGAGCTGGTCGACATGCCGCCAGCGCGTGGGCGCGTCCACGCAGCGCGGGTCGGTGAGCAGATCTTCCCGGCCGATGGCGCGGGCGAAGTCGCACCACATGCCCTGGTTCATCGGTTGCACGTAGATATATACGTAGTCGTTCGGCCCACCCGGCGCGCACGGGTAGAGCCCGTCCGGCACCGCGCCCGGCGGCGCATTGTTGCCCCGCCGGGCAGTCGGCTTGCCGTCACGGTAGTGGGCAACGTAGCGCTGGCGGATCAAGTTGGCCACCGCCTCCTGCATCGACACTTCGACCACCTGGCCCTTGCCCGTCCGCTGCCGCTCGATGTACGCGGCCATGATGCCCGCCGCCATGTGCACGCCGGCGCCGCTGTCGCCGATATTGGCGCCGCAGAGCACGGGCTCGCGATCCGCGAAGCCCGTGACGCTCATCACGCCGCCCGTCGCCTGTGCGATCATGTCGAAGCTCTTGTACTCGTGGTACGGCCCCGAGAGGCCGAAGCCCTTGAGTCTCGCGAAGATGATGCGCGGGTTGACGGCGCGGAGCGCGTCCCAGCCGAGTCCCAGCCGCTCCATCAGCCCCGGCGCGAAGTTCTCGACCACCACGTCCGCGCGCTCGGCCATCTTGAGGAACAGCCCGAGGCCCTCCGGGTTCTTCAGGTCTATCGTGACGCTCCGCTTGTTGGCGTTGAAGAGCAGGAAGAACGTCGCGTCGAGCCCGGGCACCTCCTGACGGTTCCGGCGCGACTGCTCGCCGCCGATCGGCTCGATCTTGATGATGTCGGCGCCGAGCCAGCCCAGGAGCTGGGTGCATGAGGTGCCCGCCTCGAACTGCGTCAAGTCCAGGATGCGGATACCCGCCAGCGCGCGGTCGCTCATGGGTGCCGGTCTCCTCTTCGCGGGGGAGTGTCGAATCGCGCCGAATCGTATCACGGCACCCGGATTCTGGTAGAGTCGCGGGCATGCGTGTCAAAGGAGTCACGTCCTACCTGACCGATCTCGGCGGCGGCAAGAACCTGCTCTTCGTCAAGGTGGAGACGGAGGGGGGACCGCACGGATGGGGCGAGTGCTATACCCAGGCCGATCGAGATGCGAGCATCGTGGCCCACGTCGAAGGGCTGAGCCGCTATCTCGTGGGACGGGACGCCTCGCACATCACGCACTTCGTCCACATGGCGTACAACGACTTCGCGGCCAAGCGGGGGGCCATGGATTTCTGGAGCGCGGTGAGCGGCCTCGAGCAGGCGCTGTGGGACATCGCGGGCAAGCGGCACGGCGTGCCGGTGCACGAGCTCCTGGGCGGAGCGTGCCGCGAGCGCATCCGCGTCTACGCCAACGGCTGGTATGGGCACGGCGCGCCGGCCGACTACGCGGCACGGGCGCGCGAGACGGTGGCCCACGGCTTCACCGCGCTCAAGTTCGATCCGTTTCCCGGGCCGTGGCGCACCCATATCTCGCGCGAGGCCGAGGAGCAGGCGGTGGCGACGGTGGCTGCGGTGCGCGAGGCGGTGGGGCCGGAGATCGATTTGCTCATCGAGGTGCACCGGCGCCTGGCGCCCATGCACGCCGTCCGCATCGCCCGCGCCCTGGAGCCCTACCGGCCCTTCTGGTACGAGGAGCCGGTCTCCTCGACGAACCTGGAGGCTCTCGCGGAGTGCCGCCGGCAGATCGCCATTCCGATCGTGACGGGCGAGGAGCTGTACACGCGCGCCGAGTTCCGCCGCGCCTTCGAGCTGCGCGCCGCCGACATCGTGAACCCCGATGTCTGCAATTGCGGCGGCATCCAGGAGCTGCGCGCCATCGCCCAGATGGCCGAGCCCTCGTTCGTGACGGTCTCGCCCCACAACTACAACAGCACCACGGTGGGCCTCGCCGCCACGCTCCAGGTCTCGGCCGCCATCCCGAACTTTCTCATCACGGAGTACTTCGTGAACTTCGAAGCGCGGGGGCGGGACATCGCGCGCCCAGGCTTCGACGTGCGCGGAGGCTATATCGCGGTTTCTGACCAGCCGGGGCTCGGCATCGAGCTCGACGAGGCAGCGCTCAGACGGTTCCCGGCGCGGCAGTTTCCTCCCCGCGCCTTGTCTACTCCAGCCACCGAAGGGCCATAGCGAAAGGGCGTCGACATGATCACCAAGTTCTCGAACGTCTATGCGGGACATGTCGACCTGGGCGACATGGGGCAGCTCGCCACTCCCGCCAACGAGCGGCGGTATCCGAACGAGCACCTCGCTACCGTGTTCAGCAAGGCCGAGGCCATCGCCCGGTGCATGGACGAGCACGGCTATCACACCCTCTGGCTCGCCGAGCATCACTTCCAGCACGAGGGCTACGAGTGCATTCCGAACATCATGATGGCCGGCGTGCATCTCGCGCACCTGACCCGGCGCCTGCGCATCGGGTGCGGCTTCAACATCGCTCCCATGTGGCACCCGCTGCGGCTGGCCGAGGATTACGCCACCGCCGACATTCTCACCAAGGGACGCGTCGTCTTCGGCGTGGGGCGCGGCTACCATACCCGCGAGGTCGAGACGTTCGGCGCGCCCATGCTGGACGCCGACGCCAATCGCGATCTCTTCGAAGAGCAGGTGGAGATCGTCATGAAGGCCTTCAACTCGGAGTCCTTCTCGCACCAGGGCAAGCACTACACGCTGCCGCCCGCCGTGCCCTATCGCGGTTACGAGCTCCAGGAGATCACCCTGGTGCCGCGGCCGCTCCGCCGGCCGGTCGAATGCTGGCAGCCCGTGGTCAGCGCGGGCGCCCGCGGTCTCGACTTCATGATGAAGCACCGGATCAAGGGGCTCATCGGCGGCGGCGCGGCCACCATGGCCGAGAAGTCGATCTACGCGTTCCAGCAGGCCTCCGAGCGCGCGGGGCTCAACTACGCCCTCGGCGAGGGGCTGAGCCTCGGCATCTTTTACCACCTGGCCGATTCGCGCGAGCGCGCCGTGCGCGAGATCACGCCGTGGTACGAGGAGCACGTCAAGATGTTCGGACCGCTGGGCTTCGTGCCCGGCATCACGTCGGACCAACTCGAGGCGTCGACCAAGCGCGGCGGCTGGGGCGCCGCCGGCGTGCCCACGGTGGAGGACTACATGAAGGTGGGCGCGTGGTTCGCCGGCCCGCCCGAGGAGCTGATCGCCTATCTGCGATCGCTCGAGGAGCGATTTCCCGGCCTCGAGCACGTGCACCTGAGCAACAGCATGGGCACGCCACAGGCGGCCATGGTCGAGCAGCTCGCGCGGCTCGGCACAGAAGTGATGCCGAAGTTCCTGGCCTGATCCGCGTGGAACGCTCCGGGGGATTGGCCGCGCTCTGGCCGCTCGAGCGCGGCGTGGCGTTCCTGAACCACGGCTCGTACGGCGCCTGCCCACGCGAGGTCCTGGACTGCCAGGCGGAGCTGCGCGAGGAGATGGAGGCCGAGCCGGTGCGCTTCCTCGGCCGCGAGCTGGACGACCGCCTCGACGCCGCGCGGGCCGCCCTCGCCGCTTTCGTGGGCGCCGATCCCGATGACCTCGCGTTCATCTCCAACGCGACGAGTGGCGTGAACGCCGTGCTGCGATCGCTCACGCTCTCGCCGGGAGACGAGCTGCTCACCACCGACCACGCCTATGGCGCCTGCCGCAATACGCTGGACTTCGTGGCAGCGAGAACCGGCGCCAAGGTGACCGTCGCGGTCATCCCGTTTCCCGTCGTGTCCGCCGACGCGATCGTCGACGCCGTAGTGGCGAAAGTGACGCCGCGCACGCGCCTGGCCCTCCTCGACCACATCACGAGCCCGACCGGGTTCATCCTGCCGATGGAGCGCCTGATCGCGGAGCTCGGCCGCCGCGGCGTGGAGACCCTGGTGGACGGCGCGCACGCGCCGGGCATGATTGCGCTCGACCTGCGGGCGCTCGGCGCCACCTACTACAGCGCCAACTGTCACAAGTGGATCTGCGCGCCCAAGGGCTCGGCCTTTCTCTGGGTGCGACGTGATCGCCAGGCCGAGATCCATCCGCTGACCATCAGCCACGGCGCCACGGGGGTGCGGCCGGACCGCTCCCGCTTCCGGCTCGAGTTCGACTGGACGGGGACGCAGGATCCGACGGCATGGCTCACGGTGCCGAAGGCCATCGAGTACATGGGCGGCTTGGTCCCCGGCGGCTGGCCGGCCCTGATGGCGCGCAACCGTGCGCTTGCCCTCGCGGCCCGCGAGCTCCTGTGCGTGGCTGCCGGCAGCCCGCCGCTGTGTCCCGACGCGATGATCGGTTCGTTGGCCAGCGTGATCCTGCCCGATCGCCCGACCAAGGAGACGGGATGGCGCCTGCGAGATCCGCTCCAGGCCCGTCTCTTCGATCATTGGGGCATCGAAGTGCCGATCATGCGCTGGCCCGTGAAGCGCCTGCTCAGAATCTCCGCACAGCTCTACAACAGCCCCGAGCAGTATGCGCATCTCGCTCAAGCCCTTCGCGAGGAGCTCGCCACCGAGCGCGCTCGGTGAACCAGAAGGCGATCAAGGGAGACGGACCATGGACGCCAATGTGAAGAAGACGGTGCTGCGCATGATCCCTTACGGTCTCTACGTGCTGACCGCGAAGGGCAAGGACGATGCCGTGGCGGCGTCGACGGTGAACTGGGTCACCCAGGCGTCGTTCGCGCCGCCGCTCGTGGTCGTGGGCGTCAAGGCCGACTCGCAGATCCATGCCGTCATCAAGGAGTCGAAGGCCTTCGCGCTCAACGTGCTGGGCAAAGACCAGGGGCCGACGGCGTTCACGTTCTTCAAGCCGGCGGTGCGGGAAGGCCAGACGGTGTCGGGCGAGCCCTTCCGCTGGGGCACGACGGGCGCTCCGATTCTCGAGCGCGCGCCCGCCTTCGTCGAATGCCGGCTGGTGGAGAGTGTTGAGCGCGGCGACCACTCGATTTTCGTCGGCGAGGTCGTCGAGGCGGGGCTGGCCAAGGCGCCGGAGGGCCGGGCCGACGACGCCACGCTCTGGCTCAAGGACCTCGGCCCGAACATCTTCTACGGCGGCTGAGCGCGGAGTCCGCCCACGTGTGAGAGGAAGTGCGCGAGGTCGGCCAGGTCCTGATCGGTGAGCCCGGCCAGCTCCTGTGACATCGCGCCCCCGTACCCGAGCCGCGCCCCGCTCTTGTACTCGCGCATGGACTTGAGCAGATAGTCCTCGCGCTGGTTGGCCAGCCGCGGCATCTGCTCGCGGCCGGAGAAATCCGGATTGTGGCAGACGCCGCACGGGTGGCGCAGGGTGAGCGTCCGGCCGCGCGCGAAGCGGGCGGGATCGGGCTGGTCCTCCGGCGGTGGCGGCGGCGGCAGCCTGGTGACGCGCTCCGCGAAGGCGGTCAGGTCGCTGTTGCTGAGTCCCTTGGCCGCCGCGATCATGGCCGAGTTGTCCCGCCGGCCTTCGCGGAACAGGAAGAGCTGGGCCACGACGAAGAACGAAGGCTGCCCGCCGAGCGAAGGGGTCTCGGGTAGGCGGGACTGGCCGCCCGCTCCGTGGCAGGCGAGACAGACCGTGAAGCGCTCGTCCACCGACTGGGCCGTGACAGGCGCGGCCGGAAGGAGGGCGACGATGGCGAGCGCGGCCAAGGCGACAATGCGGGCCGGGGCAGGCGGCGATGCCACCCTTCCCGGCCCGCTGGACGCTGTCACTTCGCGTAGCTGATCCGGTAGACCGCGCCCGCGTGATCGTCCGAGACGAGCAGCGAGCCGTCCTTCAGCACGAGCACGTCCACGGGCCGGCCGAGATAGGAGTTGTTCTCCACGAGGCCGGTCAGGAAAGGCTCCATGGATTTGACGGTGCCGTTGGGGTTGAGGAACACCGCCACCACGTCGGCCGCGTACTTCTTGGTGCGATTCCACGGCCCGTGGCGCGCGATGAAGATGGCGCCCTGATACTTCCGCGGGAACATCTTGCCGGTGTAGAAGCGCATGCCGAGCGGGGCCGAGTGCGGGCCCAGCAGCAGCACCGGCTTCACAAAGTCGTCGCACGCCTTGCCCCAGCCGAACTGCGGGTCGGCGAAGTCGCCCTGGTGGCAGTACGGAAAGCCGAAGTTCTGGCCCACCTTGGTGAGGCGGTTCAGCTCGTCGTTGGGCAGGTCCTCCGAGAGCCAGTCGCGCTGATTGTCGGTGAACCAGAGCTCGCCGGTCTTCGGGTGGAAGTCGAAGCCCACCGTATTGCGCACACCGCGGGCCACGATCTCCATGCCGGTGCCGTCGAGGTTGATGCGACGGATCTGAGCGTACTTGTCGAGGTCGGGCTCGCAGATATTGCAGGGCGCGCCCACCGGCACGTAGAGCTTGCCGTCCGGCCCGATCTTGATGAACTTCCAGCCGTGCGGAACGTCGCCGGGGAGCTGGTCGTAGACCGTCACCGGCGAGGGCGGATTGTCGAGCTTGTCCTCGATGCCGTCGTATCGCGTGATGGCCTTCGGCGTCGCGACGTAGAGCGAGCCCTTGTGGAACTCGATCCCGTTCGGGAGCATCAGCTTCTCGGCGATGACCTTCACCTCGCGCTTGCCGCCCTTGTCCACCAGCGCGTAGATCTTGCCGGCTCCGAACAGCGAGCTGACGAAGACGGTGCCGCGATCCCCCTGCCGCAGCCCTCGGGCATCGAAGACCTCGGCCGCGAACACCTCGACCTTGAATCCCGGCGGGACCTTCATCTTGGCGATGGGCAGCTTGTCGGCGGGCGTCGGAATCGGAAACGCGGGCACCGGCGCCATCTGCGCGCCCGCCCCGCTCTTGGGCCGGCCGACAGCCCAGAAGGGCTCCTCCTCCTGCTTCGGAGGCTCGGCCGGCGGCGTGGTGGTCTGCTGGGCAATGGCCGGCCACGCGCCGAGCGCGAGGCCGGTGACGGCGACGATCAGCCAGCCGATCCGCCGCGTCATCGAGGCTCCGATCATGACGATCCTCCCCTGGGCCCTCTGGGCCCTTGGCACTGTGGGGTTTTGCTCCAGCGGACTCGCGCAGTCCGCCCCTTCGCGGGCGCCATGCTAGCGCTTCGCCCAGATCAGGTAAAGGCCCGGCTCGGCAGGGCGGGATGCGGATCCCGGATACACGTCAACCCTGCCGCGGGACGCCCGGTCCGGTGACTCCGGGAGGCCACGAGTCGAAGAGGAATTCCCGCGGGGTGAATCTCGCGCCCGGCTGTCCGGGCTTTTCCGCCCACGAAGTGCGCCCCGCCCGGAACAGGTCGCTCGCGATCTCGAAGCCGAGGCGGCGGTAGCTCTCCCACTGCGCTTCGTCGAAGAACTGATCGGAGGTCGACTCCTGGGGGAAGCTCAAATGCGCCCCGTGGTACTGGGTGATGTCCGCGGGCTCGTCGCCGGTGAGCGTGGGCTTCACGTAGACCAGGTACGACACGCGCTCGGGCTCGTCTTGATACACCACCCTGGCGAGCGCCGCGTGGGCCAGCGAGAGCCGCCCGAGATCCACCGCGTCCAGCTCGATCCTGGTCGCCTCGGTCCCGCTTCGACCCGCGGCCCCGGACCACTTGCCGCGCCGGAGCTGCTCGAGGGTGCCGAAGAAAGGCCGGAAGCTGGGGTCGAGCGTGGCGTCCAGCTCGGCGGGAGTCATGAACGTGATCTCGGCCCCGAAGTCGAGGCGCGCCTTGCGGACGAGATTTGCCAAGCCTTCGAACCGGTATTCTGGATCCGCTTCCGCATCGATCAGGAGCATGCGCGGCAGTCGCCGGCGTATCAGCTCGTAGCCACCGAGGTTCTCGAAGTGCCCGCCGTCGGACAGGTACCAGCGCCGCGCGCCGGACCCGGGGAAGCGCGCCAGCAGCTCATCCATGAAACAGGTCTGCACCAGGAACGTCGACCGCGTCACGAAGGCCGCGAGGCGCTGGCGTATCGTCGGCGACCACTGCGGCCGTCGGCTCGGCTCGACCTGGGAATCCCACCAGTAGCCGAGCCGCACATTGCTCAACCCGCAGAGGAGGCTCAGGCCGAGGCTCGTCCGCGATCCGATCCCGGTCGAGAAGGCGGCCCCGGAGATGCCGACCCAGTATCCGAGTGACAGCTCCTCGCCGCCCGTCCACCGCCAGAACATCTGGAAGGGCGGAGAGCTTCCGTCGGAGGCCGCGGGAAAGATTCGCGCGTTGCTTCGATCCTGGCGGCTGTGGCTCCCGAAGACCGCGTGATGCCGTACGCCCGCGCTGAACGCCCGCGGCCCTATCGCGAATCCGACACCCTTGCGATCCCGCTGCTCGATCTGCGACTTGCCATCCACCGTCTCATTGATCGTGACATTGATCAGGTGGAGCGGAGGCGCCTTGTCGGCCTTCCAGCCGCCGGCCGCCGGATAGTAGTTGGACAGGTCCGTGTTGTCCCCCGGCAGGACCCGCGTGACCTTCTGGTTCGTCGGATCCACTCGAAGCGGATTGGAAGCGCCCAGGTAGGCCCTCGTGAGCCGGGCGCTGTAGAGTGGCTGCTGCGAGGAGCCGTTGAGAAAGGGCCAGCACCAGCCGAAGACGAGCGAGAACAGCACGAAAACCGCCCAGCCCAATCCCGGTCCCCACAGGTCGCCGAGGACACCGTGTCGGCTCAGCTGGTCCTCCGGGATCCCGTCGAGCCAATACCACGGCGCGGAGCCGGGCACTTTGAAGTTCCACGCGATGGCGTGGGACACGCCGTCGGCGACGAGCAGGAGCAGCGTGGCGATCAGCAGGGCGGCCACGGTGGCGATGATCGACACCGGGACGCTCGGCCGGCTGCCTCCCACCCGGCCGCCGAAGGTGACCGCGATCTTTTGCCCGAACGCGGCGAGGGCGATGAGCATCGAGAGCAGAGAGCCGACCCAGAGGGGCAGCTGCGGCCACTGTCCCGTGGCGAAGGTCAGATACGCCGTCTGACTGATGGAATCGACGAGAGCATAGGCCCACGCTACCGCGGCCATGACCAGCGCGACCTTGAGCCAGGCGGACAGCGCATTGCGGGATTCTTCATCCTTGTAGATCTGCTCGGCGCGCGTGGGATCGCTCGCCGCCCTGAAGACCTCCTGCGCGTCCTTCATGCGCGCGTGGCGCACCGCATTGCCATACGCGGCGGCCCAGCAGAGCGCGGTCAGCAACTCCACGGCGAGCAGAGCGCAGGCGAGGCACCTCCACGCGGAAGTCGGCGCAGCCGCGAGCAGCGCCACGGTCAGTGCGGCCGCGACGATCAGGCCAAAGACCGGGCGCTCGTAGAATCGGCCGTGACTCCCCACGCGACCAATCATCCAATAGGCCCACCCGAGGGGAATGGCGCCGACCACGAAGGGGATGAGCCACAGAGGGATGAACGGGCTCCACCAGATCAGGGCCCGTCCCGGCAGCCACCACTCGAGGGCCTCCACATAGGCGGCCGACCATTCGGGCACCGAGACCGCGACGAGCGCCCGCGCCACGTGGGCGGTGAGAAACAGCATCACGAAGAACGTCCATAGCACGATATGAATCGCCAGCCAGTTGCGCAGGATTCCCGCGCCGGCCTGCAAAAGGTCGCCGGATCCGTTGGGCGAGAGGTAGCGACCGTTCTCGCGCAGCCAGTCCAGGACATCGGGCAGGGCGCGCGCGCCCGGCTTGGCGGAGGTGCTTGGCACTCCCGCCAGGAGCTGCTCGACCTCTTTGGTCGTGTGGACCTCTGGCCTGGAGAAGAGCCTGCCGAGAAATGCACCGAAGTAGCCGCCTCCCGAGACGGTCGACAGGTAGTCGATCTTCGACAGCAGGCTGAACTGGGCGAGCGCCTGGAAGACGCCGAGACAGAACGTGGCGCTCCGGATGCCTCCGCCGGACAGCGCCACGCCCAGAGTATCGTCGGGCGGGCGCTCGGCGCCGTCGGGAGAGCGATTGCGGCGCGCGGCGAGAAGCGCCCGCTCCTCTTCCCACAGCTCACGCGGATATGCGTCCCTATACCCTGGCGAGATGGGCATGGTGGCCTCCGTGAGCGGGAGTCTAGCAGAGGCCGGGCGCCTTCTGGCGCAAGGCCTCGCTTTCTGGAATAGTCACGCGGGGAGGACCTGGCGATGGCAACAGAGAGGAAGGTCGCGATCGTGACCGGCGCGGCGAGCGGCCTCGGACGGGCCATGGCGCTCGGCCTCGTCGGGAGCGGGATGCACGTCGTGGCCGTCGATAGGAATGCGACGGCGCTGGCGGCGCTGGCACCAGCCATGACGGGCACACCGGGCTCCATCCTGCCCGTGCCCGCGGACCTCGCCCAGCCGGATGTGTTCGACCGGATCGCGGCGACCGCGCTGGAGCGATTCGGTCGGATCGACGTGCTGGTCAACAATGCCGGTATCGGCCAGGCCTCGGTGCGCGCGGATCAGCGCCGCAACCCGATCCGCTTCTGGGAAGCGACTCCCGAGCAGTGGAACCGCTTCCTCGCCGTGAATGCCACCGCGCCGATCATGATGGCCCGGGCGGTGGTGCCGCACATGCTGCGTGCCCGGCGGGGGCGCGTCATCACGGTCACTACCAGCCTCGGCACCATGGTCCGCGCGGGCTATCTGCTCTACGGCGCAAGCAAGGCCGCCGCCGAGTCCGCGACGGCCGTGCTGGCGGCGGATCTGGCGGGCACCGGCGTCACCGCGAACGTGCTGGTCCCCGGCGGCGTGACGAACACTCCGCTCGTCGGCGACGATGCGGGCGATCGCAGCAAGATGCTGCAGCCGGACATCATGGTGCCGCCACTGCTCTGGCTGGTGTCCGACGCCGCGGCCGGCGTCAACGCCCGGCGCTTCATCGCCGCCGACTGGGACCGCTCGCTGCCTGCCGCGCAGGCCGCCGAGAAAGCGGGGGCTCCCATCGCCTGGCTGGGGATCGCGCGAATGCCTATCGAGCCCACCTGAGGCCCGCTCAGGCCTCTCCCTCTGGGGCGAGCCAGGGGCAGGCGAGACGCTCCACCAGCGACACCGCGGCGAAGAGCACGATGGCCATCAGCGAGAGCAGGATCATCGCGCTGAAGGCCAGCTCCGTCTTCCAGTACGAGGTGGACGAGAGGATCACGTAGCCGAGCCCCTTGTCCGAGCCCACGAACTCGCCGACCACCGCTCCGATGACGGACAACGTGATCGCCACCTTGGCGCCCGCGAAGATGAAGGGCAGCGCCATGGGCAGCCGCACCTTCAGGAATGTCTTGAACGCGCTGGCGCGGTAGGAGCGGCTCAGGTCCAGCAGCTCGGGCGGGGTGGCGTTGAGGCCGGTGGCGGTGTCGATGACCACGGGGAAGAAGGCGACGAGGAAAGCGACGACCATCTTCGGCAGCTCGCCGTAGCCGAGCACGAGCAGAAGCACGGGGGCGATGGCGATCTTGGGCACCGACTGGGCGAGGACGATGAGCGGATAGAGCGCGCCGCGCAGGAGCGGGGAGTAGACGATGAGCACGGCCAGCGGCACGCCCACCGCGATGGACAGGGCGAAGCCGCCCAGCGTCTCGTAGAGGGTGACCCAGGTGTGGTGGATGAAGCGGTAGCGCCACTCCCAGCCCTCGGCGAGGATGGCGGAGGGCGCCGGCATGATGAAGCGCGGGATCCGGAAGACGCGAGTGGCCACCTCCCAGAGCGCGAGAGCGCCGAGGAGCGTGCCCACGGGGACGAGCGCCTCCCCGAGCAGCCGGCGCACGACCCTCACGCTCGCTCCTTCCGGCCGGAGAAGATGAGACTCCGCACTTCGTCGCTGTGGATCTTGAAGCGCGTGTCGAACTCCATGTCCATGGTGCGCGGGCGCGGCAGGTCCACCGTGATCACCCGCACGATGCGTCCGGGCCGCGGTGACATGACGACCACGCGGTCGGCGAGCAGGATGGCCTCCGGAATGCTGTGGGTGACGAAGAGAATGGTCTTGCGACGCTCCTCCCAGACGCGCAGCAGCTCGAGGCTCATCTCCTCTCGCGTCATGGCGTCGAGGGCACCGAAGGGCTCGTCCATGAGGAGCAGGCTGGGGTCGGGCAGGAGCGCGCGGCAGATGGCCACCCGCTGCTGCATGCCGCCCGACAGCTCGCGCGGGTACTTGGTCTCGAAGCCCGCGAGCCCCGTGAGCTCGAGGAGATCCGCGGCCTGCTTCCGGTACTGGCGTGGATCGAGGCCGAGCATCTCCACGGAGAAGAGGACGTTGTCGATCAGGGTGCGCCAGGGCAGCAGCACCGGCTGCTGGAAGACGAAGCCCACGTCGGGGAACGGCCCACGCACGATCTGGTCGCGCACGTGAATCTCCCCGCGGGTGACGGGCACGAGCCCGGCCACCAGCTTGAGCAGCGTGCTCTTGCCGCAGCCGCTCGGCCCCACGAGGGTGACGAACTCATTCTCCCCGACGGTCAGCGAGGTCTCGGCGAGCGCCTGGACGAGATCGCCCTTGCGGGTGCGATAGGTCTTGGCGACGCCGTCGAGCCGGATCACGCCGTGGGCGGGATGGCGGCGGCGAAGCGGTTGATGGGGAGCGGCGTGGCCACGGCTCCCCGGCACGCCGCCGCCACGTAGGGCGCCAGGCGCTCGGACAGCGCCCACGCGCGGGCGCTCTGGCCGCGCTGCCGGTCCGCCGCCTCCTGGGC
>Ga0326726_10003822_pt1 | contig 13810 bp, 13 predicted proteins | sample MHFenrmetagenome_2_FD_207603 | JGI IMG/M metagenome (GOLD analysis project Ga0326726, IMG submission 207603) | Lab enriched peat soil microbial communities from Michigan Hollow, Ithaca, NY, United States - MHF15MN | ecosystem: Environmental > Terrestrial > Soil > Wetlands > Peat | place: USA... | reverse complement strand
GCCGGGCGCGGACGGCGTGATCCGCTACACCCTGATCGTGCGCAGTCCGCTCGGCGCCGAGAGCGTCTCGTATGAAGGCATTCGCTGCGAGACCCGCGAAGTAAGGGCCTATGCCTATGGTCGCGCGGACCGCAGCTGGTCGGTGCATCCCGGCCCCTGGCGCCGCATCGAGGAGCGCAGCGTGCAGCGCTGGCACTACGCGCTGTGGCGCGAGTTCTTCTGCCCCGGCGGGGCGCCGATCCGGAGCGTGGCCGAAGGCATCGACGCGCTCAAGCGCGGCGGCCACCCCAATCGAGGCGGTGCCCCTGCCCGCGGATACTAGAGCAGCACAAGATTGTCGCGGTGAATGAGCTCGGGCTCGTCGACGTAGCCCAGCGCCGTCTCGATCTCACTCGAGGCCTTGCGCATGATGAGCCGTGCTTCCGCGGCGGAGTAATTCACCAGTCCGCGCGCAATTTCGCGTCCGCCGGGCTCCACGCAGGCGACCACCGCGCCGCGCTCGAACTCTCCGCTCACGGCGGTGACGCCGACCGGCAGCAGGCTCTTGCCGTCGCGCTGCAGGGCGCGCGCCGCGCCGGCGTCGAGCGTGAGGCGACCGGCGACCGTGACGTGGTCGGCGAGCCACTGCTTGCGCGCCGCAAGCGGCGTCGTTTGCGCAATCAGCAGCGTGCCGATGCGCTCGCCGCGCGCCAGGCGCAGCAGCACATCGGGCTCGCGCCCGGCGGCGATCACGGTATGCGCGCCGCTGCGCGCGGCGCGCTTGGCGGCGAGCACCTTGGTGATCATGCCGCCGCGCGCCAGGCTCGAGCCGACGCCGCCCGCCATCGCCTCCAGGCGCTCGTCGCCCGCGACCGCCTCCCCGATCAGGCGCGCGCCGGGCGAGTGGCGCGGATCGGCGTCGTACAGGCCCGACTGGTCGGTGAGGATCACGAGGGCGTCCGCCTCGACGAGATTGGTCACCAGCGCGGCGAGCGTGTCGTTGTCGCCGACCTTGATCTCGTCGGTGACTACGGTGTCGTTCTCGTTGATCACCGGGATCACGCCCAGGTTGAGCAACGTGAGCAGCGTCGAGCGGGCGTTGAGATAGCGCTGCCGGTCGGCCATGTCGGCGTGCGTCAGCAGCACTTGCGCGGTGGCGATGCCGTGCTCGCGAAAGCAGGTCTCGTAGCACTGCACGAGCCCCATCTGGCCGACGGCCGCGGCCGCCTGCAGCTCGTGCAGGGCGCTCGGGCGCCGGCTCCAGCCCAGGCGCTGCAAGCCTTCGGCGATCGCGCCGGAGGACACGAGCACGCAGCGCTTGCCGAGCGCGCGCAACTGCGCGATCTGCGCGGCCCAGCGCGCGATAGCCGCGGCGTCCAGGCCCCGGCCCTCGTTGGTGACGAGCGAGCTGCCGACCTTGACGATCAGCGTGCGGGCGCTGGCGAGGGGTGAAGTCATCGAGTCAGGCGGCCCGCCGCGCGCGCGCGGGCTTCGCAGGCTGCGCGAGGAAGCGGTGGGCGGCATTGCACAGCTCGCGGCAGCCCGCGCCGCTGATCGCGCTGACCTTGAACCAGGCGCCCTTCCAGCGCAGCGCGCGCAGGATGCGCGCGATGCGCGCATCGGCGTCCGGCGCGAGGTCCGCCTTGTTGAACACCAGCCAGCGCGGCTTGCGGTAGAGCGACACGTCGTACTTCTTCAGCTCGGCGGCGATGGCGCGGATGTCCCGTACCGGGTCGGCGCCCTCGTCGAGCGGTGCGATGTCCACGAGGTGCAGCAGCAGGCGCGTACGCGCGAGGTGGCGCAGGAACTGGTGGCCGAGCCCTGCGCCCTCGGCCGCGCCCTCGATCAGGCCCGGAATGTCGGCGATGACGAAGCTCGCGTCCTCGGCGACGCGCACCACGCCAAGCGACGGATTCAGGGTGGTGAACGGATAGTCCGCCACCTTCGGCCGCGCGCTCGACACCGCGCGCACCAGCGTCGATTTGCCCGCGTTGGGCAGCCCGAGCAGCCCTACGTCGGCGAGCACGCGCAGCTCCAGCCGCAGCTTGCGGCTTTCGCCCGGCAGGCCGCGAGTGTACTGGCGCGGCGCGCGGTTGATGCTGGACTTGAAGTGCAGGTTGCCCAATCCGCCTTGCCCGCCCTTGGCGAGCAGGGCGCGCTCGCCGTCACGCGCGAGGTCGGCGATCACCTCGCCACTTTCCTCGTCGCGCACGATCGTGCCGACCGGCACGCGCAGCACGAGGTCGTTGCCGCCGCGGCCGTACTTGTCGGAGCCGCTCCCGGCTTCCCCGTTGCCGGCGCGATGGATGCGCGCGTAGCGGTAGTCGATGAGCGTGTTGATGTTCCTGTTGGCGACTGCCCAGATGCTGCCACCGCGGCCGCCGTCGCCGCCGCTCGGCCCGCCGCGCGGCACGAATCTCTCGCGGCGAAAAGCCGCGGCGCCGTCGCCGCCCTTGCCGGCATGCGCCTCGATGATCGCTTCGTCGATGAATTTCATGGCCTGGAAATGAAAAAGCCCTACCGCGAGCGATAGGGCTTTCGCGGGAGCGCGGCTCGGCTAGGCCGGAACCACGCTCACGGTCTTCTTGTTGGCGGCTCCCTTGACGGCGAACTCGACCTTGCCGGTGACGCGCGCGTACAAGGTATGGTCGCGGCCGATGCCGACGTTGGTGCCCGGATGCACCTGCGTGCCGCGCTGGCGCACGATGATCTGGCCTGCGTTCACCTGCTCGCCGCCGTAGGCCTTGACGCCGAGGCGCTTGGCCTGCGAATCGCGGCCGTTACGCGAGCTGCCGCCTGCTTTCTTGTGTGCCATTGGTGGTGGATCTCCCTGGTCAGGCGCCGCCGACGATATCGTCGATGCGGACCTCGGTGTAGTTCTGGCGATGCCCCTGCGTCTTCTGGAAGTGCTTGCGGCGGCGCAGCTTGAAGATCTTCACTTTGACGCCGCGGCCGTGCGCCACGACCGTGGCCTTGACCTGGGCGCCCGCGACGAGCGGCGCGCCGACGCGCACCGCGTCGCCCTCGCCGACGGCCAGCACCTGGTCGAACGCCACCGCGGCGCCGACATCGGCGGCGAGCGACTCGACGCGCACCTGCTCTCCGGACTTTACGCGATACTGCTTGCCGCCGGTCTTGATGATTGCGTACATGGGAATTCCGTAACCCGTGGCCAAAGATGTTGAGCGAATGAGCTGCAAAGACTTGGAATTATAGGAGATTCCGGCTCCTCGCGTCAAAGACTTGTATGCTACGCTTCGCGCCCCGCCGCGCCGCCATGCCACCGACCTCCGCCAGCACCGCCCTTGCCCCCGTCGCCGACGACATGCGGCGCGTGGATGCGCTGATCCGCGAGCGCCTGGACTCCGACGTGCCGCTGGTGCGCCAGGTCGCCGAGTACATCGTCGCGGGCGGCGGCAAGCGCCTGCGCCCGGCGCTGCTGCTGCTCGCGGCCGGGGCGGTCGGCTATCGGGGCGAGGCGCGCTTCGAGCTGGCGGCGGTGGTGGAATTCATCCACACCGCGACGCTGCTGCACGATGACGTGGTGGACGAGTCGCAGTTGCGCCGCGGCCGGAGCACCGCCAACGCCGCCTTCGGCAACGCGGCCTCGGTGCTGGTGGGCGACTTCCTGTATTCGCGCGCCTTCCAGATGATGGTTGGCTTGGACAGCATGCGCGTGATGCAGGTGCTCGCAAACGCGACCAACACAATTGCCGAAGGTGAGGTGCTGCAGTTGATGAACTGCCACGATCCGGAGGTCGACGAGGCGCGCTATCTCGACGTGGTGCGCCGCAAGACCGCGAAGCTCTTCGAGGCAGCAGCGCGCCTTGGCGGGGTACTGGGCGGCGTACCGCCAGCCCAGGAGGAGGGCCTGGCGGCCTACGGCATGCACCTTGGCACGGCGTTCCAGGTGATCGACGACGTACTGGACTACTCGGGCGAGGCGCAGGAAACCGGCAAGACCTTGGGCGATGACCTGGCCGAGGGCAAACCCACGCTGCCGCTCATCCGCGCGATGCAGGCCGCGAACCCGGAGGACGGGGCCGTCGTGCGGCGCGCAATCATCGACGGCGGGCGCGCGGGCTTCGCGCCGGTGCTGGCGGTGATCAAGTCGAGCGGCGCGCTGGACTACGCGCGCGGGGCGGCGCGGCGTGAAGCCGACGTCGCCACGCGCTCCATCGACGGCCTGCCGGCGTCTGCTTACAGGGATTCTTTGCTAGAATTGGCGTCCTTTTCGGTGACGCGCCGCAGCTAGCATTTCTCGCACTTCGGGGTGTAGCTCAGCCTGGTAGAGTACTGCGTTCGGGACGCAGGTGTCGCTGGTTCAAATCCAGTCACCCCGACCAATCTTGTCTTCCCAGATTTCCTAGAATAGCGCCATGGGACGCTTGGTTCTCTTCGCGCTCGCGGTGCTGGTTCTGGTCTGGCTGGTGCGCCGCGCGCTGGGCGCGCGGCGATCGGACGCGCCGCCGCGCGAGGCACAAAGCGGAGAGCTGGTGCGCTGCGCCCACTGCGGCGTGCATCTGCCGCGCGGCGAAGCACGCACCGCGCCCGGGGGCGAGTACTGCAGCGAGGAGCACGCGCGGCTCGGTCCGCGCCGCCCCTGATGGCCACGCTGGCCTATTCGCCGCTGTTCGCGCGCGGGGACACGCCGCCGGATTCCTTCTGGATCTCGCTGCAGTACTTCAACCTGTACCGCATCGTGATCTCGCTGGTGTTCCTCGGGGCCACCTACTTCGCCTACGAGCCGACCAACTTCGGCGCGCACGACCTCAGCCTGTTCCGCACCGTCTGCGTGGGCTACCTGGTGCTCGGCATCGCGCTGCAGTTCACGCTGCGCTCCGTACGCGAGCGCTTCAACCTGCAGCTGACGGTGCACGCGCTGCTCGACATCGTCGTCATTCCGCTGCTGATGTACGCCAGCGGCGGCATCCGCAGCGGCCTGGGCGTGATGCTGCTCATCTCGCTCACCGGCGCGGGGCTGGTCGCGCCGCTGCGGCTCAATTTCCTGTACGCGGCGCTCGCCACGATCGCGGTGCTGCTGGAGGAGAGCTACTGGGCGCTGGCGCTCGACCTGCCGTCGACGAGCGTAGTGCCCGCAGGCCTGCTGTCGATGGGCTACTTTGCCACGGCCGGCGCGACCGGCTGGCTGGCGCAGCGACTCGCGGCCAACGAGCGCCTGGCGCGCGAGCGCGGCCGCGCGCTCGCCAACCAGATGCGCATCAATCAGCTGGTGATCGCGGACATGCACGACGGGGTGCTGGTGCTCGACCGCCAGGGGCGGGTGGTGGAGCACAACCCGCAGGCGCTGCGGCTGCTCGGCATGGAGGCCCTGCGCAACCAGCCGCTCGGCGCGGTGCTGCCGGCCCTCGAGCCGCGCTGGCACACGTGGCGCGAGGCGGGTGGCGGCCCCGGTGCATCCTCCGTAGATCTCGAGGCGCGCGGCAAGGAGGTGCGCGCGCGCCTGCTCGATACCGGCACGGAGGACCGCTTCACCGTGGTGTTCGTGGAGGACATGACGCGCTCGCGCGAGCAGGCGCAGCAGCTCAAGCTCGCCGCCCTCGGCCGTCTTACGGCCAACATCGCGCATGAGATCCGCAACCCGCTGTCGGCGATCAGCCATGCCGGGGAGCTGCTGGCAGAGGAGCGGCGCGTCCCGGACCGCATGCGGCTCACGCGCATCATCCACGACAACACGCTGCGGCTCGAGCAGCTGGTGGCCGACGTGCTGCAGCTCAACCGGCGCGACCGCGTCGCCGCCGACCGCATCCCGCTGGGCGCGTGGCTCGATACCTTCCTCGAGGAATTCGCCGCCAACGAGTCGCTGCCCGCCGGGCGGGTGGTCGTCGAGCCGGCGCGCAGCGTGTGGGCCGAGTTCGACCGCGAGCATTTGCGGCAGGTGATGTGGAACCTGCTGCGCAATGCGGTGCGCTATGCGCGCGAAGAGGCCGGCGCGGTGCGCATCGCAGCGCGCGCTTTCGGCGACCAAGTAGAATTGAACGTGATCGACAACGGCCCCGGCGTGCCGGATGCCATCCAGGGACAGCTTTTTGAGCCGTTCTTTACCACCGACAGCAAGGGAACCGGACTGGGACTGTATCTCGCCCGCGAGCTGACCGCGGCCAACGGCGCGCTGCTCGAATACGTCGCCGGATCGGGCGGCGGGCATTTCCGTATCGTCTGCCGCGGCGGGGCGTCCGCGTGAAGCGCGCCGAGCGCAGACCGCCGCCGCGCGACCGCCAGGTGCTGGTGGTGGACGATGAGCCCGATATCCGCGAGCTCCTCGAGCTGACGCTCGCCAAGATGGGCTTGCGCGTCGTCGCCGCCGGCAGCCTCGCCGAGGGACGCGACGCTCTGCAAAAGGGGCACTTCGACCTGTGTCTCACCGACATGCGGCTCCCGGACGGCGACGGGCTCGACCTGGTGCGCCACATCGCGGGGCTCGCCATCGACCTGCCCGTGGCGGTGATCACGGCCTACGGCAGCGCGGAGAACGCGGTGGCGGCGCTCAAGGCCGGCGCCTTCGACTACGTTTCCAAGCCGGTTGGGCTGGAGCAGCTGCGCGCGCTGGTCAAGTCCGCGCTGTCGCTGCCCGAACCGGCGGGCGAGCCGGCGCGCGACACGCCGTTGCTGGGCGAAAGCGCGCCGCTCGCGCAGGTGCGCGAGCTGATCGGCAAGCTCGCGCGTACGCAGGCGCCGGTGTACATCTCGGGCGAATCGGGCAGCGGCAAGGAGCTGGCGGCGCGGCTGATCCACGCGCAGGGCGCGCGGCGCGAGCGGCCGTTCGTGCCCGTGAACTGCGGCGCGATTCCGGAAACGCTCATGGAAAGCGAATTCTTCGGCTACAAGAAAGGCGCCTTCACCGGCGCCGAGCAGGACCGCGACGGCTTCTTCCAGGCGGCGAACGGCGGCACCCTGTTCCTGGACGAAGTGGCGGACCTGCCGCTGCTGATGCAGGTCAAGCTGCTGCGCGCCATCCAGGAAAAGCGCGTGCGCAAGGTCGGCGCCACGCAGGAGGACCCGGTTGACGTGCGCATCATCTGCGCCACGCACCAGGACCTCGGTCGCCTCGTCGAAGCGGGCAAGTTCCGCCAGGACCTGTTCTACCGGCTCAACGTGATCGAGCTGCACATGCCCCCCTTGCGCGAGTGTCGCGAGGACATTCCGCTGATCGCGGAGAGCATCCTGGCGCGCGCCGCCCGGCAGCCCGGCGCGCCGGCCGCGCGGCTCTCCGCCGCCGCGCTCGAGGAACTGATGCGCTATGACTTTCCCGGCAACATCCGCGAGCTGGAGAACATCCTGGAGCGCGCGATGGCACTGGCGGCGGACACCGAAATCGGGCCCGACGACCTGCGCCTGCGGCCGGCCAGCGTCGATGAGCCGGAGGCGCGCGCGGCGGAAGGCGCGCTCGAGGTGCCGCTGCCCGAGTACCTCGACCGCGTCGAGCGCGAGGCGATCCTCGCGGCGCTGGCGCGCACCAATTTCAACCGCACCGCGGCGGCCAAGCTCCTCGGCGTCACCTTCCGCACGCTGCGCTATCGCATGCAGCGGCTCGGCATCAAGGATGAGAATCGGCCCTGACGGCAGGGTGGCGCGGGCCCGCTACGTGCCTTCGCCCAACTGCGACGCACGGCCTGGCGGCACCCGCGTCTCCTTGCTGGTGCTGCACTCGATCAGCCTGCCGCCGGGACGCTACGGCGGGGACGCGATCGAGCGGCTGTTCACCAACCGCCTGGAGCCGGAGGCGCATCCCTACTTCCGCAAAATAGCCGGCATGCGCGTATCGGCGCACTTCCTCGTGCGCCGCGATGGCACGCTGGTCCAGTTCGTGCCTGTGCACCTGCGGGCCTGGCACGCCGGCGCCTCGCGGTGGCGCGGCGCAGGGCGCTGCAATGACTTCTCCGTCGGCGTCGAGCTCGAAGGCACGGACCGCACGCGCTTCGCCGATGCACAGTACCGGTGCCTCGCGCACCTGGTGCGGGCGCTCACCTCGCGCCTGCCGCTGCGCGCCTGCGCGGCGCACAGCGATGTGGCCCCGGAGCGCAAGACGGATCCGGGCGCGCGCTTCGATTGGGCGCGCTGCTTCGAAGGGCTCGCGCGCCTCTAGCGCCGGCGCGCTCCAATTACTATTGCTTGGGCCTCGGCGGGACCCGCACACAACCGCTAGTAGCTTCGCTGCGGTGCGCAAATCGCGCGTGCGCTGCGCACCGCTTGCAAATTAAAACTGCCGTGGTACATTGCGGCCACTATAATTAGTGAACAATCAGTGCGTCAGCACTAGATATTGTGGTTTTAGTGCAGGTCGTCACGAATCCGCAACGAAGCGGCGGACGGCCGGGCGAGGATGGAGTGCCCGAGAGCGGGCGAGCACGGGAGACGGAACATGCAGATCGGGCAGGAAAGCGTTGCAACGAACACGGTGAGGAGCGCCAGCGTTGCGGACGCGAGCAGCGCGGTCCCGTCCAGCTGGAGCGATTACAAGGTCATCCGCCGCAACGGCGCGGTCGTCGGCTTCGAGCCGGCCAAGATCTCGGTGGCGATGACCAAGGCCTACCTGGCGGTCAACGGCAGCCAGGGCGCAGCCTCGGCGCGCATCCGCGAGCGCGTCGCGCACCTCACCGGGCAGGTGGTGGGCGCGCTGCAGCGCCGCCAGCCGCAAGGCGGCACCTTCCACATCGAGGACATCCAGGACCAGGTCGAACTCGCGCTGATGCGCTCGGGCGAGCACGACGTTGCCCGCGCCTACGTGCTCTATCGCGAGGAGCGCGCGCGCGCACGCGCCGCCGAGAAGACGGTGCGCGAGCGCCGGGCCGCGGAGTCCGTGCTGCACGTGGTGGACAACGGGGCGCGCCGTGCCCTCGACCTCGATGCACTGCGCCGCCTGCTCGATTCGGCCTGCGAGGGGCTGGATGGCGCCGCCGACGCCGCTGGCATTCTCGAGGCCACGCTGCGCGACCTGTATGACGGAGTGCCGATGGAGGAAGTGCGCAAGTCGGCGATCCTCGCCGCGCGCGCGCAAATCGAGAAGGATCCGGCCTACAGCTATGTCACGGCGCGGCTGCTGCTCAATACGATCCGGCTGGAAGTGCTGGGCGAGGAAGTCAGCCAGGCCGCGATGCAGGCGCGCTACGCCGCCTATTTTCCCGAGTTCATCCGCCGCGGCATCGAGGCTGAGCTGCTCGACCCGAAGCTCGCCAAGTTCGACCTGGCGCGCATCGGGCGCGCGCTCAAGGCCGAGCGCGACCTGAAGTTCGGCTACCTCGGCCTGCAGACGCTCTACGACCGCTACTTCCTGCACGTGCGCGGGCGCAGGATCGAGCTGCCGCAGGCCTTCTTCATGCGCGTGGCAATGGGCCTTGCGCTGCGCGAGGAGGATCGCGAGGCGCGCGCCATCGAGTTCTACGACGTGCTCTCGACCTTCGACTTCATGAGCTCGACGCCGACGCTGTTCAACGCCGGCACGCAGCGCTCGCAGCTCTCGTCCTGCTACCTGACCACGGTGGCCGACGACCTGACCGGCATCTACGACGCCATCAAGGAAAACGCGCTGCTCGCGAAGTACGCGGGCGGCCTGGGCAACGACTGGACACCGGTGCGCGCGCTCGGCTCGCACATCAAGGGCACCAACGGCAAGTCGCAAGGCGTGGTGCCGTTCCTTAAAGTGGTGAACGACACCGCGGTGGCGGTGAACCAGGGCGGCAAGCGGAAGGGCGCGGTGTGCTCGTACCTCGAGACCTGGCATCTGGACATCGAGGAGTTCCTCGAGCTGCGCAAGAACACGGGCGACGACCGCCGGCGCACGCACGACATGAACACGGCGAACTGGATTCCGGACCTGTTCATGAAGCGCGTGATGGAGAACGCCGATTGGACGCTGTTCAGCCCGTCGGACGTGCCCGAGCTGCACGACAAGGTCGGCAAGGCGTTCGAGGAAGCGTACGCGCGCTACGAGGACAAGGCGGCGCGCGGCGAGCTGAAGCTGCACAAGAAGATCCCCGCGGTGCAGCTGTGGCGCAAGATGCTGTCGATGCTGTTCGAGACCGGGCATCCCTGGATCACTTTCAAGGATCCCTGCAACCTGCGCAGCCCGCAGCAGCACGTCGGCGTGGTGCACAGCTCGAACCTTTGCACTGAGATCACCCTCAACACCTCGGCCGACGAGATCGCCGTGTGCAACCTGGGCTCGGTCAACCTGGTGGCGCACATGACGCCGCAGGGGCTGGACTTCGAGAAGCTGCAGCGCACCGTGCGCACGGCGATGCGCATGCTCGACAACGTCGTCGACATCAACTACTACGCGGTGGACAAGGCGCGCAACTCCAACCTGCGCCACCGCCCGGTGGGCTTGGGGATCATGGGCTTCCAGGACTGCCTGCACCTTCTGCGCGTGCCCTACGCCTCGGCAGAGGCGATGCAGTTCGCCGACCGCTCGATGGAGATGGTCGCCTACTGCGCCTACTGGGCCTCGACCGAGCTCGCCGAGGAGCGCGGGCGCTATTCCTCCTTCAAGGGCTCGCTGTGGGACCGCGGCATCCTGCCGCAGGACTCGCTCGACCTGCTCGCCGCCGAGCGCGGCGGCTACGTCGAGGTGGACCGCTCGTCGCACCTCGACTGGGAGCCGCTGCGCGCGCGCATCAAGCAGCACGGCATGCGCAACTCCAACTGCCTGGCGATCGCGCCCACCGCGACCATCGCCAACATCGTCGGCGTCTCGGCGTCGATCGAGCCGACTTACCAGAACCTGTACGTCAAGTCGAACCTGTCGGGCGAGTTCACGGTGACCAACGAGTACCTGGTCGCCGACCTCAAGCGCGCGGGCCTGTGGGACGAGGTGATGATCGCCGACCTCAAGTACTTCGACGGCAACCTGTCGCGCGTGGACCGCGCGCCGGCGGAGCTGCGCAGGCTCTACGCCACCGCCTTCGAGGTCGAGCCCAGGTGGCTGGTCGAGGCCGGCGCCCGGCGCCAGAAGTGGATCGACCAATCGCAGTCGCTCAACATCTACATGGCGGGCGCCTCGGGCAAGAAGCTGGACGAGACCTACAAGCTGGCGTGGCTCCGGGGCCTGAAGACCACCTACTACCTGCGCTCGCTCGGCGCGACGCACGCCGAGAAATCCACTTCCAAGGCGGGCCAGCTGAACGCGGTGCCCAGCGGCGAGGCCGCGCCCGAGGCTGCAGCGGGCGAAGAGCCGAAGTTTTGCGCCGTCGACAATCCCGAGTGCGAGGCCTGCCAGTAATGCTCAGTTTCGAGGAAGAGGGCAAGCTCAAGGCGATCGGCGGGCTCGCGCTGCCCGCGCCGGCCGCCTTTGCCCCGGCGGCGGTTGCCGGCGAGGAGCGCTTCGCCGCCGGCAATGCCTTCCGCCGCATCACGGTGGACGACAAGCGGGTCATCAACTCCAAGGCCGACGTCAACCAGCTGGTGCCGTTCAAATACAAGTGGGCCTGGGAGAAGTACATCGCCGCCTGCGCCAACCACTGGATGCCGCAGGAAATCAACATGAGCCGCGACATCGCCCTGTGGAAGGACCCGAACGGGCTCACCGCGGACGAGCGGCGCATCGTGACGCGCAACCTCGGCTTCTTCGTCACCGCCGATTCGCTCGCCGCCAACAACATCGTGCTCGGCACCTACCGCCACATCACGGCGCCGGAGTGCCGCCAGTACCTGCTGCGCCAGGCCTTCGAGGAGGCGATCCACACCCACGCCTACCAGTACATCGTCGAGAGCCTGAATCTGGACGAGGGCGAGGTGTTCAACGCCTACAACGAGATCGCCTCGATCCGCGACAAGGACGAGTTCCTGGTGCCGTTCATCGACACGCTCACCGATCCGTCGTTCCGCACCGGCACGCCGCAGAAGGACCAGGAGCTGCTCAAGAGCCTGGTGGTTTTCTCCTGCCTGATGGAAGGGCTGTTCTTCTACGTCGGCTTCGCGCAGATCCTCTCGCTCGGGCGCCAGAACAAGATGACCGGCGCCGCCGAGCAGTACATGTACATCCTGCGCGACGAGTCCATGCACTGCAACTTCGGCATCGACCTCGTCAACCAGATCAAGCTGGAGAACCCGCACCTGTGGACGCCGCAGTTCCGCGAGGAGCTGCAGGAGCTGTTCCGCCGGGCGGTGGAGCTCGAGTACCGCTACGCCGAGGACACCATGCCGCGCGGCGTGCTGGGCCTGAACGCGCCGATGTTCAAGGAGTACCTGCGCTACATCGCCAACCGCCGCTGCCAGCAGATCGGCCTGGAGGTCATGTATGCAGGGGCGAACAACCCGTTCCCGTGGATGAGCGAAATGATCGACCTGAAGAAGGAGCGCAACTTCTTCGAGACCCGGGTCATCGAGTACCAGACCGGCGGCGCGCTGAGCTGGGAATGAAAGGATGCAAATGCACCGTGTAACCGCTTGCAAGGTGGAAGACGACTACCGGCTTTGGTTAAGATTCGACGATGGGCTGGAAGGCAGCGTGTTCCTGGGTAACCTGCTGGAGATCGGCGCGTTCAAGCTGTGGCGCGACGTGCGCGAGTTCGAGAAGGTGAGCGTGGACCCGGAGACCGCCACTGTCACGTGGGAGGGGGGCATCCGGCTCGATCCGGATATCCTCTACCATGACGTGGCGGCGCGGGGCCCGCGCTGATGGGCTGTTGCGAAGAATTCAACCCGCGGCCGGGAAGCGATTCCCGGGCGCGGTTGAATAGTCCGGCCAGGGATGGCCGGGCTTCTTTTGTTCAACTACCTGTAAGGAGCTAGTCATGGCGAAGAAAAAAGCGAAAAAAGGCGGAAAGAAAAAGAAGAAGAAGAAATCATCAAAGAAGAAGAAAGCAGTAAAAAAATCGTCCAAGAAGAAGGCAGCGGGCCGTAAGAAGAAAGCCGTGAAAAAAAAGGCAAAGCCCGTTAAACCTAAGGCCAGCTCTGCGGCAGCGATGACGGCGGTACCAGCAGCCCCGCCGTCAACCGCCGCGATTGCCAGCGCGGGCTCCGCGCTCAATCCGGCGGCCGCTTGGCCGTTTCCAACCGGGTCCCGGCCGTAACCGGGTGCCGATCGGGAATGTGGCGGGGGACGCGAGTCCCCCGCCAGGCCCACGAAGCTCTGCGGACCGCCCTGGTCGTTCGGGCGTGAACTGAAAGGCCAAGGCCGGTCCGCGAGGCTTCCCCTTAGCGCCGCCGTGCATGCCGTTGGGGCGGGGAGGGGGAAGGCCTTCATTCTACTCGGGCGCGCGCACTTTCCAGAGCCAGGTTCGCTAGTCTGGCCAATGGCTTATGCGCCGCAACAAAAGAAGTGTCGCAAGTTACGGAACACATTGACAGGACTGTGAAAAATGTCCTATCATTTGTTTGGTTGCACTGCAGCAATCCTTGCCTTCCAAGGCGCTCCTGAGAGGACGCCTGAGCCGCACACCCGAACCTACTTTTTCGCGAGCCTCGCCTTCTGGCGGGCGCGGTCGGGCGGGCTGGCACGGAAGCCGCAGCCGCCCAGAGCATGGAGGACCAAGATGCACGCGATCGGCAACTTGAACCGGATGTATTCCCTGGTGCGCGGCCTGTTTGCGTTGGTCGGGCTTGCCGCCGTCCTGGCGCTTGCGCTGCCGGTGCCGCATCAGACCATGCTGCACCAGGTCTCGGCTGTCCTGCGCACCGATGAACCGGTCGGCGTCGTCTCCGCGACCGGCGCGATCCAGGGGGCCGTCGCCGAGACCCCGCAGGAGCGCGAGCAGCGCGCGCTGACGGAGTTCATTGCGCGCCGCTATCGCGTCTCAGAGTCAGCGGCCGCAGGCTTCGTCGCGACTGCCTACCAGGCGGGCCGGGAGTTTTCCGTCGATCCGCTGCTCAT
>Ga0326726_10003821_pt1 | contig 13811 bp, 13 predicted proteins | sample MHFenrmetagenome_2_FD_207603 | JGI IMG/M metagenome (GOLD analysis project Ga0326726, IMG submission 207603) | Lab enriched peat soil microbial communities from Michigan Hollow, Ithaca, NY, United States - MHF15MN | ecosystem: Environmental > Terrestrial > Soil > Wetlands > Peat | place: USA... | reverse complement strand
GGAAGGCCTTGGCGACGTTGTTCGCGTGCTTCACGCCAGCCGTGTAGACGACGCCTGGCACGCGCCGGAAGCGCGAGCGGTAGAGATCCGCGATCGCGACGTTGAACGGCGTCTGGTCGAGGAGCTTGGCCAGCTCCTCCTGGTCGAAGTCCTGGTCCACCTCGCCCTTGCGCAGCGGCACCTTGGCGATCGTGCGCACGCCGGGGCCCGGAGGGATACGGACGCAGCGGAGCGGTGCGATCACGCCTCGGCGGGCCGCCTGCGCAAGATCGAAGCGGGAGGTCTGGGTCGGGAAGAGGTCGGCGACGTGGCGGGCGATCAGCGCGCCGGTGGCCGTCATGCCGATGAAGACGGGGTCGACCCAGGCGCGAATGCAGCCGCTGGTCTTCTCGCCGAGCGCCGTGTGGGCCTCGTCGCAGATCACGATCGAGTAGGCGTCGGAGACGCGGCCGGCGTTGCGGACGAACCATTGATAGGTCTCGACCGTCACCGGCCCGTAGGGATGGTCGGCGCCGTCGAGGAGGGGCGGCGAGAGCCGGTCGGCGTAGCCGCGGTCGGAGATCTCGCCGATGAACTGGTCGACCAGGTTGCGGCGGTGGGTGAGGATCAGGATGCCGCCCGTGCGGGAGGCCTCGATGAAGCCGACGGCGGCGACGGTCTTGCCCGCTCCGGTGGCGTGCTCGAACCAGAAGCGGCGGCTCGCGCCGGGGTCGTCCGGTGCCTCCTCGACGACGTCGTCGTCGGCCTCCTCGGTCCAGTCCTCGGCCTCCTCCTCCTCGGTGGCCTCCTCTTCCTCTTCCTCCTCCTCGAGGGCCTCCTCCGCGGTGTCGGCGCCTGCCCCGTTCCCGGAGGGCGCCTCGTCCTTGGCGGCGGCCGGGGCGCTGCCGTTCCCGCTGCCCGTCCAGGCGTGGCCGTTGAGGCGCTCCTGGACGTCTGCGATCAGCGCCGCCAGCGTCCCCGAGAGCGCATCGACCTGATGGGCGGAGAGCTCAGCGCCGTCGGCAAGATGAGGCTCGTCCTCGGAGAGCAGCCGCTCGAGGCCGAGCATGAGGGAGAAGTCGCGGCGCCATTCGATCGACGGCGCCTCACGGCCCTCGTCGATCTCGGCCAGCGCGGCGTCGAGCGCCCTGCGCCGCGGGGTGCCGGGCGCGAGATCCTTGGGCTTCTCGCCCTCGAGCAGGAAAGGCTCACGTGCGAACTCTCGTGCACGTTCGATGTCGGCGCTCGTCGGCGCCCTTGCCGCTTTGGCGGCTGGCTTGGTCTGGTCAGCCATCTGAGGCTCTCTGATCCGCCGCTCCCCGCCAATCGAAAGGATGGCGAGGCGCATGTGGCCTGATCACGGAAGACACCCGAGATACGGCTGTCCGCTCCGGGCTCTCCCTGGGTCCAGGAACTTGATGGACCGATAGGAATTAAAGCACTCTTCATCGACAACCCGTAGTGATGAGAGGGTGCTCCGCAGGAGCAACCCGATTCAAGATCATGCATTTGCTCCGATCGACACGCAGATTCGCCCTCGCTGGCCTCGCCGCGGCCCTACTGGCAGGCGTCCTGCTGGCCGGCTGCGCCGGGGGTGGCGGCGGAAACCCGGACTCCAACCTCTCGCTCCAGCAGGCGACGCAGCCGCTCACCGGCGCGCCACCGCAGCTCGCCGCAATCCGCAGTCAGGCCAACCAGCTGCTTGACGGCGGCAAGGACGCGTTCGACCAGCGCATCCAGGCGCTGCACGGGACGCCGATCGTGGTCAACGACTGGGCCTCGTGGTGCGGCCCCTGCCGCTTCGAGTTCCCCTTCCTCCAATCACAGGCGTCCAAGAACGCCAAGGACGTCGCCTTCCTGGGCGTGGACTCCGACGACTCGAGCGGCTCGGCGAAGACCTTCCTCGGCGAGCTGCCCCTGCCCTACCCCTCCTACAGCGACCCCGACAAGTCGATCCGCCAGGAGCTCCACGGGATCGGCTATCCGGCCACGGTCTTCTACGACCACAACGGGCAGGTCGTCTTCACGCACCAGGGCCAGTACCGCAACGAGGCCGATCTCGCGGCCGATATCCAGAGATACGCGCTGAACAGCGGATAATGGAGACATGACCGAACTCGCCATCGCACTGTTGGTCGTGGCGCTGCTTCTCTTCATCGCCGAAGCGCACGCGCCGACGACGGTGCTGGGGCTGCTCGGGGTGTGCGCGCTGGTCGGCGCCGGCTTCGCCTGGCGCGACGCAGGGCATGACCTGCCCGTCGCCGCGATCATCATCGCCGGCGTGATCCTGGCCGGCTTCATCGTCTTCGCCTCCCGCAAGGCGCTCGCGGCGCACCGCGACCAACCGGTGAAGACCGGCTACGAGGAGCTGGTGGGCGACCTGGGCGAGGTGCGGGAGCCACTCGATCCGGAGGGCCAGGTCTTCATCGAAGGCGCACTCTGGCGCGCCCGCGTCGCAAACCGCGGAAGCAGGATCGACGTAGGCAATAGAGTGAGAGTGAAGTCGGTGGACGGGCTGACACTGGTGGTCGAGCCCGCCCCCGACCGAGACACGGCAAGCGTCCAGAAAGGGACCTGACCCATGGCGGTAGCGATCGGCGTCCTCGTTGTTCTCGTCTTCTTCGTGGTCATCTTCCTCGGCGCGTCCGTCAGGGTCCTGCGGGAGTACGAGCGCGGCGTCATCTTCCGCCTCGGCCGCCTGATCGCCCAGAAGGGACCTGGCCTGATCCTGCTGGTCCCGGTGATCGACCGGATGGTCAGGGTCGACCTGCGGACGGTCACCCTCAACATCCCGCCGCAGGAGGTGATCACGCGCGACAACGTGCCCGCGCGCGTCAACGCGGTCGCCTACTTCCGCGTGATCGACCCCAACAAGGCAATCGTCGAGGTCGAGAACTTCCTGCTCGCAACCTCCCAGATTGCCCAGACCACGCTGCGGTCGGTGCTCGGCAAGGCGGACCTTGACCAGCTGCTCGCCGAGCGGGAGCGCCTCAACGAGGACCTGCAGAAGATCATCGACGAGCAGACCGAGCCCTGGGGCGTGAAGGTCAGCACGGTCGAGATCAAGGACGTCGAGATCCCCGAGCAGATGCAGAGGGCGATGGCCCGGCAGGCCGAGGCAGAGAGGGAGCGGCGCGCCAAGATCATCAACTCCGAGGGCGAGTACCAGGCCGCGGAGAAGCTCGCCCAGGCCGCCGACATCATCTCCAAGAACCCGGCCACCCTGCAGCTGCGCTACCTGCAGACGCTGCTCGAGATGGGCGTCAACCAGAACACGACAATCGTCTTCCCGCTGCCGATCGACCTGATCGAGGCCTTCACGGCGATGGCCAAGAACAACGCCGGCAAGTGAGCGCAACCGAACACCGCTCCGTTCAGACGCGCGGTTGAGCGCAGACTGCCGTTTGTCGGTCACGGTCCGCACGGTCCGCGACGAGGCGGAACTCGAGGCCGCCCGGGACCTGCGGGTCCGGGTCTTCTGCGGCGAGCAGGGCGTGGACGCGAGCGAGGAGCTGGACGAGCTCGATGAGGTGGCGGCCCAGATCGTCGCCCTCGACGAGTCCGGCGTGATCGCGACCTGCCGGGTGCGGGAGACCGACCGCGGGCTGTGGAAGCTCGAGCGGATGGTCGTCGAGAAGCGCCTCCGCGGCTCGGGCGTCGGGGCCCGTTTGCTCACCGGGGCCGAGGCGGAGGCTCGTGAGCGGGGCGCCTCCGAGATGGTCCTCCACGCCCAGCGGCGCGCCGAGTCCTTCTACGCGGGCAACGGGTACGTCCCCGAGGGCGACACCTTCCTCGAGGCCGAGATCGAGCACGTGCGGATGAGGAAGTCGCTCGATGCCTGAGGAGAAGCCGGCTCCCGAGATCAGGCTCGACCAGCTCACCGGGCTGCGGACGATCCTCTCGCCGGCGCGGGCCGACCGGCCCTTCGACTTCGGCGACGGCAAGGCGGCCCCGGACGCGTCAGCGGAGGAGCCGCCGCCTGATTCCTGTCCGTTCTGCGAGGGGCGCGAGGACCGCACCCCGCCGGAGAGGTGGGCGGACCGCCCGGGCGGGGGACCGCCGGACTCACCGGGCTGGCGGGTCCGGGCCATTCCCAACCTCTACCCCGCGCTGGCGCAGACCGACGACGGCGACGAGGTCGAAGCGGACGAGGGGGTGACTCCCGCGGGCGATCCGCTCCGGGCCGTCTCGCGCGGGCGGGAGCCGGACCTCTTCAAGGCGACTGTCGCCATCGGCTTCCACGAGGTGATCATCAACTCGCCTCACCACCACACCTCGCTCGGTCAGCTCGACGACTCCGAGCTCGGCGCCGCGGTTGCCGGCTGGCGGGCGCGGATGCGCGAGCACGCCGGGCGTTCGGCCTACGTGCAGCTGATCGTCAATGAGGGCAAGCAGGCCGGGGCGTCGCTCGAGCACAGTCATGCGCAGCTCTACGCGCTCGGCTTCGTACCTGCGCAGGTGGCGCGCGAGCGCGAGCGCTTCATCTCCTACAACCAGCACACGATGGGCGGCGACCTGCTCGCGGAGATCGCCTCGGAGGAGGTCCGCCGCCGCGAGCGGCTGGTGGCAATCGACGACGACGCGCTGCTGGTCTGCCCCTGGGCCTCGCGCTCGCCCTTCGAGCTGCGCATCATCCCCCGGCGCCCCGCGCCCAGCTTCGAGGAGGACGGCGAGGTCGGCGTGGGGATGCTCCGCACCGCGCTGCGGGCGCTGGAGGCCCGCTTCGGGGCCGTTCCCCAGTTCAACGCCTGGACGATCACGGCGCCCCGCGGCGCCGAGGAGTTCCATTGGCACCTGGACCTCGCGCCCCGGATCGGGATCCGCGCCGGGTTCGAGATGTCGACCGGGGTCGAGCTCAACGTGTTGCCGCCGGAACGCGCGGCGTCGGAGCTGCGGGAAGCCCTCGGCAGTTGATCAACTAGGGTCCCCCGCCATGCCGCCGGTCCACCGACCAATCCCGCGCTTCATCGCCGACGCCAGCACCGAGGGGCTGCCGTACGGCCGCTGGGGAGCGCGGCTGCGCGACGAGTTCGCCAAGGCTTGCGAGCCGCACACCGCCGAGGCGGGCGGGCCCCCGGGCGAGGTGACCTGGTTCCCCGAGCGCGGCTGGGGCGGGCGCATCTACGTCCCCGGCGTCGCTCCCGTGCAGGGAGCCCAGGAGGCGAGCGAGTACTTCGGTGTCGTCTCATTCACCCGCTCGGCCGAGGGCGAGGCCGGCGAGGCGAGCGCCTTCGAGGCAACAGCTGACTTCACCGACGTCACCGCCGATCAGAACCCCGACTGGATGATCGATCTGAACGAGGAGGTGATCGGTGCCTGGCGGGGCGAGGGGAGCCGGCAGGGCGACGTCACCCTCGTCTGGGGCACTCCGCTGGTGCGCGGTGCCAAAGCGGCGACCGCCGAGCTCGAGGCCGAGGTGGTCGACCAGACGCCGGTCACCGACGAGCGCTTCACCCTCGTCGCGATCGATGCAGTCAAGGGCTTCCCCGACGAGCTCTTCCTCGAGGTCAAGATCTGGAGCAAGCAGGGCCAGCAGCTCGCCGCCGAGAGCCTCTACGACGAGCCGGAATAGCGTCAGTGCCCGGCGACGAAGCGGCGGATCCAGCCGACCGCCGGCGAGCGGTACGGGTAGTAGAGGTCGGAGGCGTGCCCGCGGTTGGGGACGATCCGGAGTCGGGATGACGGGTAGCGGGCCGCGACCTCACGGGCCTCCTTGACCGTGGTGATGTCGTCGAACTCGCCGGAGAGCACCAGGAGCGGCAGCCCGGCGGGCTGCGTGGCGCCCTGTGGCACGGGCGGCTGCATCTGCGGCGTCGGTGCCGGCCAGGAGAGGCATCCGGTGAAGCCGGTGGACGGAAGGGTCATCCACTGGGCAACCGTGAGCGGTGCGAACAGCCGGCGGCGGGGGAACGCGGCCGTCGCCTGATCGAGCTGCGCGGTGCGCTGGGCGAAGTCCGCGGTGCGATCCCACGCGACCGGATAGTCATTGCACTCGACCGCGGTGCCCATGCCGGTGGAGAAGTAGTGGAAGTCGCCGTCGCCGGGTCGCCCTTCCCGAGCGATGTGATCGAGGCGGTCGGAGTCGCCCGCCAAATACTCGGTGACCGCCCGATTCAGTGCCAGGTACGAGTTCGGCGACCAGGTTCCGGCCTCGAGCAGGTAGGCGAGCGTGCCGTTGAGCGGACCGCCCGTGCGCTGGATCCGGGCGAGCGCGTGGCGGAACCGCTGCTCGCCGTCCCACGAACAACGCAACCTCTTCCCGCCGCAGAGGGACGCGGCTCTCGCCCGGCACGATGAGCTCCGGGCGCAGCTCAGCTTCAACGCCTGCATCGCCGCGGGGTAGATCGTCCGCCAGAAGGGATCGTCGGCCGGGTAGGCCGAGGAGAGCACCATCGAGCTCAGGCTGGCCGGGTAGCGGACCGAATACGCCTGCGCCAGCAGGGTTCCGTAGGAGTCTCCGTAGAGGGTGATCGGCCCCAGGCCGAGCGCGGTGCGGACCGCCTCGATGTCGGCCGCGGACTCGGCCGAGGTGAACCCCTGGTACCGAGCCCCGAGCTGGTTCGCGCAGGAGGCGGTCGCGACCACCTCCGGCACCATTCCCCGCTGCAGCTGCGGGCAGTCCACGGCCTGCGAGTGTCCGGTGCCGCGCTGGTCGATCAACACCAGGTCGCGGCGACGCAGCAGCGGCCCGAAGACCGCCCGGTACGACTTCGCCGAGTCGTAGTTGGTGCTCGCGTAGCCCGGGCCGCCCTCCACCGCGACGATGGTCCCGACCGGTGGCTTGGCCGCCCGCTCCCGTGGGAGGACCGCGAAGAAGATCGACTGGTCTCCCAGGCTGGGGTCCGCCCTGACCGCCGGGACGGTGATCCGGCCGCAGCGAAAGCCGGGGCCGGCGTTCAGATCGCAGGGGCTGAGGCTGGGTGAATCGCTCGCGAGGGCCGATCCGCCGGCACCCAGGGCCAACGCTCCCAGCATCGCCGCAGCGGCAACGCGAATCGCAGTCGAGACACGCCACGAGCCTAGACCCACACACGGGTCAAGGAGTACTACCCCGGGGTTGACACCGCAGTCGAGCTCCCGCTCGCCTGACGGCCGAGCATTAACCTCAGCCCCGGCCCCGATAGCTCAGCTGGATAGAGCGACTCCCTCCTAAGGAGTAGGCCCCAGGTTCGAATCCTGGTCGGGGCGCTTCACCACGATGCGCAGGGTGATAGACCTAGCCCGTGGTCTCCACGGTCGCAGTGGGCACGGATGGCTCAGAGACCGCCGGCGAAGCGGTGGAGCAGGCGGCGGAGTTCGCCCGCCGCTTCGATGCGAAGCTGGTGCTGCTGAGCGCCTTCAGCGATGGCCCGCCGCCACCCGATGCCGCCGAGGCCCAGTGGGCCTACAACCCCGCGGCTCAGCTGAGGGAGATCCTCTCCCGCACCGAGGCCGAGATGAACGAGCAGGGGATCGAATGCACCACGATGGTCGAGGAGGGCGACCCCGCCGACGTGCTGGTTCGTCTCGCTGACGACTGCGGGGCCGACGTGCTTGTGATCGGCAACAAGGGCATGCAGCGGAGGGTGCTGGGCAGCGTGCCGAAGTCCGTCGCCCACAACGCGGACTGCTCCGTCTTCGTTGTGAAGACGACCTGACGGGCCCCGTGCCCCCTTCGGTGCCACGGGGAGGATCGGGATGATCAAGCTCAGCGGCACCGGGGTCACGGTCGCCGACGTCGTCGCCGTGGCTCGGGAGAACGTCGACGTGGAGCTCAGCCGCGAGGCCCGCAACGCGATGGCCGAGAGCGCCGAGATCGTTCAGCGGCTCGCCTCGTCCGCCGAGCCCGTCTACGGCGTCTCCACCGGGTTCGGCTCGCTCGCGACGACGCCTATTCTCGCGGAGCGCCGCGAGGAGCTGCAGCGAGCCCTGATCCGCTCCCACGCCGCCGGGATGGGCGAGCCGGTCGAGCGGGAGGTCGTGCGGGCGATGATGCTGCTGCGGGCCAGATCGCTCGCCATGGGGTACTCGGGGACGAGGCCGGAGGTCGCCGAGGCGATCCTGGGCCTCCTGAACGCCGGGATCACGCCGGTGGTCCCCGAGCATGGCTCGCTCGGCGCCAGCGGTGACCTGGCTCCGCTGGCGCATTGCGCACTGGTGCTGATCGGCGAGGGCGAGGTCCTGGACGCCGTTGGGGGGCGCGGTCCCGCCGCCGAGGCGCTCGCCGGGGCCGGGATCGAGCCGCTCACCCTGCGAGCGAAGGAGGGCCTTGCGCTGATCAACGGCACCGACGGCATCCTCGGCATGCTGGTGCTCGCCGCTGAGGATCTCCGCTCGCTGCTCCGCGTCGCCGATCTGACCGCCGCGATGTCGGTGGAGGCGCTGCTCGGGACCGATCGCGCATTCGCCGAAGACCTGATCGCCCTGCGCCCACAACCGGGGCAGGCGGCGAGCGCCGCAAACCTTCGCCAACTGCTCGCCGGCTCACCAATCGTCGCCAGTCATCGCGAGGACGATCCTCGCGTTCAGGACGCCTACTCGCTTCGCTGCGCCCCGCAGGTCAATGGAGCCGCCCGCGACGCGCTCGCCTACGCCGATGGGGTGGCAGCGGAGGAGCTCCGGTCCGCGATCGACAATCCGATGGTTCTGCCCGACGCACGGGTTGAGTCCTGCGGCAACTTTCACGGGGCGCCCCTCGCCCTGGCATGCGATCTGCTCGCGATGGCGGTCGCCGGCACTGGCGCGATCGCCGAGCGGCGGACGGACCGGCTGCTCGACTCCTCCCGCTCCGAGGGCCTCCCGGCGTTTCTCGCCGAGGATCCAGGAGTCCATTCCGGCTTGATGATCGCTCAGTACACGCAGGCCGCGATGGTCGCCGAGAACCGCCGGCTCGCCGCCCCGGCCGGCGTCGACTCCCTGCCGACCAGCGCGATGCAGGAGGACCACGTCTCGATGGGCTGGGGAGCCGCGCGCAAGCTGCGCGCGGGGATCGACAACCTGCGCCGGATCCTGGCTGTCGAGGCGGCATGCGCGGCGCGTGGGCTCGAGTTCCGCGCGCCGCTGGAGCCGGCGGCGGGCACCGGAGCGGCGGTCGCGGCGATCCGCTCCGCCGGCGTCCCCGGACCGGGCCCTGACCGTCAACTCGCCCCGGAGCTGGAGGCGGTAGAGCGGACAATCGCCACGGGTGGGCTTCTGGACGCCGTCGAGGGCGAGATCGGAGAGCTGCGGTGAGCGGTCCGCGCGAGGTCCGCGCCCCGCGGGGCGGAGAGATCTCCTGTCGGGGGTGGCAGCAGGAGGCGGCCATGCGGATGCTGATGAACAACCTCGACCCCGAGGTCGCCGAGAACCCCGACGAGCTGGTCGTCTACGGGGGCACGGGACGCGCCGCTCGCACCTGGGACGCCTTCGACGCGATCGTCGGGTCGCTGCGAGGCCTCGCGGACGACGAGACGCTTCTGGTCCAGTCCGGCAAGCCGGTCGGGGTCTTCCGCACGCATGAGTGGTCCCCGCGGGTTCTGATCGCCAACTCCAACCTGGTCGGCGACTGGGACAACTGGGACGAGTTCCGCCGTCTCGAGGCCGAGGGCCTGACGATGTACGGCCAGATGACCGCGGGATCCTGGATCTACATCGGAACCCAGGGGATCGTGCAGGGGACCTACGAGTGCTTCGCGGAGATCGCCCGGCGCCGCTTCGACGGATCGCTGGCGGGGACGATCTCCCTGACCGCGGGCCTCGGCGGCATGGGCGGGGCACAGCCGCTTGCGATCACGATGAACGGCGGCGTCGCCCTCTGCATCGAGGTCGACGCGGCGCATCTGGGGCGCCGGATCGAGACCCGCTACCTCGACGAGGAGGCCAGCGACCTCGAGGACGCGATCGCCCGCTGCCGGGCGGCGAAGAGCGAGCGCCGAGCCCTCAGCGTCGGCCTGGTCGCCAACGCGGCCGACGCCCTGCCGGCGCTCCAGAAGATGGGCTTCGAGGCCGACATCGTCACCGACCAGACCAGCGCCCACGACCCGCTCAACGGCTACGTGCCGAACCTGATGACGCTCGAGGAGGCGTTGAGATTGCGGGAGGAGGATCCCGACAACTACGTGCGCCGCTCCCGCGCCGCGATCGCCGCACACTGCGCCGCGATGGTCGGCTTCCTCGACGCCGGGGCGGAGGTCTTCGACTACGGCAACAGCCTTCGCGCCGAGGCGGCGCTGGGCGGCTTCGAGCGCGCCTTCGCGTACCCGGGGTTCGTACCCGCCTACATCCGCCCGTTGTTCTGCGAGGGCAAGGGCCCCTTCCGCTGGGTCGCCCTGTCCGGCGATCCGGCGGACATCGCCGCCACCGACAGGGCCGTGCTCGAGGAGATCCCCGACGACGAGCCGCTGCGGCGCTGGATCGAGCTCGCCGGAGAGAGGATCTCCTACCAGGGCCTGCCGGCGCGCATCTGCTGGGCCGGGTACGGCGAGAGGGCTCGGCTCGGCGTGCGCTTCAACGAGCTGGTTCGGTCCGGCGAGGTCTCGGCCCCGATCGTGATCGGTCGCGATCACCTCGACTCCGGCTCGGTGGCCTCCCCCTACCGCGAGACCGAATCGATGGCCGACGGCTCCGACCCGATCGCCGACTGGCCGCTGCTCAACGCGCTGGTCAACACCGCCTCGGGCGCCTCCTGGGTGAGCATCCATGACGGCGGCGGAGTCGGGATCGGGCGCTCGCTCCACGCCGGGATGGTCTGCGTCGCCGACGGCACGGACCTCGCGGCGCAGAAGCTCGAGCGAGTGCTCACCAGCGACCCCGGGACCGGCGTGATGCGGCACGCGGATGCCGGATACGAGCGGGCGATCGACGTCGCCGCGGAGCGCGGCGTGCGCCTGCCGATGCGAGACCAGGAGTGAGCGTTCGCGAGGTCGTCACGATCGGCGATCCCGTGCTGCGCGAGCGCGCCAGAGACGTGAGTCCGGAGGAGCTCGCCTCGCCCGCGATCCAGAAGCTGATCGACGATCTGATCGAGACGAAGCGCGCGACGCACGGTGCCGGGATCGCGGCCAATCAGGTGGGCGAGCCCGTGCGCGTGGCGATCGTCGAGTGGAGGAGGGCAATCCCCGGTATCGGTACAAGCCACCCGAGCCGCTCACCGTGATGGTCAACCCCACCATCGAGCCGCTCGGCGACGAGATAGTCGAGATCAACGAAGGATGCCTCTCGGTGCCGGACCTGCGCGGCGGCCTCCCGCGCCACCTCGCGGTCCGCGTCCGCTTTCTCGACCGCGAGGGCGTGGAGCACGACGAGGTCAAGCGCGGGCTGACGGCCGGCACCTATCAGCACGAGGTCGATCACCTCAACGGCACCCTCTTCGTCGACCGCGCCGATCCCCTGACGTTCGCGACCTGGGAGCAATTCGACCGGTATCAGCGCGACGAGTTCGTGCGCCGCGTCGAGCGGCTCACCGAAGAGGGATCGTGAGCGCCGAACGGCCGGGTGCGCTCTGGTGCGAACTCGCCTGGCTGGGCGGCGAGCGGGCCGAGGCGGGCGTCGTGGTGGAGCTGGAGGGCGAGCGAATCGCGACGGTCACCACGGGGGTGGAGAGCCCTCCGCCCGGGGCGACGCCGTTGCGCGGCCTCACGATCCCGGGAATGGCCAACGCTCACTCGCACGCCTTCCAGCGAGCCCTGCGAGGGCGCACCCAGGTTGGACGCAGGGACTTCTGGACCTGGCGATCGCAGATGTACGAGGTCGCAGACCGGATCGACCCAGGCCTCTACCTCGCGCTGGCTCGGGCGACCTTCGGGGAGATGGCCCTGGCGGGCATCACGACCGTGGGCGAGTTCCACTACCTGCATCACGGCCCGGGCGGCACCCGTTATGAGGACCCGAACACACTGGGTCAGGCGGTGATCGCCGCCGCTCGCGAGGCCGGGATTCGCATCACCCTGCTCGACACCTGCTACCTGCACGGCGGGATCGGCCGGGAGGCGGAGGGAGTCCAGCTTCGCTTCTCCGACGGCAGCGCCGAGGACTGGGCGAGGCGGGTCGACGGGCTCCAGCCGGGCGACGGGGCGCGAATCGGCGCGGCCATCCACAGCGTCCGCGCCGTCGACCCGGAGGCCGCCGCCGAGGTGGCGGCCTTCGCGGCGGAGCGATCATGGCCCCTTCACGCCCACGTCTCCGAGCAGCCGTCCGAGAACGAGGACTGCGCCTCCGCCTATGGCAGGACCCCCACGGGGATGCTCGCCGAGGCGGGCGCCCTCTCGCCGGGCTTCACGGCGGTCCATGCGACGCACATCGGCAATGGCGACCTCGAGCTGCTGGGGGGCGAGGGGTGCGGAGTCTGTCTCTGCCCGACCACAGAGCGCGACCTCGCCGACGGCGTCGGCCCGGCCCGCCGTTTGGCGGAGGCGGGGGCGCGGCTCTCCCTCGGCACCGACTCCCATGCCCTGATCGACGTATTCGAGGAAGCACGGGCGGTGGAGCTGGACGAGCGCCTTGAGACCGGCGTGCGGGGCGGCCATTCGGCGGATGAGCTGCTCCGCGCCGCGACCGCGGAGGGATGCGCCGCAATCGGCTGGCCCGAGGCCGGCGAAATCGCGCCTCAAGCTCTTGCGGACCTGGTGACCGTCGCGCTGGACGGGGTGCGTCTCGCGGGGACGTCCGCGGATCACGCCATCGAGTCGCTCGTCTTCGCCGCGACCTCGGCGGACGTACGCGAGGTGATCGTGGGCGGCCGGTTCGTGGTCCGGGACGGCGCCCACGTCGACCTCGACGTGGCATCGGAGCTCAACGAAACGATCTCCAGGCTCTCGGCATGAGCTCGCTGGCGATCGAGAACATCGGACTCCTGGTCACCAACGACCCCTCAATCGGCGAGGGCCCGCTGGGGATCGTGCGCGACGCGACGCTGGTGTTCGAGGGAAACCGTGTCGCCGCCGTGGAGCGCCGGAGCACGTCCGCCGACAGCAGCTTCGATGCCGGCGGCCGCTGCCTGATCCCGGGCTTCGTCGACAGTCATACGCACCTGGTCTTCGCGGGAGACCGAGCGGAGGAATTCGCCGCTCGACTGGCCGGGAAGCCATACGAGGCGAGCGGCATCAGGGTCACCACCGAGGCGACCCGCGCCGCGAGCGCGGACGACCTGCGTGAGCTGGCCGGCCGCCGGCGTGCCGAGGCGCTGCGGGCCGGCATCACGCATCTGGAGATCAAGTCCGGCTATGGGCTGGACGTCGCCACCGAGCGGACGCTGTGCGAGATCGCCGCCGAGCTGACCGACGACGTCACCTTCCTGGGCGCCCACGCCGTGCCGGAGGAATACGACGGCCGCACCGACGACTACGTCGAGCTGGTCTGCGGCGAGATGCTGGAGGCGTGTGCGCCGCTGGCGCGCTGGATCGACGTGTTCTGCGAGCGCGGCGCCTTCGATGTGGACCAGTCACGCGCCGTGCTCGAGGCGGGACGATCGGCGGGGCTCGGCCTGCGCGTTCACGGGAACCAGCTCGGCCCCGGGCCCGGGATCGGGCTGGCTGTCGAGATGGGAGCTGCCTCGGTCGATCACTGCACCTACTTCGACGGAGCCGACGTCGAAGCGCTCGCCGCCGGGGACACGGTCGCCACCTTCCTTCCCGCGACGGACTTCTCGACGCGGCAGCCGTATCCCGACGCGCGCAGGATGATCGACGCCGGCGTTCAGGTTGCGATCGCCACCAACACGAATCCGGGATCCAGCAACACGACCTCGATGGGCTTCTGCATCGCGCTCGCCGTCCGCGACCTGGGGATGACCGTCGACGAGGCGTTGCGCGCCGCCACGCTCGGGGGAGCGCTCGCACTGGACCGCGACGACGTCGGCCGTCTGACGCCCGGCGCGA
>Ga0326726_10003820_pt1 | contig 13812 bp, 10 predicted proteins | sample MHFenrmetagenome_2_FD_207603 | JGI IMG/M metagenome (GOLD analysis project Ga0326726, IMG submission 207603) | Lab enriched peat soil microbial communities from Michigan Hollow, Ithaca, NY, United States - MHF15MN | ecosystem: Environmental > Terrestrial > Soil > Wetlands > Peat | place: USA... | reverse complement strand
ACTGTTTTGGGATGGGAAGAGATCGAGGTTCCAGCAGGCAAATATAAAGCCCTTAAATTAGAGTATAAACAAGGAAAAGGTGAAGAAAGAGCGGGGCGAACATCAAAAGAAGGTAAGGCATGGTACTGGTATTCGCCTGATGTGAAATATATGGTCAAATGCCAATATGAAAGAAGTGAGTATTGGGATGCATTTTATGATTGGGAATTGACCTCTTTTGAACTAAAAAAATAAATTGTTAGGATTATGTCTGCTGGGTCAGGTAAGACTGAGTAAAATTGACGTTAAAATATCGAGGAATGAAGGCAGGGTCAAGGCGTCAAGACACTTGTGAAGGCAATGGGAAGAGAAATTACATTGGAGAGCCGAGAGGGAGTTGGGACGCGGTTTATGGTCCGAATTCCTCCGATTCAGCATTCGATCTAATCGGAAAGGAAATACAGGATGTGCTCCCACCGGAAGACAAACAGTCCTCCGGTTTCTTACAGTGGGGGCATGTGGAAATTCTTCCCCGGCAGAGATCCTGGTCCGTCGGGATATGGGTGCATCGCTGACTTCCGACTGAAATATCGAATCCAAAGCGCAGGCCGTAAACGCTCATCCGTAAGAGCTCAAGGCCCTTGAGTTGGAAAACAAATGTTTGGCAGAAAGTATTCTGAAAAAAATAATACGGTAAGAACCAATACAGAGAAAAGCCAAGAAGATAAGGTTGTGGGTGTGAAATGGCGATTATTCGATCTCTTCATTCATGACCTCACCGAACCTCTGTCTATTGTTTCCACCAGCACGGATAGCCTTCTCCATAAAGTGGACCAATATGGTCCTCTGACGGATCATCAGAAGCGCCTCTTAGATCGTGTTTCGAGGAATATCCGTAAGGCCAAGAGGTTAACTCAAGAGATGATCGAAATTCTCCGTTCGGAGGAAGGGGTATTCGAGAAGGAATATTTTTCAATTGAAAAAACCCTTATGGAATCCCTCTTGGACGTTTTCGAGATGTCCATTCCCAATGCCGTCGAAAGGCTCAGTCAAGCCGAGAATCAGGAAGCGTTCCAGCATGATTTGAAGGATTACGGGATTTTTATTAATATCACCGGCAAGTATTGTAAGTCTCCTTTCTGCCATGATCAAAGGAAGATTCAACAAATCCTTCGGAACCTGATGAGCAATGCCATGAAATACCGCCAACAGCGTATGGAGGTGAAGATCAGTGGGGAGGCGGATTTGCTCATATTGGTGGAGGATGATGGGATTGGAATCCCCTTGGAGGATCAAGAGGTCATTTTTGAGCGATTCGTTCGGCTGAATAATGAAAAACGTGCCTATGTACCAGGACTCGGACTAGGCCTCACAGGGGTCAAGGCATTGGTGGAGGCCATGGGAGGAGAGATTACATTGGAGAGCCAAGAAGGAGCTGGAACACGATTTATGGTCCGAATTCCTCCAATTCGATCTCCAAGAGACACCGGCAGGGGCATCATGGCGAAATCAATTCTGAATGGAAAGAGAATTTTGGCAGTCGATGATGAGACGGATGTCTTGAAGATTCTCGAGGAGGAGATATTAGAGGCCTGCCCCGACTGCAAACTGGATAAGGCCACCGCCTATGAGACAGCGGTCAAAATGTTAGAATCAACGAACTATGACGCCGTCATTCTGGATATCATGGGTGTTCGCGGCTTTGACCTATTGGATTTAGCGGTGAAGAAGAAGTTACGAGTTGTCATGCTTACAGCCCATGCCTTATCGCCAGAGGCTCTGAAGAAGTCTGTAGAATTAGGGGCTCGGGCCTACCTTCCCAAGGAGAAGTTAGGAGAAGTGGTTCCTTTCCTGGAAGATATATTGAAGTATGATGATCTGCCCGGATGGGGGCGCCTGATGAAAAAATTAGAAGAGTATTTTAATTTCCGGTGGGGAAGGTCCTGGAAAAAATCTGAAGAGAAGTTCTGGAAAGAATTTGATCAAAAAACCTCTGCTCAAAGAAATAAAAAGTGAACGGACAGTTTGTTTGGGGTGCAGGGAAATTATTTGCAACCCCGACATGACAGGAGTGGCAAAAGTGGGAATAACAAAGATCGATGGAATGATGGAATGCTGCAAAAGTGGAATAACGGATTGATCGGTGATAGGGTTCTCCTCCCAATATTCAAGTCTTCCATCTCAAAATTGCCATGCCCTATGCGATATTTGTTTTTAGGAAAGGAGGCAACGTTATGGCAGAGTCTATCTTAAACGGCAAGAGGATATTAGCCGTGGACGACGAACCGGATGTTTTGGAAGTTCTGGAAGAGGAAATCTTGGGATACGCCCCAAGCTGTACAATCGAAAAAGCCACTACCTATCAGGAAGCTACCCAAAAGTTAGAATCCCAGAACTATGATGTGGTGATCCTTGATATTATGGGAGTCCGGGGTTTCGACCTTTTGGACCAAGCGGTAAAGCGCAGCTTTCCGACAGCCATGCTGACAGCCCATTCTCTCGATCCAGCATCTCTGAAACGTTCCATTGAAATGGGGGCCTGCGCTTACCTCCCCAAGGAAAAACTGGGAGAGATCGTTCCTTTCTTAGAAGATATTTTGGAATCAACCGATGGTTTATCTGCCTGGGGCCGCTTTATGAATAAGTTAGAAGGATATTTCACGGGCCGATGGGGAGAATTGTGGAAGAAGTCCGAGGAGAAATTCTGGAAAGATTTCGAGAAGAAGACCTCCCGTACGAAAAAAAACACTTGACTGGAACAAACAAGGAAGAAGTCTGCGCTTCTCAGGGAAGATTCGCCCTCCATTTCAATTTTACCGCTTTCACAAAGCGTGAAAAATAGCCTGCATCGAGAATTGTTGATTTTCGATTGAAAGAGAGGATAACGCCTCAGCGTCAGTTGCATCAAGCAGGGACAGCGAAGCGTTATCCCCTTTAAGCTGGATCCTTTTCCTGCTTTTTCTCGGGCCGAGTTTTTCTGAACGGCAGATCAGGGAGGGAGTAAGTCACCTCCTTAGCAATGATCCATTTCTTGAGGTCCGAGCGAAGCTTGTCCGCCGCCATCATATATTCTTCGTCTTCAGTAGGGTTTCTGCCGCAAAAATGCCAGACATCGCTGAGGGAGCCACCCCGTACCCCGGGTAGGTAGTCTGGCCTGCTTGATATAATCCGGGGATTCGAGAAGCGTGCGGAAACTGGGCTCTGAAATCAGCTGCGGCGGACAGTCCGTAGATTGCACCCTTGCAAAGGTGCATACTGGCCTGAAAATCCTTAGGACTTAGCACCCTTTTCACGGCAATGTCGATATTATGCAGGCGGGACAGCGCCTGGAGCGCTGATTCAACCGCTTTCCCCGTTTTCTGCTCATCCCAATCGTCAGCAGGTATCCCCTGTTTTATAGCGGGAAACATTTCAACGATGCTCCCACCCTGTGAGGCTAAATCTGGCATAGTCACCGTTGGGACGAAGTAAACGAACCATTTCACTTCGTCCCCCTCCGGAATGAAAAACTTCGACTGCTCTTTCATCATCGGAAGAATGCTGTTGGAATGACTGCATCCATGGATCACGTTTGACAACCCGAGTTGGATCGATAGCGCTTTGTGCGACAAGGGAGCCTTTTGCACCTTTCGGCTCATTCCCCTCGGTAAATCCTCAGCATTGAGGAGTGAACTGAAGGTCGCCATGCCGCTGACGGTTGATATGACCGCATCAACCTCGACCAGACCTTGCCCGTCAATTTCCAACCCATAAACAACTCCGTTTTTCACGAGTATTTTATTAACCTTTGAGTTGAGAAATATTTCGCCGCCATTATTCTTTAAACACTGACTCAGTGCTTCAGGTATTTTTCCCATGCCGCCCTCAGGCAAGTAAAATCCCTCCGTCAGGACGGCGACGAGCGCTAGTATCATTGGAACCGGTGTCTTCTGAGGCGGCGTGCCCGTAATATACAGCAGCGCACCTGCCATTGCGGCGCGTGCGGCCTTGTCGCTGAAGAGTTTTTCTATTTCTGATGCGACTGTCCCCTGAAACTTCTGCAGATGAGGCCATATTTTTGAAATGATCCGGGAAAATAAAAATGGGTGAATAAATATATCATCCTCATAGAGCCGGAGAACGGGCTCCCATTTATTCAGCATTTTCTTAAGTTCTCTTTGTAGCCGGACAGTGTCCACCTCTCCAGTCCTTTGGTTGACCTTTACCTTGGGCTTGCCTCCCATGAAAACGACTGTACCATCAGGCAATGTCGTCTGGTGAGCTGTTACTTTCCGCAATGGCAGGATTGAACGGCGGTCAAGGTTCAATTTCTCAAATACGTGATCGAGGATTCCCGGAAGACATAAGTAGACAGCTCCATCATTAAATGTGTATCCCCTTATCTCAGTAGTTGCACAACAGCCGCCAAGCTTATCCCGGGCTTCAAAGACTTTCACCCTCACGCCCTGCCGAGAGAGCAGGCCACCTGCTGTTAGCCCCGACACACCCCCGCCGATAACTCCTACTGTTCTAATTTTACCCATGGAGCCTTCTCAATTTGTTTATTCTTTAGCCGCCCTAATTGTTAGGCTATCGTTTAGAATTCCTAAAAGATCTACTGATTATGGACTTTTTGTCCCACAAAGGATTCCGATAACTTACATTGTGAACTCACAGCCATTCATCATTAGAATCAGCCCATGCATAGTAATCTCGTTCATGAGTTAGCTCTCTTCCACCGCTTGCCAGGCCCTGTACGCATCCACCAAACCTGCTCCAGTAGCACCGGCACCCTTTTGAGGGGTTTTACCATCATCACTACTTTCTGGATTGGATTTGCCTTTCAACACTTTTATAGCTGTGTCCTGGAGGATTGCTTTGATTTCCGAAGGTGTAAGATTGGGGTTTTTTGCCTTGAGAAGGGCGCACACCCCCGCTATTTGGGGCGCGGCTGCAGAAGTCCCGCTAAAACCTGCCCAACCGTCGCCGGGGCTTGTTCCGTCTGAATCGACCAATTGATGTAGATCAATAAAGGAGAAGGGAGGAACCGGAAACAGGATGTAGTGGTCGAAAGACCTCTCTTCGGGGGAAAGCTCTAAGTCCTTGCGGTGAAGCTTGAGCTGCATACCTACGAGTCCGCAAATATCAGGCACGTGCCTGCCTAAATAGATTTTACTGTCATAGGCACTGGCAGAATTTGAGGCCCGCATGCTGCCGTCTTGGTCTACATATACGCCTCCAACGGAGATAACATCCGGCATCATAGCGGGGAAAGAGAATTGACCGTTACCAGCCGCAACTACCACTGTGATTCCTGAAGCAACTGCGTGCAGGATTTCGGCTTCCAATGCTTTCAGATTCCTTGGGAGATTCGAGCGTGGCTTTTTGGATGTTTTGTAACGCAGATCGGACCCCCCACTGATGGAGATGATGTCGGGGTTTTGTCGGTGGGCTTTGTAAAACCCTTCTAATATGCTTGAGGGTTTTGTATTCAAAATGTCATTAAGGGTATCAGTTCCGATCTTAACGCCTATAAACTCAACACGTGGAGCAAGAGAGAAAATATTCGCCGATTGCCCAGTCCCATGACCAAAGTCGTCTTTCTTTTTATCCTTGGCGTCCCCTGCAAGGACCACTCTTGACGTATAACCATTGGCGATAAAGAATGGGTGGCGGTGCTCAAAACCAGAGTCTATCATGGCCACGCGAATACCCTCGCCCTTGGTTCCTTTATGGTGCACTTCTTTGGCTTTTAGCAAGGAAGCTAGGCGGTTGGGGATTTGGAGATGATAGTAATTCACTTTGGGTGGCTTGGCAGAGGGTGTTTTGTATTTGTGGGGCCTCTGAATGTACTCATCGTCACTCGATTGTGTCCGGGCTGCTTTGCGGGGTGGGAACAGATGGGGCCACTGAATGTATACATCGTCGATCAATCCCTTGAGGATGGGCGTCCAGGATGCGGATGAGCCCTTGGGCGGGTAGTAGACAGAGTAAGAGCCATAGTACTCCTCGGTTGGGAGCTGAATTTTCCTCAAGTTGGTATTGAACACTTTTTTAAATGTTTCTGGGGTGCATTTCATCGAAGCCGTGAGTCGGCCGCGCCCGGTGAGTTTGAACCCCAGCTTGCTGAGCTCGTCGATGCCCTGGTCCATAATCTGTTTTTTAGGTACAAATTCCATCACATTCTTGAGAGTGAGAGGGCCAGGGTACTTGGTTGGTCCAGGCCCTCCGTCTGGCCTTGGGAAGGTTACTGCGACGCGTAGCTCTTCGGAAGGCTCGGCAAATTTCTTGCTACGCAATGATTGGATGGCTAACCTGTAGGCGTACATGATTTTCCTCCTTTCGCGATTAAGATTACTTCAGCGCTTTTTTTCTTCATGAGGATATAAGCGGGTATTTTAGCGTTAATGCACCGCTAGATCGCCTTTGCAAATCCTTTTGAAGAGAAAATATTCAATGGACTGTTCACCGAAAATGACCTTCAGCCCCAAGTCTTCACAGGTCTGAATGAATTTAAAGAGTCTCATGGGCCCATTTTTATCCAGCTTTCTTTTTTGAGAACGGAATTCGGAAGACGGCGTTCGCATGAACGGGTATACATTCACAAAATCAAAGTACCGCCTGTGATCCGCCAGGAATTGAATCGTTTTCTCAAAATCTTCTCTTCTCTCCCCTGGGGCGCCGATGATAACGGAAGGGGCAGGAAAAATTCCGTTTGCATGCAGCCTTTTTATGAAATCTGACATCTGCTTTGAGGTGATCCCTTTGTTCATTGCACGGAGTGTCCTGTCACTCCCGGACTCCAACCCGAAAAAGATCCCCCTGCATCCCGCCTTCCGCAAAGCTTCAATCTTCTTGCCGGATAAATCCGCCCTGGACTGCCCGCACCACGCCTTGTTAAACCTCTCGAAATAGCCGCAGAACTCGATCAAATTGCGGCCATTCAGGGTATGGTCCCGGCAAACAAGCACTGCCGGGTCATATTGATCGACGATCGTCTCCAACTCCTTGATCACAGCCTTGGCCGACCGCTCAAGATACCCTGAATTCCAGCCGCGGGAAAGCGAGCAGAACCTGCATCGTCCCCAGGAACACCCGTGCTTCAACGTGAATGGGAGAAGGTTAAATAGGTATTTTTCTCGGTGCTCATAAATCGGGGTCGGCAGCAAGTCATACCTGACAGGTTTTGCTGTCCCGTTCATTGCAAAAAGATCATTCAGGTGTACCGGTTGTACCCCATGCTTCTTCAAGTCCTCTTCGTTTGTCCACGAACCCAGGGAGCTGCCGAAGAAGAAAACCTTCGTATTGGGAGATCCCCGGGTGATGGCACGAGAAAGCCTCAAAACGGCCTCCGCAGGGACCATAGGAAACCAGGCGGGAGGGGTCACATAAACCAGAGGATATTTCTTCCAAGAAATTGCTGCATAGTGCCGGTCAATATGGGTGCCAATTGCTTCGAAAAGGGGGGTTAGCGACACATCCGAGGCAACCGGTGTCTTATCCATGGCGTCCAATATTTGTTTGAGTTTCCCCCGGTATCTGAAATAGATTTCAGCATTCAGATCGATGACTTCCAGATCATATCTTGCCGCCAAGACCGCGGCTCCGTACCCCAAGAAACATCCGGGATGAAAGGGCAGATGAGAAAGCCAAGGGGTTACAAGGGCAACTTTGATTTTGATAGAATCCTCCCCGGAACAAAAAGTTGTTCAAGCACTGGGGAATCCCTGAACCCTCTGAATTGGTGTAAACGTGACACCATGGCTGCCGCAAGCAAAGGGAAAACGGCCCGTCTATCTGCGTTTCGCGGCACCGCCCTTATTTCATCCCGTCTGCGCCTGAAGGACTTCGGCGGGCAAGCATGGTTTCGCCGCACGAAGCTTGAATGAAAAGTGCACGAGGGGAAATCTAAAGTTCAAATGGAAGAACAGGAAACCATGACAAAGCCAGTACATGGATTCACTGTCTTGAACCTTAAGCGTGCACCCCTGCTGGGAGTTCCTGGCGTCCCCGCAGGACAAGGTTTCGCATTAAAGGTCGCCCTCGTTATTCTTGATGAGCCGATACAACGATGATTTTTCTATACCGTTCTAGTAAAGCCAATCAGTTCGTGAGGGGTCCTTTACCTTCTTTAAAGTAATCAATATTCTGTTGCAGTCCCGTAGGCTCACACCATCATAACCCAAATCGTGAAACTCTTTTAGGAACGCATCCGGCGTTATACCTTTGCCTTTCGTTCTAATCACATGAAGCATTTTCTTCTTCAGCTGTGAATGCGTAGCAGTGTCATCGATGAAATTAAAAAAATTTCCTTTCGATTTCTTTTTCATCTCTTCCCCTCCCTTTCTGGAAAGCCCTGAGTGATCCTGGGTATTCTTGGGTTTGAGTAATTAAAGCTGCTCACTATGATGTGTGCATCCATGGGTTGTACTACACCCCCCTGCCGGATGCTTCGCCCTGTCTCGTGGCTGTGACCACAAACAGTTACCCATACGACGAAGCCTTGGCCAGCACTCTCTTGCAATAGGGGACCTGTTGGAGCATGTCCCTGTACCATTCTGAAGGTCTGAGCATGCCCTCCTTTCTACAAAGGGGAGAGTAAATGCAACTTCGGCAAATGATTCGATCCTGCGACACCGCACAACGGTAGTCATCCGAGCTGATGATTTTCGGAAGAATACCGGGTTTATAGATGGCGAAATGATTCGTTGTCGAGTGAGCGAGTGTGATCCGCCGCTCTGCGGTGATCATGAGGCTTCCCGGGCGGTACAATGGAGGAGACAGAGGTACCCAGGGCATCTTTAGAACTCTGGAGGCCACTACAGCCAGGGGATTGTTCAATAGGTCTACTTTCAAACCGTAGAGGTTTAAAAAAGAAACGATCTGGACGAGTCTAAGAAAGTCATCAGGGCTCAGGACCTCTTTTGATAGATCAAATACATCCTCCGGCACGCGGATGAGCTGGATGAACGTTAATTGCTCAATGTCAGGATAAGTTCCGAACACCCGTTCTGCAAAGCGCGGCAGGTCTGGAATCATGCTTCTGCCGACCGTGGTAAATATATGAATGGGGAGGCCGGCGTTCAGAGCGTTTTCGATCCCCTTCCGAGCCCGGTCGTAAGAGCCTTTTCCTCGAATAAGGTCATGCCGCCGTCTTGGCCCCTGAAGGCTCACGGAAACGCGAAGACCATTGTAGCCTGCAAGTTTCCGGCTCAATTCAGGGGAGAGCAGGGTCCCATTTGTATTCAGAAGAGTCGTCTTATATCCCAGGGCAAAGGCATAATCGAAAATGCTCAACAAACCATCCCACAGGAGGGGCTCCCCTCCTGTAATGTGAAGATCCCTGTAACCTGCATCGTACCCTTCACGAGCAATTGTCTGGACTAGATCGGGGGCAAGACTTGACCTCTGGGGCCCGCGCGCGCGGACGAAGCAGTGCGAGCAGGAGCTGTTACAGTGAGTCGTTACTTCGACACTGAGACGATCACATTGTGGCCAGATATATGCCGGTTCATCCATGGCGTTCTTCCTATGCGCTGCCGCTGTTCCTGAGAGGATGGGCAAGGGAACGAAATTCCCGTGCAAGGCCGGTCATTTTGTACGTCTGGACGATAGAAGCAGCTGTCTCTAGTTCGTTGAGGATTCTTTTTTGGATCTTATCAATGAGGCCGGATTCCAAGATGTGGTTAAGGATACGAATTGGGTTATGTTTGGCTGCGGTTTGATTTGCACCGTTGTGATTATTCCACTGAATCCTGATCTTTGCGGGGAGGCAATAATAGAATGAGGAATGTGATCTCTTTTCTATATCTTCGCCGATATCCCTGATGTCATCCAGAAGGCGCCAGGCAATCCCGAAGGAACCGTAGGCTTTCTCAACGTCTCTTGTGAAATCTGACGTTCCGGCGATCTTCATGGATAGGAGAATGGGTGCGATCATCCAAGTGGCCATTTGCTTTCTAAATAGATCGCAATAGCTATCGAGGGATTCTGGTCCTTGCGAATCCTGCATGCTCGAATAATAGTCATTAATGAAATTTCGAACCGTTCTCTCGCCTGTAGGAATGCCATCAGCTAAACTGCGGGAGGCACGGTTCATGATCGTCCAGGCTAGGCTTCTCAAAAGGAGGGTCAGAGGGGAAACAGGAACCTGCCTATCAATGAGATGATCGTCCAGTGAATGAAGAAACATGGCCATGGATTGGGCTGTCACTGCATTCGCCACATCCTCTTTCTTTAATCGTTTGGTCGGAAGAGGGGAATGGTGGCTGAGCCAGTAAAGGATGGACCATGCAGGTGGATAATAATTGGCGAAGAAATCCAACCTGTCGCCCAGATTCAGCCTTGAATACTGCATAAGGAAAACTATCGCGTCGGTCTGAATGGACCTAGGCAGGGAACTGCAAAGGGATGAAATTTCATTGCTGAACCGCCGGTAAAAGGTGCTTTCCATTTTCGAAAGCTCACACTTACCGAAGTCTCTGGTCTTGCAATAAAGCAAGAAATTACTAGTTCTACTCATCATTTGATGACAACGCTATCTTTCTTGGCTTTCCGTCAACAGACTTCAGACTTCAGAAGGATCAAGATCTATCCGGTAAATCGCCGAATTCAGATTATCCAGATCGTGGTGGAGCCCTAAGTCGCTGAACATCGTTTTCGCCTTCTGGAGAGGCTCTTTGGTCCTGCTCACATCAGATCCCGAGGATCTACCCTTTAGTGCACAAAGGCGCATTCCCATTTCAGCATAGGTCCTGGCGATCTGTGGACGCGCACCAAGGCTTTCTCCTTCGTTAATTGCCTTGTGCCACCAGTTGAAAGCGCTTTTCTGATCGTGGATCAACCATTTGTAGACACCCATGAGCCTGCAGGATTCGGTTCGATATAACGCCGCTTTCTTACAGGTCTTGATCAGCATCCTTCCTGATTTGAAAGCATTCCTGCGATATTCAGAATATTCTTCCCCGCGGCCGGCCGTAAGAGAGTCCTCCAGGCGACGGAGGTAGTATTCAAACTGACTTCGATAAAAGAACGACAACTGTATTGGAGCCGCCTTCACTGCAGACCTGACCTGGTTGGCTTTATCCAGCGACTTTCCAGCCTCCTCGGTATCCTTCATCAACAGGTGTATCGAGGCTTTTAGGGATTGTATAGTTAGCTCAGATAAAGGCCAGCCATTTCTCTGGACAAGGTCAATTCCCCGATTCACTTCGGCAGTTGCTTCCATGAAGTGGCGGCATTCAATGAGCAGATTAATATTAAGCAGATATTTCAGCAGGCGGTAGATATCGTTTTCATAGGCTTCGGCGATTTCACCCAGTTTTGCTACGAACAATCTTGCTGTATCAAAATGGCCCTGGTAGATTTTCTGGAGCCCGTGCCAGTAATAGTGCTGGGAGGCGTAAAACATTTCCCCAATTTTCAGGTTTCTGTTCACCAAATCCTCGTTGCACTCAGCAATCTCATTCCATCGGCCTTTCAGAAAAAGGTGCTGCGTATCCATGAGATCATATACGATCCATTGCTTGGCATCATCCGGGGCCAGTCTGGGCTTTGCATAATCCAGAATTCTTCTGCCGACACTGAGGGAAAGACCGGCGAAAGAGAAGATGGCACTGGAACCCGCAAAGATCGCAGCCCCCATTTTGAACCTTGTAAGATCGAAATGGACGACGGTGGCATGGAAGAAGAAGAATTCGATGAAAAACCGCCTAGGGTTGATGACAACCAGGGCCTCGGCTTTCTTGTAAAACAGGTCTACGGTCTCGGTATCCCGCTGTGTGGGGATTGTCTTGAACCAGCGGGATGGAAAGTATAGGGCCAGGATGAATGTCATGAAACTTGACACGAACCTTAACGCCTTTGACAAGGCATTTTTGGGTAACTCGCCCCAATAGTAGTTCAGGGCCTTGTCGAAATGCTCCACTGCCTCGGCGTAGTGTCCTCGGTTAAAGAGAGCTAACCCGATGTTTTTCTCAAGCATGGCAATCTTTTCGGGCTCAGCTCTGTCGCCTTGCAGCTTTCGATAAATGCTGAGCGCTTCTTGGTAATAGTGGAGCGCCTCATTGGACGCAGAAGATTTAAGGGCCTCTTCACCAGCCTTGATCAGGCACTCCTCGGCCTTCTCCAGACTCTCGGCCCTGCTGTAATGATAGGCGAGCATCCCGTAGAATTCATGGATTCTTTCGTCGAAGATCTTTTCGATGGATCGAGCTACACTAAGGTGAAGCTCCTTTTGTTTCAGGGGCAGAATTGATTCGTAAGCAACCTCCTGTACAAGGGCGTGGTTGAAGAGGTACTCTACCTCACCCATTCTCAATCGTTCCCGGAGGAGCTGAACTTCCTGCAGATAGGAGAGCCTTACATCGATATCCTCAATTTCGGATGCAACCTCTGCTAGAATGCGATAAAAGAAGGACCTTCCAATGACGGATGCCTCCTTCACCAGGTCACGGGTCTGCTCCTCCAGCCGGTCGATCCTCGCCATCAGTAAAGCCTCGATAGTATTGGGAATAGAGATTGTTGCCGCCTTATTTGTCAAGTGAAATGTGCCTTCTTTTGGCAGAAGCGCTTGCTCGTCGATAAGGGAGCGAACGACCTCTCCAATAAAGAAGGGATTACCTCCAGTTCTTTCTACGATGCTGGTGATAATGGTATGTTGAACCTTGCTGATGTTCAACATGCTACTAATGAGCGCTTCACTCGTTTTTTCCGCCAGTGGCTCCAGTACTATTTCAACATAGTAGTACGCACGGCGGTTATCTTTGAGGGATTCAGCTAAGCGGTCTCCGGTTTCCTTGTAACCCGGCCGAAAGAGATTGATGAAAAGGATCTTGTGCGTCTCTGCCAGGCGAAAAAGGGATTCCATAAGCTCAACGGAACTCGTGTCAGCCCAATGCAAGTCTTCGATCACAATCACCAGAGGGGTTAGTTCCGACGCCTTGACCAACAGATCCCGTACGCTCTTCAGAATCAGTCTCTTCAGGGCCTCGCCTTCTATCCCTTTCGTCCTCTGAGCATGGGTTCCTGACAGCTTCATCCCCATCAGGATTGCCACAAAAGGAAGAACCTCACCATACTCTTCGGGAAACAACCTCTTTATGGCAGCCTCGAGCTTGTCAAAAGCCTTTGCCTCTCCATCATCACCCCTGATGCCTACCCATTGCTTCGAGAGATCGATTATAGGGTGAAAACTCAGATTTTTCCCGATGGAAATTGCCCTTCCCTCCAGGAGGGTTACACTTTTCATTGCCTCCCGTCTTTTCAACTCAGCCACGAGCCGCGATTTTCCGATACCAGCCTCGCCGATAATATTAACGACCGATCCCTGCCCGTTGATCGCCTTCATTACCTGAAGTTCAAGCCTATTCAGCTCACTGTCCCTCCCGACCATCCTGGAGTAGATCCGCCGCTCAGAATCCAGACGAGAGCGGTACGCTTCATCTTTGGTTGGTAGAACCTTGTAGACAGGAATCGGTTCCTCCTTGCCTTTGACCATCTTTTTCCCCAGGGGCTGGAAATCAAAGAGGTCCTTGGCCAGTCGGTATGTCTCTTCGGTCACAAACGTCGTTCCTGGTTCTGCCAGGCTTTCCATCCGGGATGCCAAATTTACCGTATCCCCCACTGCCTTGAACTCAACCCTTAGATCGTTACCCAAAGTGCCCACAACCACAGGACCTGTGTGTATGCCGATTCGCATCTTAATGGACAACATTCTCTTTTCACTCTTGAGTTGTTCGCTGAATTTATTCATCTCACGTTGAATAGCTAAAGCAGATCGAATAGCTCTTTGAGGAGCGTCTTCAAGTGCAATGGGAGCACCAAACAATGCCATAATCCCATCACCCGTTAATT
>Ga0326726_10003819_pt1 | contig 13814 bp, 11 predicted proteins | sample MHFenrmetagenome_2_FD_207603 | JGI IMG/M metagenome (GOLD analysis project Ga0326726, IMG submission 207603) | Lab enriched peat soil microbial communities from Michigan Hollow, Ithaca, NY, United States - MHF15MN | ecosystem: Environmental > Terrestrial > Soil > Wetlands > Peat | place: USA... | reverse complement strand
TGCGCCTTCCGCTTCATGAACGCGAAGGAGTTCGCGCACGGTTGTTTCCTGAAGCAACGGCGTATCACCGTTCAGAATCAGATAATTAGACGGGGCGCCCCGCTTGCCCACCGCAAACACCGGGCGGCTCTGCAAGACCGCATGGCCTGTGCCCAATTGTTCCCGCTGTTCAACAATGGCAACGGGAGAGTTGCCGCTCTTCCCCGACGTCGCGCGATCGATCACCTGGCGAACCAGATCGGCCTGATGTCCCACCACAACAGCCACAGGATCCCCAGCGACGCGCAATCCAAGCCCGACTGAATAGAGCACCATCGCCTGGCCTGCCACCGAATGCAGCACCTTCGCCTGTTTTGAGCGCATGCGCTTCCCGAGCCCGGCAGCCATCACAATCACCGCAAGGCCGGCGATCTTCCCCTGCTGGTCGAAGCTGACCGGCTTCTTCACCGTCGAGACTTCAGCGGATCGTGGCAGCTTCATCCGATCGGCACCCCCGTTTCAGGCTGTTTGACCCTATCCCACTTGGTCGCAGCAGTCACAGCCGATGACAACGATGTGGATGGTGAACAGAGCCCGCCTGAGACAATGAGTTTCATCGCCTCTTCTACGCTCATGTCGACGGGCGTGACTTCATGTTCCGGCACCAACAGAAAATAGCCGGACGTCGGATTCGGCGACGTCGGCACATACACATGAATCAGCGGCTCCTGCGCGAGATCTTGCATCTCCCCTTTGGTCACCCCCGTCACAAAAGCTATACAATAGTGGCCATTCTTGGGAAATTGAATCATCACGACGCGGTTGTATGACGCACGATCCGTGAACGACAAAATATCCATCATAGATTTCAATGTCGAGTAGATCCCCCGGACGAGCGGCACACGATTCAATAATTCTTCCCACCACTTTACGATTTGCCGGCCTATAAAATTGGTAGCAAACAGCCCGACTGTAAAGACCAAGACGATCAACGCCAGAATTCCCAGCCCCGGCACATAATGACTCGGCACCAAGCGGACCAAAAGATCACCGAGAATCCCATCGACAGCCACGAAAAGGGCCTTCAAAATGAGGAAGGTTCCCCAGATGGGGATAATCACGAGCAAGCCCGTCAGAAAGTAGCGTTTTAGCAAGGTTTTCAGCATAACCATGGGCCGACAAAGGTAGATGGTCATCATACAGAGAGTGAGGAGGGCCTCGCAAGCCTTTTCTTGCTATTTTCAACAACTTGGAATACCATCCCGCCCGTTTTCTTTACTGACGAGAGTGCCACGCGATGGGGACGAAGAAGCAACAGACTCCTGGCCTGTTTATTACCCTGGAGGGAATCGAAGGCAGCGGGAAAAGTACCCAAATTCGCCACCTCGCGGAGCTGCTCGCTCGGGCAGGGTTCCACGTACTCCAAACCAGAGAGCCAGGTGGCACTGCTACAGCCGAAGCAATCCGCCATATACTCCTCTCGGCGTCGTCCCACGAACCAGTCACACCTCAAACCGAAGCCCTGCTGATCCTTGCTGCACGATGTCAGCACGTCACGCATCTCATCAGGCCGGCATTACGGCGCGGTACCGTGGTGCTCTGCGACCGGTTTTCCGATTCTACGTTTGCCTATCAAGGATTCGCCCGCGGCCTCGATCTGCAGTGGCTGCGAGCGGCCAACGAGGTCGCAACCGGCGGGCTCACGCCGGATCTCACCCTTCTACTCGACCTCCCGGCTTCCGTGGGCCTGGCCAGGCGGCGAGCTGATCGTGGGGAACAGAATCGGCTGGACCGTGAGACAGAACGTTTTCATCGAACGGTACGCAGAGGATTTCTGGCGCTCGCAGCGGAAGAACCTGGACGCATGACCATCGTGAATGCGAATCGGCCTGCGCAAGACGTGCAGGACGAGCTCAGCGCAATCGTGGTAGGCTGGATGGCTCGACCGCGTCGCCGGAGCTAACCCGCATTATTCATGAACGCTTCTGCTACAATCGCCGATCCGCTGCTACGACGAGCCTTCGGTCGGCGGGCTCGCCCTTCGGACCCTCAACGTACTGCAGGAGTACGCCTCAGGTCCTCAGGGCTCCGCGCGCCGCTCTCGCGACGCGGCTCAGCGATTTCGCGACGAATTGTCATGAATAATGCGGGCTAACATGCCATTTCACGACTGTATCGGCCATCAACAATCCATCGCTTTCTTACAATCCGCCGTCACCCATGAGCGATTGGCTCACGCCTATCTGTTCCACGGCGAGGAGGCAATCGGAAAACGATTGACCGCCATTCGCCTTGCGCAAGCGCTCAACTGCGAACAGCCTCCGGAAACGAACGGTCTCGACAGTTGCGGCACATGCCGGTCCTGCCAACAGATCGAGGCCCGCACGCATCCGGACTTTTTCGTTATCGAGCCGGACCAAGAACAGGCCACTCAGCAAATAAAAATTGAACAAGTCCGTGAGATCGAGCACCAGATCATGTATCGTCCGCTCATCGGCGAACGAAAAATCTGTCTGATCGACAACGCTGACCGCATGACGATCGGCGCGGCCAACGCACTGTTGAAAACGCTGGAGGAGCCACCCGCGCATAGCCTCTTCCTCCTCATCTCAAGTCGTCCCGCAGCCCTCCCGGCGACCATCCGGTCACGCTGTCAGGCCCTTCGCTTTACAACACCGGCTCGCACACAGGTAGAAGCGGCTCTCATCCTGAAACGTGAAATCCCGCCCTCAGATGCGCGGTTCCTCGCCATCATCAGCGAAGGCCGTATTGGCGAAGCCCTCACCGCCGATGTAAAAGACACACGAGCAAGCCAGCAGGAACTCGTGGACTTAGTCCGCCCTCAAGCCTTGCAATCGATCGGATCCATCCTCTCCTCTGCGGAAACGATTGCGAAGGCCGATCGCGCACAAGACATGCTCGCCTGGCTGGCTCGTTGGATCCGCGACCTGGTCTTGCTTCAGATCGGAGGAGACCGGGACCAGATGCTCTACCTTGATGACCTCGCAACGCTCGAAACTTATGCGCAACAGGCCAACACCGATGCGCTGTTGGACCTGCTCCGTGAGATTGAGATGACCGAGCAACGCGCCACGCGGCACCTCAATCTCCACATGGCGCTAGAAGTGATCTTGCTCCGCCTGCGCGATGCGCTCACACTTGCGCCAGCCGGCACCCCTGTCTAGCCCGCATTATTCATGAGCGCTTCTGCTGCAATCGCAGATTCGCCGCTGCGACCAGCCTGGACGCGGTGGCCCGGCGTCCAGGCAGGCGGGCTCGCCGCTCGGTCGGTCAACATACTGTTTCAAGTATGCCTCCCTCCCTCGCGGCTCCGCGCGCCTGTCTCGCGTGGCGAATGCGCGATTTCGCGACGAACCGTCATGAATAATGCGGGCTAGCAGGATGCTGAAAAAGTCCACCAGCAGAAGAAGACCGTTATTTGGTTTATTTGGTTTGTCTTGTTTGTTTGGTTAAACCAGACAGACCAGATGAACCAGATAAACAAAACAAACCAGTTTGAGCATCCTGCTGGGGATGAGATCTCCTTATTCTAGACATGCAGGCTCCTAGCTTTCGCCGTTTATTACCTGATATCTTTTGTTCCACCACATGAGTCACTCCAACAGCTTCTACATCACAACACCGATCTATTACGTGAACGATGTGCCGCACATCGGACATGCCTATACGACCGTGGCTGCCGATGTCCTTGCTCGCTACTGGCGCCTGAGCGGGCGCAACGTCTTCTTTCTCACCGGGCTCGATGAACATGGGCAAAAAGTTCAGCAGGCTGCGGCCAAAGCCGGCATCGACCCGCAAGCCCATTGCGACAAGCTGGCGCCGCAGTTCCAGACCCTTTGGAAACGGCTAAACATTTCCAACGATGCTTTCATCAGAACGACAGATGGACCTCACAAATTGATCGTTCAACGATACCTTGAGGAACTTCACGCCAAGCAACTGATTTACAAGGATGATTATACTGGATGGTACTGCACATTTGATGAGCGGTTTTGGACAGAGAAAGACGTCGAGGACGGCCTCTGCCCTGACTGCAAACGACCCGTCGAACGTATCAGCGAGCACAACTACTTTTTCAAGATGGGCCAATATCAGGATCTCCTGATCGAACACATCCGGGAGCATCCGAACTTCATTCGCCCTGAGTCACGCCGTAATGAAGTCTTGGGATTCTTGACCACCCATAAGCTCGGCGACCTCTCGATCTCCCGACCCAAATCAAGACTCTCCTGGGGCATCGAGTTACCGTTCGATAAAGACTACGTCACCTACGTCTGGTTCGACGCGCTGGTGAATTATGTATCCGCACTGGAATATCTCAGACCTACACCATCACGAGAGCAGTACTGGCCTGCCTCGGTCCATCTGATTGGAAAAGACATCCTCACCACCCACGCCGTCTACTGGTCCACGATGCTGATGGCGCTGAACCTCCCCCTGCCGGAGACAATCTTTGCGCACGGCTGGTGGACGGTCGATGGAGAAAAGATGTCGAAGAGTCGCGGCAACGTCATCGATCCCAACAAGATGATCGACGAATTCGGCGCCGACGCATTCCGGTATTTCCTGTTGCGCGAAGTACCGTTCGGGCAGGATGGCGATTTTTCCCAATCAGCCATGATCGCAAGGATCAACAGCGACTTAGCAAATGGCGTTGGTAATCTCTTGAGCCGGACGCTGACAATGATCGAAAAATACTGCGGTGGGCAGACACCAAGAAGAAGCGACTCCTTAGATGCAGTGGGAAATGAGCTGGAAGCCCAAGCCCGCAATGTTTTCGAAGCGATCCATGGGGAGCTGAGTCAATTGCAATTCCATCGCGCGCTGGAATTGATTTGGAGCCTGGTTCATCTTGCGGACGAATATATCGAGGGCAAACAGCCATGGAAACTGGCAAAGGATCCAGCCAATGCACAACTCCTTGAAGGAGTCCTATACAACGTTGCCGAGGCTTTGCGTCACGTCACCCTGCATCTGTACCCATTTATGCCGAGTTCCGCTGAAGCCATGGCCAAACAACTTGGCCTCTCATTCGACTTTTCCAAACCACTGCCCGAGTACTCCTATAAATGGGGTGGTTCACTGGCAGGGGTCAAAACATGCAAAGGCCCGGGTCTCTTCCCGCGTATTGAATCAAAACCACAAGGAGCCATGACCGTGAGCGATACACCGACGCCCCCGCAACCGCCAACAGCGATACCAACGCCAGCCACTGCCACGCCGCAGATCTTAACCCCTGCGGCACTAGCGCCCACGGCGCCTCCGCAGATCACCATCGACGAGTTCATGAAAATTCAGCTCAAGACCGCGAAGGTCATCAGTGCGGAACGCGTCCCCAAGTCGGAGAAATTGCTCAAGCTACAAGTTAGTCTTGGAGAGGGAACGGAGCCGCGGCAGATCGTCGCCGGCATAGGAAAGAAATACGAGCCGGAGGCCTTGATCGGAAAGACCATCGTCATCGTTGCCAACTTGAAACCAGCGAAGTTGATGGGGATCGAGTCGCAGGGCATGGTCCTCGCGGCGGGCGACAGTGAGGTCCGGGGCCTTATTACGCTCCTGGAAGATGTCGAACCGGGCACGAAAGTGAAATGACCCGCCGTCCGCAACTGATCCTGGCCGTTGCTGCATGCCTCATCCCAGTTTCTTGTTTCGCAATCCCTGCCATAGAGGCGCTCCCACCAGACATTCAGCTCAACGATTCAACACCGACGACCATCTTAGTCCGCGTTGTGGGCCATGGCGCGATGGTGTTGGGAAAAGAGGTCGGCGGCGCTCGTGTGACGATCACGGACGTAGCCACCAAACAAATCCTGGCCACAGGCATTCAACAAGGCGCAGCCGGCGACCAAAACCAAATCATGCGGACACCGCGTCTCATGGAGGAGCCGCACTATAGCTCCCGGCCTGCCGCAGCTTTTACTGCGACACTCAACTTACTCCGCCCCACACTGGTTGAAGTGACTGCCGAAGGGCCGCTCGCCCACCCAGCGTCATCCCAGCGCGCCTCCACGACGGTGTGGCTCATTCCCGGACAAGACATGACCAATGATGGAATTGTCCTTCATCTCTACGGGTACATCGTCCAGATCGAACATCCGAGACAAGGCGAGCCGTTGATCGCAAAAGACGATGTGATCCTGCGCGCCTCAGTCCGAACATTGTCCGGAGCGCTGGTTCGCCCACACGGGGACTGGGACTCCCGGAAGATCCATATCTATGGTGAGCTAATGATTGGAGAGCGGGTTCTTGAACGACTCCAGTTGTTTTACAATAACGACCGAGCCAGCTTCGAGGCCCCGTTCTTCGTTCCCCTCCCACAAGATGCGCCTGACGGCATCACGCTCCGCGTGATTGCCTCCGATCCAGCCGGCGGCAACTTCGGTATCGGGCAATCCAAATACCCCATCCTCAGTGAGCGCCTTCGCCTACACCCGAGAAGCGATCCCCGCTGATCAAAAAAGTCTCCGGATCGCTTGCCGCATCGGCTCGCACATGCGACACTGTTATCTATGACAGCTCTTACCTCTTATGAACATCTCCGCAGCCGTCTGTACCTCTCGCTGGCACTGAATGCGGTAATTATCGTCGCCGAGTTCATCGGCGGATGGTTACTCGACAGCATCGGACTCATGAGCGATGCGGGCCATAACTTCGTCGACCAAGGCGCGCTGTTTCTTGCCCTCTACGCCCATCTCCTTACGGCCAGGCCTGCCACAGAAGCCAAAACATTTGGGTATCACCGAGCTGGCATCATTGCGGCGTTTTTGAATTCGTTCATCCTGTTGCTCACGGCCCTCGGCATTGCACTCGTGGGGTTCAAGCGACTACTGCAGCCCGTCCCGGTGGACGGCGGCTGGGTCATGGCGATCGCCGCCATAAGTTTCGTAGCCAATCTGAGTATCGCGCTCCTGTTGCAGCACGGAGCCAAGAACGATCTCAATATCCGTAGCGCCTTTTGGCATATGTTGGGTGATGCCTGGGTGTCCCTGGGCGTCGTCATCAGCGGCGGGGCCATATTATTGACAGGGTGGACCATTCTCGATCCGCTGATCAGCTTGCTGGTCGTCGTAGCAATTGCTAAAGGAGCCTGGCCGCTGTTTAAGGAATCGCTGGACGTCTTGTTGGAATCGACCCCACCGAAGATCAGCGCCTCACATGTGGCTGCGACCATCGAAGCGATCCCCGGCGTGAAAAATGTCCACGACCTCCATATCTGGGCGGTCGAACCTCGGTTGATTATGATGACCTGTCATATCCTCGTCGACGGAGATGATTCGACAATGACCAATGACCTTCTGCAGACCATCCGCACAAGGGTCAGCACAGATTTCGGCATCAAGCACATGACGATTCAAATGGGAACCGACTGTTGCCACCCTGATGAGATCCACTGCGATCTCACCACACTGGCAAAGCAGCATCAGGATGACGGGCTCGTACATGTGCACCACTGAGCCATGCGGAATGGCGAACCGTCGTCCGTCTCGCCCACCTCGATTCAGTCAAGATCGACGATTCAGGTTAAAACAATGACCGAGACCCCGATCCCCTTTTATGTCCTCTGCGGTTCCCTTGGCGCGGGTAAAACCACGCTCTTGATGCGGCTGCTGGAACATTGGAAGAGCCAGGGCAAGCGGGCCGGCGTCTTGATGAACGAAGCTGGAGAAGTCAGCATCGACGGCCCCCGCGCGGGCACCATCGCCGAACAAGTGATGAACCTCGCCGGAGGCTGCGTCTGTTGCGATACGAAGGAGGATTTATCCTGGGGGATCGCACAATTGGTACGGGATTATGAGTCGGATGTGATTATTCTGGAATGCTCAGGCATGGCTGATCCGGCTGAAGTGATCGATGGCGTCACGGATCTTTACACCGCACGCCTCACGCACTTAGAAAAAGTCATCGCCTTACTGCACCCAATCCCGACAGACAGGGAAAGTATGGGGGGATTTGTCACCAGGCAGGCAATTCGCTGCGCCGATGAACTCATTCTCAATAAACGAGACCTCTATGTTCACGGACATTGGGAAGCATTCAAGACCTCGATCGTCGAGCAGAATCCCTACGCGCGGGTCTGGGAAGCCAGTCATGCCAGGGTCGATCCCTCATCGCTGCTCGAACCAATCAACCGCAGGTCGTCGGCACAGGCGGTGAATGTGGAATTCGGAGTGCCTCGCTCGTCTACAACGAACAAGCGGGCCTCGTATCATCCCATCGCCACGACGGTTCGGCTGCCTGGCCCGTTGAACTTCGAACGATTTCTGCGCTGGATGAAGACCCTGCCCCCTGAACTAGAGCGGGCGAAAGGCTTCTTCCGCTTCGCCAAGGAACCGGAACTCCAAGAGTTTCAATACGCCCCTCCAGGCAACGCGACCATTACGCCGATCACATTGCTCGACGAACCGAGCCACGCGATCGTGTTGATTGGGCGCGGCTACGACCAAGACCGCTGCCAGGCAGAGTTATTAGGCTGTCTTGAGGGCTAGCAGACTGCTGAAAAATCATGTGTACATGCCAGTGCTTCTTTAGTCTGCATGTCCATGACAATAGAAGAATGCCACGCAGGATGCTCAAAAAGGCCGTCCAGCAAGGCCGCAGGCGATGAAAGCACCGGAGGCGTAGCCTCAGGGCTACGTTGAGGATGCTTTCGAGACGAGAACGAAGCTGGCGGACTTTTTCAGCATTCTGCGCAAGAGCGAATACGCCAGTAGCGCAAGAGCAGCCACGCGGCGCCGGCTCCGAACAAGCCGCCGATCACCCAACCTCCCAGCACGTCCGTGACGTAGTGGGCCCCGATATACACACGCGACAGACCGATCAGTCCGACCAGAGGCCAACTCACCCAGCCTGACCGTGGATAGAGCACGTGGAGAAAGGCAGCCGCCGTCGCTGTATTGATGGCGTGATTCGACGGAAATCCAAAGGTCTTGCCGCAGCCTTCGATCTGATGGATATCCGGAAGCACCATGCAGGGTCGTGGCCGAGCTGCTAGATCTTTGATCCGCGCTCCGACGAAATCCAACAGGCCGATGGATGCTGCCAGTACCGGGGCTGCCAACAACACCTCCCGCCACGCCAGCCATAGCCAAAAGCCAGTCAGCAAGATGCCAGGAACCCACAGCAAGTTTGAATTGGAGAGACTGAGCGCCAATCCATCTATCCAGGCCGACTGCCCGGCCAACCCGTTGATGGCGCGAAAGAGAGATTCGTCCCAACTCATGTAGATGACGATAAAGCGTCGACCGTCATTCGTCAACCGTCAAACAGAAAGATGGTCTGTTTGGTCTATTTGGTCTGTCTGGTTTGTTTGGTTATTCGGATTCTTGTCCGCGCAATCAGCTACAAGCCATTAGCCATCAGCTCTTTTTGTTACCGAGTGCGGAAGTGGATGCGCACGGTGAGTTCCCCATCGATCGGTTCGTCACCTTTCAACTGGGGCTCGAAGGTCCATTTATTCAATGCAGCCATGCCGGCGATGGTGAGTTCCCGATGCTTGGCCGGCTCCAACACTACCACCGTCACCATCGCGTCCTTGGAGACCAACATACGTGCTTTCATCCAATCGTCGAGTTCTTTGCCGTCTAGGGCAGGCGGAATAGCCGGCCAGGGTGTGGCCTTGGGAACCGGTGCACGCTGTTGATCCTTGTTGAGCGGCAGGCCATGGACATGGACCTCTGGCAACTCCAGCACATCCTCCTGGTGATCGCTCTCGTGCGTAGCCTCATCGCCGACTGCTGCCAATGCCATGGCCGGCCAGAAACACACAGCGAACATGCACACCCGAGCAACCCAATAAACATTCTGCATAATAAGGCTCCCTGGTCGTCTTAGGGTACGGTCTAGGCTCAGGTTAAGAAGGATTGTTCTCATCTTGCCTGAACCTTGACCTTGACCTCAACCTAACGCTCCTCAGAAGAACCATTGCGCACGGAAAAAGAATGAACGGGGCATACCCGCATGGGCCACCCCGAGCCCGATACTGCCTCCGCCCGTATTATAGAAATACTGCTGGTCCAGCACGTTAATGACATCGAATCCCACTAAAATCTTTTGCTGATCCCACGGCAGAGTGAATACGTGGGTCACTGAGGCATTGTAGGTGGTCCATGACTGAAAGTGCGAGGAGTTGGTGAACGCATCATCGCTCACCGCCGTCCGCAGACCTGAACCATAGAGCAACTGGCCCGACACGGTCGTCCGCTCTCGGAACCGATAGGCCGCCACCGCGGAACTGGTTATCGTCTGCGAGTGGTCGCAGAACACGCCGCCCGCCGTATTGATGTCCGTAATCTCCTTCGCGTCCAGCAGGTAATTCCCCGACTGCAACCCGTTGGCCTTGCACCGGCCCCACGCCACATTGCCGCGGGCACTGAAGTTGTCGGTGAGTTGCATTTTGAGGGCGCCATCAATGCCCATTTGATAGCCCCACTGAAAGGCAAAGAAGTTCAGCATGGGGGTCGTGCCAAACTGCCCGGCATCGGACTGAAAGTGACTCCGTTTGTAATAGGCGGCCAACTCCACTGTGGCCCAGTTGGTCAGCGCGTGGTAACTCCCCACTTCGAAATAATTGGAGCGCTCCGCTCTGGGTCTGAATCCGGTCGGGTCATCGGGTTGGGCGGTGGTGCCCTGGAGATTCACCTTGGTAAACGCGACCTGCTCGACATTCGGCGGCGTGAACAGCCGGCTATAGTTGGCATGAAAGACATGCGACGGATTCAGCTTGTACGTGACGCCGAGGCGTGGACTGATCTGTCCTTCATCGTAGAAGCTTTGAATCTGGTCATACCGCACACCCAGATTGAAGGTCCAGTGGTCGGTCGGGCTCCATTGATCTTGGACCCAAAACTCCTCGCGCTTCTGCAGGTTAGTATTGGCAGCGGTTTGCGTGAGCACCGGTCCAATCGGAAGACCCGTGCCCGGATTGACGGCGAAGTCAAACAACTGGAATTGATTCTGCGCATGCGTGTACTGAAGCTGAAACCCCGTCTTCACGAGATGTTGGCTGTTGGGAGTCCAGGTGTAGTCGAGCCGCGTCCCGAGTGAGTAGGCCGCGCGCTTCTGATTGGCTGTCTGCTGTTCGGGCACATAGGCCAGCGTGTTGAACGGGTCAGTCGTGAAGTTCGCATGCGAATTCCGCAGAAAGCCAGCGAGCTGGAAAAAGTTGTTGGCATTTACGTCATGGCGCAAGACCAGGTGGGTGTATTGAGAATTCTCCTTCTGGTTCTGGTTCGCCGCCTGGGAGGCCACGGGGGAGAAGGTGGGGTCCTGCGCCTGAAGGAGGGGCAACACATCTGGGTTCACTCCCAAGCCCGGGAGCGTCGGAATCTGATACTTCGCCACGGCATTCAAGAACACCCAGCTCAGGCTGGTGCGATTGTCGTGCTGATAATCCCCTCGCAAATAGGTTTGATTGCGCTCGCTCTGATCGTGAAAGACCGAATGTCCGAGCGTCGGTGGCTCGATGCCCCGGTTGGTCGATGTATAGCTGTTGAGGGCATAGAAGCGTACCTTCTCACCGACCGTGCCACCGTACTCGAACGACGGATTCAGCGTCTGGTTCGAGCCGCCCAACATTTGGGCCGAGCCGAAGGGAGGGCGCGTCCCACTCTTGCTGGTGATATCGACCACGAGCGCCGTCTTGTTACCATACTGGGCCTCCATGCCACCAAGGATAATATCCGCGCGCTCCCACATGCGGGGAGAAATCACGTCGGTAAAGGTCGAGCTGACCCCTTCCGGAATCGGCACCCCATCGATCCGGAACTGCTGATTGGCATGGTCCTGACGGATATGGGTTTGCCCCAAGGCCCCATACACCACACTCGGCACCGTCTGTAACACCTGCGCGACGGTGTTATTGTTGCCGAGCGGGAGCACTTCGATATCCTTTCGACTCACGGAATACGTCTCGCTCGAGGCCTTGTATTGGATGGGAGGAAGCGGCGATCCAATTTCGAGCGCGATGTCTTGTGTCAGAGCCAACGTCAGGGTAACTGGAGCCGGTGGTTCCGTGCCGATCTTCACCACCACATATTCACTGCGGTAGGTCTCGTGGATGGCGCTGACCGAATAGGCCCCCTCCTGCGGCACGATGACGGAAAATTCGCCTGCCTGGTTCGTCACGCCTTGGGCAACCACGTTCCCTTCTTGATCCCGCACCTGCACGATGGCTTGATCCACCCGGCGGAGATCCTGATTCTGGACCGATCCGGTGACGAGATTAGGATCGGCTGCAACAGCATGACCCTGATAAAGAAAACTCAGACAGACGACACAGAGACATACCGAACAAACAATACGATGGCTCCAAATAATGGGTCGCATGAAATCCTCCCACAATCACGTATTAAAAAGGCGCCACGGCCGGCAGGCAGTCCGACGACGACCGTGCCAGAATGGTGGGAATCGAAATGACGTGACTAGGAGCGTGGGGGAGCGCGAGAAGGACCGGGTGTGGATAGTTCAAAGGAAAGTAGAACGGAGTCCGCTGGAAGTTCCAGCAGCTCGACGAGTTCCTGTGCCGTGAAGAGAGGAGCGTCGATATCGAGGAACCCTGCCGTGTGATGTTTTACCCATTGGCAGAGGTCGGTGTCGGAGTGCTCGTGCCCATCATGGTCGGCCGCCGCCAGCTCGTGATGGACATCTTGCGCCACTGCAAACGGCGCAATGGCGAGCAAGAGCAGAACCAGGCCGATCGCCAGAGTACCACGAAGAAGGCCGGGGAGACGTCGTATAGAAGTGCGCAGAGTCATTGAGGTCGAGCTACGTACCATAGGCATTGAAGCTTGTCAAACAACTGAATAAGGGAGCCCTTCCGATCATTTCCAGCCCTAGGCGCCTCCTCCGGTGGATATTTTTTTTAATATCCGATATATTTTACGCGTCCGAGTGTACATCGCCTCAGTCACGCTACACTAAAAGCCATTCCTAGGTGAAAAGACAAGACCATGCAGAGACCACTCGATAACCAACATATCATTGAAATCAAACCGCTGCCCTCGCCGCGAACGATCAAGTCGAAACTGCCGATTACCGACCAAGCTGCTGCGCTAGTCGTTGAAACCAGGGATGCCATTCGCCATATTCTGCACGGCCAAGACCGTGAGCGCCTACTGGTGATCGTCGGACCCTGCTCGATTCATGACCCTGTGGCCGCCTACGAGTATGCCGACCGATTGAAACCAGTGGCGGATGCGTTGCGCGACCGGTTGCTCATCGTCATGCGTACCTACTTTGAAAAGCCCCGGACCACAGTCGGATGGAAAGGCCTGATCAACGACCCGCATCTGGACGGCACCTGCGATATCGCCACCGGAATGGAACTCGCGAGAACGATTCTCCTCAACATCAACAAACGCGGAGTTCCCTGCGCAGCTGAAGCCTTAGACCCGGTGTCCCCCCAATACATTGCCGATCTCTGGAGTTGGGTTGCCATCGGCGCCCGTACGACCGAAAGCCAGCCGCACCGGGAAATGGCCAGCGGGCTGTCCATGCCGGTCGGTTTTAAGAACGGCACAGAGGGCAATCTTCAGGTGGCCTGGAATGCCATGGTCGCCGCGAAACAGTCACATCACTTTCTGGGCATCAACGCCGATGGGCTCACCTCCATCATCAAGACCATGGGCAACCCTGATCGTCATATCGTGCTGCGGGGTGGGGGAGGGAAAACCAACTATGAAGCCGAACACGTGACTCGCGCGGAAGCCATTGTCGCGAGCGAAGGTATCGTTCGTCCCATCATGATTGACTGTTCACACGACAACTCCAGCAAAGATCATCGGCGCCAGGGTTTGGTTGCGCGCGATGTTCTCCGC
>Ga0326726_10003818_pt1 | contig 13816 bp, 11 predicted proteins | sample MHFenrmetagenome_2_FD_207603 | JGI IMG/M metagenome (GOLD analysis project Ga0326726, IMG submission 207603) | Lab enriched peat soil microbial communities from Michigan Hollow, Ithaca, NY, United States - MHF15MN | ecosystem: Environmental > Terrestrial > Soil > Wetlands > Peat | place: USA... | reverse complement strand
AAGTACTTGTAGGAGTTGTCGAGCTTCTTGATCTCGGGGAGCTCCTTGCGGCGGACGGCGTCACGCATCCACATCGATGTGTTGGCGTCGACCGGACCGATGGACAGGTATTCGGCCATGCCTTCGATGAACCAGAGGGGGATGCGCAGGGCGGAGTCGTTGCCCCGGGCCTGGTCGGAATGGCCCTGGGCCATGATGTCGTACTGGAAGGCGTGGACGAGCTCGTGCCCGATGACGTGGTCGGTCTCGGCGAGCGAGGCCCCGTAGGGCAGCACGATGCGCCGCTTGAACGACTCGGTGACGCCGCCGGTCCCCTCGCCCAGGATCTCGGGGATGACCGTCGTCTGCTGGAACTCGGGGCTGCTGCCGTAGAGGACGAGGGGCTGGCGTCCCTTGAGCTCATGATTGAACATCCGCGACAGCCGCGAATACCAGCGCTCGGCCATGAGGCCGGCCATCTTGACCGTCTGCTCGTCCTGCAGGTAAAAATAGATGTCGAAATGCCGGGTCCTCATGATCTTGAAGTTGAACTTCTGGTATTGGACCTTGTTCCGGCCGTAGTATTGGGCCCGCAGTCCCGGCGCTCCGACCCCGGCCAGGAAACCCGCGAGGCTCAGCCCGATGACGAATCTGGTGAAAGGGGAAGTCCGCATGATGGCTCTCCTTCGATGGACGTATTGTAGCGGATTGCAGGGTGGTTGAGAAATGCCCTCCCGGACGGGAGGCCGTGGTGCGCGCATAGGTCGAAACTCCTTTCGACCCCTTTCCGCCGATATCTTACCAATACCGTAGTCTTTTGTCTATAACGCCGCGCCGCCCCCCCGCGTTGCCGCGCGCCGGACGGCCGCGGGCGGGTCCCAGTTCTCTGTTGACCGCGCCTCCGCAATTCCTGTAAGATGCGGTGCTGAACATGACGATCCAGATCCTGGCGATTCTCGCGGTCATGATCGCCGCCTACGTCGCGGCCAAGGCGGCCAAGCTCTCCGTCGAGCTCGGCATCTTCGCCGCCGCGGCGGCCGGCGGGTTGGCCGGCGCCTTCCTCAAGACGCCCCCGCTCGGCGAGCTCGGCCGCCATCTCGTCGAGGGGGCCTTCACCTACCTCGACGTCATCCTCGTCTTCTTCACGGCGACGCTCTTCATGACCATCGTCAACGAAGCGGGCGGCGTCGACTACGCCGTCCGGGCGACCCTGAAGGTCTTCGGAAGGAAACGCGTCCTGGCCCTGCTCGTCCTGATGGTCATCGTCCTTATTCCGGGGGCCCTGACCGGGGCCGGCAGCGTATCGCTCCTCGTCGTCGGCGCCCCCGTCGCCATGGCCCTGGGCCGCCTGGGCGTTCCCAAAAAAAAGGTCGCCGCCATCCTCTTTATCGTCGCCGGGCTGAGCGCGGCCGCCCCGCCCGTCAACATCTGGGCCATGATCCTGTGCGCCGGGACGGCCATCCCCTACGTCGGATTCGAATTCACCCTGGGCATTCCCGTCCTTCTTCTGGGCACGTTCACCGTTCTCGTGTTGGGCCATAAAAAGGATCCGGCCGCCGCCTTGGCTGCCGTCGATCTCGCGGAGCCGGCGCCCGGCATGACCTGGTGGCGGGTCTTTATCCCGTTCGCCGTCTTTTTCGGCATGGTCGCGGCGTACCGGATCTGGCCGTTCGCCACGCCCATCTTCGGCCTGTCCCTCGAGTTCTCGGTCTCCGCCGTCCTGGCGCTGCTCCTCAGCCCGAAGAGGATCGCCTTCCTGACCCTGGCCCGGGACACCGTGAAGAGGCTCCTGCCCCTTCTCTCGACGATGGTCGTCGTCGGCATGCTCCAGCAGATCATGACCGCCACCGGCGTCCGCGGCCTGCTCTCTTTCGCCGTCATCTCTACGCCGCTTATCCTCCTGTTCTTCCTTCTGCCGGTCATCATCCCCTTCTCCGAGGGCATCCTGACCTACGGCGGGGCGGCCATCATCGGCATTCCCCTGATCTGGTTCCTCGACTCGATCGGATTCCACGCCACCGTCGTCATCGCCGGGCTGAGCCTGCTCTGGCCGCTGGGCGACGGCCTGCCGCCGACGGCCCTGATCGGACGCCTGAGCAACATGGTTTCGGGATACGACGGCTCCTACAAGGACTTCCTCAAAGCGACCTGGCTGCCCTGGCTGGCCATCACCGCGGTCGGCATGGCCATGGTCATCTTCAGCTCCAAGCTGGCTTTCCTGGTCAAGTGGAGCATGTAGGAGACGGGGAGGCGCGCCGATGATCATGATCGCCTATTACATCATCACGGCCTTCGTCGTCGTGTTGCTTGGCTGGAATTTCATCCGGGAAACGAAGCGGCGCGGCGACCTCGTGCTCTACCTCCTGGTCATGATCCCCCTCGTCCTCAGGCTCCTGCGGTGGAAGTGAGGCCGGACGCATGAAACGAGACGCCCTCTTCAAGACGGCCCTGGCGGGCGCCTTCCTCGCCTTGTGCCTCTGGGGCGGCCTGCCGCTAATCCGCCACCGCCGCACCGATGTCCCGGTCGTCAAAGGCCCGGGAGTGACCGCGGTCCTCCGCCTGAGCGAGTTCTCTCCCGGCCTCAAGGGCACGGCCGCCGACACCAACATCTACGTCCTCGAGGGCAAGGAGCCGGGCGGAAAGGCCCTGCTCATGGGCGATACGCATTCGAACGAGCCCGAGGGCATGCTTTCCGCCCTCATTTATATCGAGAACGCCGTCGTCGAGAAGGGCACCCTCTACGTCATCCCCGTCTTCAACAACAGCGGCAGCCGCAATACCCGCCCGGGGGACGGCTATCCGCTCTATTTCGACGTCGCGACCGACTGGGGCCGGCGGCGCTTCCGATTCGGCAACCGCGACGCCTCTCCTCTCGACCAGTGGCCCGACCCGGACGTCTACATCCACTACCCGGAACGCCAGCTCCTCTCGTTCATCGACGTCCGGAACACCAACCGGACCTGGCCCGGCCGCGCCCGCGGGCCGCTCATGGAACGGGTGACGTTCGGGGCCATGGAGCTCATGCGGCGCGAGAGGATCGACGTGGCCATCGACATCCACGGGGCCGAAACGATGTTCCCGGTGACCAACTGCATCGTCGCCCCGGATAGATCGGTCAAGATCGCGACGCTGGCCTCGCTGACCGTCAAGGCGACGGAAGGGTTCGAGAACCACGTCGAGCCCTCGCCCTCCGGCTTCCACGGGCTGTCACACCGGGAGATCGGCGATTACGGACCGTCCCTGCCCTTCCTGCTCGAGGCCCCCATCCCCTTCCTCGACCAGCCGACGGGGCCGAAGACGGTCAAGCTCCTCCTCGACGGCAAGGACCCGTTCCTTCTCAGCCTGTCGAAGAAGAAAAAGCTCTTCGTCCCCTATGACGCCGGAGGCTGGCCGCTCGAAAAGAGGGTCGGCCAGCACATGTCCGTGACCCTCGAGATCTTCCGGCAATACACGAAAAAGAACGCCGGCCGGCCCATTATCGTCGGCGGCGTCCCCCGTTATGCCGACGTGGTCAAGAACGGCGTCGGGCACTACCTGGCCGACCCGTCGAAGGCCGTGCCCGGCGGCGTCGTCATGAATTGAGCGGGGCCGGCGGGCGGCCGTCCCCGGAGGAGTCCGAGATGCAGAGTCAGAAAGCGTACCGCTTGGCCCTGGCCGTCTTCGCCGTTCTCCTGTTCGCCGGCGGGGTGGGCTTCGACGGCCGCGCCCGCACGGCGCCGGCCTCCGATTTCGATCCGGCCTCCGAGGCCTGCACCGTCATCATGGTCGGAAGCGGAGCGTCGACCGACGGCTCGGTCATGAGCACCCACGCGGCGGACTGCGGCATCTGCGATTTCACCTGGCGCCACGTCCCGGCCGCCGACCACAAGCCGAACGAAAAAAGGACGCTCTACAATATCGACCAGATCCGGACCTGGCCGCCCTCCGAGGGAGGCAAGTGGGCCATGGTCCTCAAGGACCCGACCGGCGTCGAGATCCCCCAGGTCGCCCACACCTACGGTTATCATCACGCCGTGTTCGGCTACATGAACGACCAGCAGCTGGCCATCGCCGAATCGACCATCGGCAACGTCCGCAAGCTCAGCAATCCCACGCCGACCCCGGCCACCAACATCACCATGCTGACGCTCCTGGCGATGGAGCGCTGCAAGACGGCCCGGGAGGCCATCAAGCTCATGGGCTCGCTCGCCGAGGAGCACGGCTACGGCTACCATGACGGGGGCGAGATGCTGGCCGTCTCCGATCCGAAGGAGATCTGGATCTTCGAGATCATGCCCGTCGGCCCGCTGTGGACCCCGAAGAGCGGCAAGCCCGGGGCGGTCTGGGCGGCCCAGCGCGTGCCGGACGACCACGTCTCGGTCTGCCCCAACGAATCGCGGATCGGCGAGATCGATCTCGGCAAACCCGACCAGTTCATGGCCTCGGTCCACGTCGAGTCGTTCGCCGTCGAGGCCGGCCTCTACGATCCCAAGGGCGGCAAACCCTTCAGCTGGAAGAAAGCCTATTCCCCGGCCGAAGGGAGCGCCGTGAGCTCGGAGGGCCGCCGGTCCCGGATGTGGCGCTTCTTCGACCTCGTCGCGCCCTCGCAGAAGTTCCGCGCCGAGACACCCGACATGGACTTCCCCTTCTCCGTCAAGCCCGACGCCAAGCTCTCCGCCCGGGACGTCATGGCCCTGACCCGCGACAAATCGCAGGGCACCGTCTTCGACCCCGTGCGAGGCCTGCGCGGCGGCCCGTTCAGGAATCCCAACTATTACAAGGGGACGCGGCTCATCAGCGTTCCCAACGTCGAATACACGACCTTGACCCAGTGCCGGTCGTGGCTCCCCGATCCGATCGGCGGCATCGTCTGGGTCGCCCTGGGCGCCCAGGACACCTCCTGCTATGTCCCCTTCTACTCCGGCGCGACCGAGATCCCCAAGTCCTTCTCGGCCGGCGACCATTTCGTCCTCGATCGCGGCTCCGCCCGCTGGGCCTTCGATTACGTCGATTTCCACGTCCAGGTCGCCTATAACGCGGCCATCGAGGACGTCAAGGCGGCCCAGAAGACCTGGGAGGACGGGGCCCTCGGCCGCGTCGCCGAGATCGACGCCTCGGCCGCTGAGCTCTACAAGCGGAGTCCCAAAGAGGCCGTCAAGTACGTCACCGGCTTCGGCCTCAACAACGCCCAGGGCGTCGTCGACGCCTGGTGGAAGCTCGGCGACGCGCTTTGGGTGAAATACAACCATCTCGGACTTTACGACGCGGACAAACGGCGGAGCGGCCGCATCCCCACGGCCGGCCCCGAGTGGTGGAACAAGGCCGTCAGGGCCTTCGACGTCCTGAGCGAGCCCGAAAAGAGATAAAGGAGATCCGCATGAACACACGACGCCTCATCGCCCTCGGCGGGACGCTCGTCCTGGCCGTGATCCTGGCCGGCCACGTGACCACGGCGAGCGGCCAAGCCCCCTCCGGCTCATCCGACGCGGTCATCGCCGGCGAGGGCTGTACGTCCATCCTCGTCGGCAAGGACGCCTCGACCGACGGGTCGGTCATGACGACGCACACCTGCGACTGCGGCACGTGCGATTGGACCTGGCGGCACGTCCCCGCGTCCGACCACAAGCCCGGTTCGACCCGGACGATCTATCACATCTCCCAGTACAAGACCTGGCCGCCCTCGGAAGGCCTCAAGTGGGACCTCTACAAGAAGGACCTGGCCGGTCTCGAGATCCCCCAGGTCGCCCACACCTACGCCTACCACCACGGCATGTTCGGCTACATGAACGAGAAGCAGGTCTCGATCGGCGAATCGACGATCGGCTGCCAGCGCAAGATGCAGAACCCGACCCCGGCGGCCAAGCTCGACCTGAGCATGCTGACCCTGCTCGGGATCGAGCGGGCGGCCACGGCCCGCGAGGCCATCCAGGTCATGGGCTCGCTCGCCGAGAAATACGGCTACGGATTCCACGATGACGGCGAGATGCTGGCCGTCGCCGACGCGAAGGAAGCGTGGATCTTCGAGATCATGCCCGCCGGCCCGCTGTGGACCCCCGATAGCGGCAAGCCCGGCGCCGTCTGGGCGGCCCAGCGCGTTCCCGACGACGAGGTCAGCGTCTGCCCGAACGAATCGCGCATCGGCGAGATCGACCTCGCCAACAAGGACGTCTTCATGGCTTCGCCGAACGTCGTGTCGCTGGCCGTGGACATGGGCTATTACGACCCCAAGGGCGGCAAGCCCTTCAGCTTCAAGCGGGCCTATTCGCCGGTCGAAGGCAGCGCCGCGAGCAGCAACGGCCGGATCCAGCGCCTGTGGCGCTTCTTCGACCTCGTCGCCCCTTCCAAGAAGCTCAAGCCCGAGACGCCCAACATGGACCTCCCCTTCTCCGTCAAGCCCGACAAGAAGATCTCGGTCCAGGACGTCATGACCATCACTCGGGACCGCAGCTACGGCACGCCGTTCGACCCCGTCCAGGGCATCCGCGGCGGACCGTTCAAGAACCCCAACTACTACCGGGGCACGAGGGTCATCGATCATGGCCTGGCCGAGTACTCCACGGTGACGCAAAGCCGGGCCGGGCTGCCCGACCCCATCGGCGGCATCGTCTGGATCGCTTTCGGCTCCCAGGACACCTCCTGCTACATGCCGCTCTACGCCGGCATGACCGAGATCCCCAAATCGTTCATGGTCGGCGACCACTGGACGTTCACCCGGGATTCGGTCCGCTGGGCCTTCGACTACGCGGATTTCCACGTCCAGGTCGCCTACTCCGAGGCCATCAAGGACGTCCAGGCGGCCCAGGCGAAGTACGAGACCGAGCTCATTCAGCGCATCCCCGAGATCGATGAGCAGGCCCTGGCCCTCTATAAGAAGAAGCCGGCCAAGGCCGCCGAGTTCCTGACCGGGTTCGCCATCAACAACGCCACGACGGTCACGAACGCCTGGTGGAAGCTCGGCGACGACCTCCTCGTTAAATACAACCGGCTCTACTTTTACAACGCCGAGAAGCGCGGCTTTTCCCGGGGCCAACCGGCCACTCCCGATTGGTGGAAGAAGGCCGCCCGGGCGTTCGATATCCTCATGGAGCCGGATAAGAAGTAAAGGAGACAGGTCATGAACAAGAAGATCCTCTTGGGCTTGGCCGCGACGATGGTCGCCGGCCTGGCCCTTCTCGTCGCCGGGCAACAGGCCCCGCCCAAGGTCGGATTGCCGGTCCTGACGACATCGGCTGGACAGAGCACGGACGTCACGACGCTCAACATCGTCCTCGACGAAGCCGGCATCCCTTATGATTATTGCGACGTGCCGACGCCCGAGATGGTGGCCGACGGCGTGGGGCTCGGAGGCCGTGAGTCCGGCCCGGGCTTCCACGTCGAGACGACGACCGATCTCTCGAAGTACCCGGCCAAAACACCCTACAAGGCCGTCATTTTCGCGATCGGGGCCAGCCTCAAAGGCATGGGGGCCTCGGGCCTGACCCTCGACAGCGAGGAAGCCCGCCTGAAAAAGGTCATCGAGTTCTGCAAGCAGAAGAAGATCTTCGTCATGGCCGTCCACATCGGCGGGGAATCGAAGCGCGGCCCGGCCGGCAGCGACAATGAGCGGATGATCGACGCCGTGGCTCCCCTGGCCGACTACATCGTCGTGACCAAGGACAGCAACAAGGACGGGCGTTTCACCAAGCTAGCCGCGGCCAAGAAGATCCCGCTGACCGAGATCGAATACGCTCTGGGATTGGTCGATATCGTCAAGAAGATCTTTCAGTAGAGATCCCCGGAGCGGTCCGGGCGCCGGATCAGCGGACCCGGGCGACGGTCATCAAGGCCCAGTCCAGGGTGGAGGCGATCGCGACCGCGATGCGGTCGCCCGCATTGTTGAAGGCGACGTAATTCCCTTTGCCGTCCTGGAAGACAACGGCGTCCGCGAGGTAATTCTTGGCGGGCTCGAACCGCCCCGATTTTTCGAGGCCGGCCCGGAGCTCGGCCCAGGCCTCCCGTCGGGCCTCGGCCGAGCCATAGTCCAGCAGGATCACGGATTCCCCATCCGCGTAAAGACCCCGGACCGCTTCCTTGAAGGACAGGCCGCGAGCCGTATAGAGGGGATAGATGTTGTTGAGCCCCAGAAGACCCTTGAGATACTTGACGCTTCCGTGTCGCAGTCCCGCTTCCGGGAGCGCCGCGACTAATCCCGGAACGGCCGCTTCCTCTCGGATCTTCGCGGCGACGGCGCCTGCAACCTTCAATAAGCCGGCGACCGTCTCGGGGGACTCGTCGAAGCCGGTCAATGTCACCAGGAAAAGTCCTTTCCAGAAATTCAGATAATAGTCCTCGAGCTCGCCCCGCGAGCCGAGGGGGAGGCTCTTTCCCTTGCCGGATCTCTTGAAAGTGAAAATGCCGTAGGCCGCGGCGGGCGTCTCCATCTCGAAGATCTCGAGCGAGATCGACTTTCCCGCGGCATTCTGATAGTCCTGAACGAGGACGCGGCGGAACCCATACTCCTGATAGATCTCAGCGCCGCCGTCGATATAGGTGTAAAGGTCCTCCCCTTCGAACGCTTGCGGCTCGCCGTCCGCAGTCCAGCCTGGGATCGCTCCGCTCGGGGGGAGCAGCGCCCGTATAGGGTCCTGTCCGGCCGCGGTCGAGGCCGATCCGAGAACGGCAAGAACGAGGCCGATCGCCCCGAGGAGTCGATAGAATGTCCCGGTCATCACCATCTTCGTCCGGTCCCCCGCTTCCCCCGGTGGGTGACCTCTAGGCTTTCGCTTCCCTGATCCCGGCCTTGGCCAGGTCGATCTCGCCGATACCTTGTTCCGCGCCCCGCTTGATATGGACGACGACCGAAGGGTCCAGCGGACGCAGCCGGGCGCAGTAGGCATCGATGGCGACACGATCGGTCCCCGCGACGACCTTCTGGGGTTTGAGGATCTCGCCCGGTCCGAAGGGCCCGTTGGTGACGATGAATTCCGTCGCGTCAACCACGTTGATGGTCGGCTTGACCGCCTTGTTCAGGTCGACGATGGACTGGTCGAGGTGGGCGATGTCGCCGGGATCGGTCTTCCAGTTGGGCCGGTGGAACGTCCGGTTATTGGCGGGCGAGTTCAGCCCCATGAGGTTCTTCATCGTTCCCGTGAACCCGTTGCCCGCGTGGTCCTTGGTGATGGGCATGTTGATGAAGACGTCGTGGTCGAAAAAGGCGTTCAGGATGCGCGCCTCTTTGAGCACGACCCCGCCCGGGACGGCGACGGGACTGAAGAGCGCCTCGTCCTTTTCGAAGATCTCGAGGCCGGCGCCCTCGGCCGCGATGACGGACTTGAGGCCCGTGTCTTCCCACTGCTTCGCCGTCTGCCAGCTCAAGCAGTTGATCTCGGCCGCTCCGGCTTTTTTGCAGAGGCGGATGACCGCCCGGAGAACCTCCGGCTTGGTGAACGAGCCCGGATGCCGGCTTTGAACGTTCGGGAGCAGGGCGACCTTTGAGCCCTTGGGCACGAACTGCTTGATCCCACCCAGAAGCTCGATGGCCTTGGTTGCCGCTTTCTCGTAATCGGCGCCCAGGCCAACGGCCACGGTGCCTGCCTTCGCCTGGGCCGCCCCGGCCGGAGCCGCCCCAAGGGCCTTCCCAAGCGCCAGGGTCAATCCGGCCCCGGCACTGCGCCTGAAGAAATCCCGTCTTCCGATCGTCCGATCCATGAGGCCTCCTTGCGTGCCGTCGGCCGCCATTCTCTCACAATTTCGGCCGACCCGGCAACAGGTTCTCCCCGCTTCCGGCGGGCTTAAGAGGCTTCCCGCGGCGCCACGTCGAGCTGCTCGAGATCCTTGCCCCGAAGAAAGCCGACGGTCAAGACCTTGCCCACGGGCCATTCCGCAAGGACGCGGAAGATCTCATCGACGCTCGAGACCGGGGCGCCGCCCATGGTCACCACGATGTCGCCGCGGCGAAGGCCGGCCGCGGCGGCCGGACCGTCCGCGGCCAGCGACACGATCTCCACGGCATGGTCCCTCCCGAGCTTGTAGAAGCGGACGAACCTCCGGTCCAACGGGCGGCGCAGGCCGACGATGCCCAGATAGCTGCGGGTGACCCGGCCCTTGCTGATGAGCTGGGAGACGACGGAGCGGGCGGTGTCGGCGGGAATGGCGAATCCGATCCCCTGGGCGATGGCGATGATGGCCGTGTTGATGCCGATGACGTGGCCGCGCGAATCGAGCAGCGGGCCGCCGGAATTGCCCGGATTGAGCGGCGCGGTATGCTGGATGATGTTCTCGATCAGCCGGCCCTGACGGCTGCGGAGGGAGCGGCCGAGCGCCGAGACGACGCCCGTCGAGACCGTCGACTGGAACCCGTACGGATTGCCCGCGGCGATGACGAGCTGACCCACCCGCAGGCCGGCCGAATCCCCGAGGCGCGCATAAGGCAAGCCCGACGCGGCGACGCAGACGACCGCCAGATCGGTCGATTCGTCGAGCCCGACCAGGCTGGCCTTGCGCTGGTCGCCGTTCATGAAGGTGACGTCGATCCGCGGCGCGCCCTGGACGACGTGGCAGTTGGTCACGATGTAGCCATCGGGGGCGATGACGAATCCCGAGCCGGCCCCGATCGGCTCGAATTCGTCGGCCCGGCCCTCGGCCCCGATCGAGATGCTGACGACGGCCGGGCCGGTCCGCTCGACGACACCGACGACGGCGCGGGAATAGGCATCGAGAAGATCGGAATCACGCCGGTCTCCTTCCGCCGGGGGCCGGGAAGGGACCGCCTGAGACGGGGTTTCGGCCGCGGCCGTGCTCGTCCAGGCGACCGCCGCGCGCTTCGTTCGGGCCATGGTCGGGCTCCTTGTGTCCTTGTCCTTCCATTGTACACGACGGCCTAAGTCCTCCGGACGGGCAAGGCCGGGGCCCGAACGCGCTTATCGGGCCGGGCCGGGAGCGGCGGGGCCGGCCAGCTTGGGCTTTCTCACAAGGGACCGGCCGTCACGGTCTCGACGCGCGGGCGGCAGCCTCCGCGCAGCAAGAGGATGGTCGATAGCATACCGGGTGAGGTAGAGCATGGCCGGCAGGTTGTCCTCGAAGATCGTCGCGATCGCCGACTCGTCGTTGAAGAACCCGCCGCGGTCGACATCGACCGGCGAAACCTCGATGGTATAGGACGGGGCTCCGCCGAGGCTGTAGGTCCAGTCGACCATATCGCCGTTGGTCAGGTAGAGGAGCCGCGACCCTTGACCGTAGCTGTAGGCCGTCCCCCGCACCCCCGCGATGAGTCCGGCCATGGCCGCGGCGACGGCGTTGAGCTCGGCGTCACCCGGCGCCGGTTCGGTCGTGAAGCCCCACGGCGACAGGATGTCCTGGGCGAAGCTGTGGAACGAGATCATGGCCCGGAAATCGTGGGCCGTGAAAAGGTCCCGGATGGCGGCGGTTTCCGGTTCAGAGAACGGTCCCGTCCCCCGATAGACATCGGAACCCGGCGAGCCGCTCGAGCCGATGTCGTCGAGGCCCCAGGCGTAGCCGTAATTCCGGTTGATGTCGACCCCATAAGTGCCGTCGGCGTTGGCCCGCCTGTTCTTCCGCCAATAGCGATAGACATGGATGCTATACTCGAGGCCGTCCGGGTTGACGATCGGGACGATCCAGATCTCGCTCGAATCGACGAGCGCCCGGACCTCGGGGCTCAGCTCATAGTTCTCGAGGAGGTATTTTCCGAATAAAAAAGGCACTTCGACGGAGATCCATTCCCGGGCATGGTGGCATCCGACGAAGAGGGCGGCCGGCTCGCCTTCGTCCTCCAAGACATGATCGCTGATCTTCAGGGCGTAGATCGGTCTCTTCTCGAGCGTCTCCCCGATCGCCCGAACACTGGCCAGGCCGGGGTGGTCCCGCTCGAGGATCCTCAGGTCGGTCTCGAGCTCGAGCGTGCTGTGATAGGCCCCGTTAATGCCGCCCGCCGCGGCGAGCCCCTGGGTGCCGGTCCGGAGAAAACGCCCGGTCTCGATGGCATAGGCGACCCGCAGACGGGCCAGGGCCGCCATCTCCCCCGGCGAGGCGACGATATAGACGCGGCCGTTCTCTTCCATGAGCAGGTCGAGGCCCATCCGGCCGAGGCGAGCCGCGGTGAAATCCCGCTTGGCGACGCTCACGATCTGGCCGTCGCCGGCCACGGCCGGACGGGCGGAGAGGGAGAACAACATCAAGAAGGCTGTGAGGGCGATGACGCTCCATCTCATCGAACGCATGGCCACCTCCCTACCTCGCCTCACTCATCGAAGAAATAGCGGACGGACAGGACGACCTTGCGGCTGACGAGGGACCGGCCCGATCCCTGCTCCCGGCCGAAGCCGGCCGAGAGGTCAAGGGCCAGGGCCCCGAGGTGGAGCCCCGTCCCGAAGGTCAGCGCCCCGTAGGAGGAATGGACGGTCGTCATCGGCTGGGGGTCGATCAAGAACCCCAGGCGGAACGGGATGCGGGCGGATCGGCCGAACATCGAGGCCGGGGCGAGAAACTCGATCCCTCCTCCCGCCCTGACGACGTTCCGGAACGGCCGCTCGAGCGGCTCATCGAAGTAGGTCACGCGATAGCGGGACCAGCCGTACCAGGCCGCGTCGGCGGCCAGGCTCCAGGCGTCGGAGAAACGGTAGGAGACGCCCGCGCCGAGGACCCAAGGCTGCCGGTACGTGTTCGCGGCCTCGGCGTCGATCCGGATGTCCGTTCCTTCGCCGGGGACTTGATAGTGGAGAAGGCTCCGGCCGGCGCCCTTCTTGACGTAGGGCGAGCGGACGGCGAGGGCCGCGGTCAGGCGCTTGGTCGCCTCCCAAGCCAGGCCGCCGTTGAAGAAGATACCCCGGAAGCTCTCGCTTTTGTCGTCCGTGATGGTCACGACGCGCAGGATGTCTGCGGTCGTCTCGACGATCGTGCGGTCCAGCCGGCCGGTCGCATAGCTCAGCCCGAAGCCCACCGACAGCCCGGCCGGGAGCCGGCGGGCGATCCCGCCGTGGAAAACGCGAAGGTATCCGGTTTGGTCGAGCGTCAGCTCGTAGCCCGCATCACTGAAGGCGATCCTGGGCCGGCCGTAGCCCTCGATAACGGCCGCCCCCAATGAGAACGCCCAGGCGCCCGTGTGAACGGCCAAGCCGCCGTAATCGGCCCCGAAGACGCCGGCATAGAGGTTCCCCACCGACGCGAGGACGCCCGTGTTGACCAGGGAATATGTGTACATCGAGGCCAGCGCATAGGACCCGGAAACGGAGGCCGAGAGCCGGGGCAGGGTCAAAAGGAGGGCGGGATTCGTCAGCGCGACCGAACCGTCGGAGGCCCGGGCGAATTGGGCGCCGCCGAGTCCGACGGCCGCCGCCGTGGGGGCGCCGAAGACGTTCCAGCTCCCGAGCGGAGCTTCGTCTTCGTACTGACCGAGGATAAGCTGGGCCCGCAGGAGCCCTGGGACCAGCAGGCCGCACAAAAGAACGGCGAAGGCGACGAGCGTTCGTTTCACCGGTCCTCCATCCGCGGCGATTATAGCACAGGGAGGAATATCCGCGCGCCGCCGACTTGGCTTCGCGGCGGCAAGTGTGATAGAAAAAAAAGCGCGAGATCAAGAGGAGGACATCCATGAGAAACGCTTCGTCCAGACTGTCGCGGCCGCTGGCGCTCGTTACGGCCGGCCTTATCCTCCTCCCCCTCTTGGCCCGGCCGGCCCGGGCCGCTTCGCGGGACCGCTACCTGGCCTACGCCAGGGCTTCGGCCGACTGGACTTACGCCCACAAGGACGAGATCCTGGCCCAATGGACAAAGACCTTCGACCCTCTCAACGTTTTCGGCTATCGGGCCCCGGGCGGACTCCTGGAAATGGCGGTGATCTATTCTTATCTCTATGAAAAGG
>Ga0326726_10003816_pt1 | contig 13826 bp, 11 predicted proteins | sample MHFenrmetagenome_2_FD_207603 | JGI IMG/M metagenome (GOLD analysis project Ga0326726, IMG submission 207603) | Lab enriched peat soil microbial communities from Michigan Hollow, Ithaca, NY, United States - MHF15MN | ecosystem: Environmental > Terrestrial > Soil > Wetlands > Peat | place: USA... | reverse complement strand
CCTTCACAATCACGGTTACCGACGCCCAGGGTGCCACCGGATCACAGACCTACACCATCACCGTCACTGTTGCACCCTCACAAACCTTCACCGAGACAGATAATGGTGACCTGGGGGGTACCGGTAATGGTGGTTACGGGGGTAGTCAGATTGGGGGAATCTCAGGAATAGCACTATCTCAGGACCTGCTGGCCCCTCCGGAACAAAATGTAATTGCCCAGGAAAACACGGTCTTTACCGGAATCACGATCACCACCTCACCGACAGGCGAGCGTGTATTGGATATCGCTCCTGCACAGACAGGCGGGGTAAGCATAGTCGGTAACACCGTTACCATATCCCAGCCAGGATATACGCTCGAAGTAGTCGTCGGTGGGATAATTACTGAGGTTGACGGGCATATTATTGGTTATAATATTGAGTCTATCCTCCTCACAACCGATCCGGTGGATGCCAATATAACCATTGGCAACGTTTCCGCTTTCCTCGAAGCTTATCTGAACTCACTTCCCAAAGGAGCTGAAATAAGAACCTCCATTTCTCTTCCCGGTCAGACGGATCTCATGCGAGCGTTCCAGGAAGCCCTGAGAAAAGAAGGGAAAGAACTCGATGGATGGGCCTACAACTACAATGTTGATAAGACGAACTTTGACAGCTGCGGTTCGACAAACGTTACCATGACAGTGACAAAAAAATGGCTGGACGAGAATTCCCAGACCATTGAAAATGTTCAAATCATACGGATGGGTGATGACGGGAGCTCGCAAGTGCTTCCGATCGTGTCGATCACTTTTGACAGTATTGCCCAGGAATACACCCTTACCGGATATTCCAGGTACGGTTGTTCAGTCTTTGGACTGGTTACTGCCAAGGCAGCCGCTGTCGAACAGGAGCAGAACCCGAACGCCACGGCACCGGCAGGAGTCTCCAAGGCTGCCATGGCAACCAATGTCGGGATGTATGGCTGGCTGATGGAAATAATCGGGAAGAACCCGGTGATAATTGTAGTTGTAGGTTGCGTAGTCGCGATAGCGGCCTATTTAGGATGGTGGAAGAGACGGTTGTAAAACGCCTTACGAAAAGAAACATGATCACACGCCGGATAATTACCCTCAGGGAAATCCTGAACGGCGACAGGACCGGAGGGGACTGACCATCTTATTTTTCCCTCTTTTTCTCTTGCAAACAAATCAAAAATTTCATAACCTGCATTGAATAATTCAGATATATAGAATACTATTAAATTTTTATCTGATTATACAACAATCAACCGTCCGGGATACCTATGCCAGACATCGATGCCCTGAAAAATGCTCATGACGTAAGAGGTCTGATCCACCTCCTCGACCATAAGGAGCATGATATCCAATGGCGTGCAGCTGATGCTTTGGGATCATTGGGGGAGATATCTTGTGATCCGCTCCTCAAAATCCTTACATTCCCTCGGGTAAATGTCCGTGTCGGTGCCATTGAAGCATTATGTGAAATTAAAAGCCCGCGATCGGTGGAACCGCTTATACAAACACTCGCGAAAGATAAAAGCAATGAAGTCCGCTGGGTTGCAGCCTTGGCTCTCGGTGCAATTGGAGACATACGGGCATTACCGGCGTTGTTGGATTCGTTGAGAGACGGGGACCGGTACTTACGGTACGGGTCAATAAAATCCTTAACAATGCTTGGCTGGCAGCCTGAAAATGATACCGACAGGGCATACACCTTTATTGCGGTGCAGGATTGGGAATCGGTAAAAAAACTGGGACTGCCGGCAGTCGATCCCCTTATGGATATCCTCAAGGATAAAAATCCTGTAACCAGGGGAAAGATTATTGAAATCCTCAGCGGTATCCGGGGCCATGAAGCGACACAGACCTGTGAGTCGGCTCTTATGGATAGTGACCCCGAAGTCCGCTGGAAAGCAGTGGTTGGCGCAAGAAAATGCGGGGTGAGCAACACCCGCGTCCCCCTGATACTCTCACATCGTCCCTGGACAACACCCAGTCCCATCGGGGCCGCAATCCTCAACTTTTTCTTTTTTGGGCTGGGATACCATTACCTACAGAAATGGTATGGTTTTCTTATCTATACCAGCTTCATGGCGTCTATGGTCTTCGTGCAATTATACACCGACGTTGCTGTACCGTTTATCTACGCTTACCCGATCACCTGGATATTTGCCATTCAGACTTACTTCATGGTGAAAAAAATGCATGATCTGTGAGATGATATATGCTGCCTCTATCCAACATATTCAAACGAAAAAAACCCGATATTGAGTCGATGACCCGGAAGAAGGATATTGCGGGACTTATCAGGGCATTGCGATCCTCAGATCTTGATGTATATACAAGGGCGGCAAAAGCGCTCGGGACCCTTGGCCCTGAAGCGGGTGATCTGCTGATAAAAACTCTGGGGACAAGAAACAAAGCGGTTAAACTCGGTAGTATCGGTGCATTGGAAATAATCAAGGATCCCCGCTCCATTTCACCGCTGATTGGAGCGCTCAAAGATAGGGATAGTGAAATACGGTGGCAGGCAGCAATTGCACTCGGAGAAATTGGCTTTGAACAGGCAATCAATCCACTTGCTCAGGCACTGAGGGATCCTGTCAAATATGTGCGTTATGGTGCAGCATTTTCGCTCGCGAAAATGGGGTGGAAACCGGCAGATGCTACCGAGAGGGCATATTACTTTATCGGAATGCAGGAATGGAGAGCGGTAAAAACTATCGGAAAACCTGCCATCCCGGCGCTGAACCAGCTACTCCGGGACCGTGATGCCAATGTCCGGATAAAAGCAATTGAACTGCTGGGGGAGATCGGGGATGCTGAAGCCACCCCCGCTCTTATGCGATCACTGTCCGACGAGAACAGGGAAGTTCGCTGGAACTCAGTCCTTTCATCGTCCAAGGTCGGGATTGCATTGCTGCACCTTCCACGCCAACTCGCAAAACGACCACAGATGATAAAAAATCCGGTGATTGCAGGCTTTCTTAACTTTCTGCTTCCCGGAATGGGCTATGGGTATCTCGGCAAATGGTGGGGACTTTTGATTTTTCAGATTGACATCACGACAACGGTCTGGTTGTTTAAGTACCAGGGGGAGGCAAACAGCTATGAAGTTCTCTTCCCTATCTATCTGATATTGGGGATTCATGCCTATTACCTTGGCATAAAAATGCCAATAGATCCACCATGATCAGGTACGGGAAAAGAGGAGTCTTTTATATAAAGATCTTTATCCTGCCGGTTGAGGATCGGAAACAGGCCTCCTGAAAAACCGGTAAATGTTGTGATCTGAGTGACTTCGATACCAGATTCCCGATTAAAGAAAATATAAAAACCAGTGAGAAAAATCGACCCCTGTTGTTCCTTCGTTAGTACCTTTTTTCTAAGGATTCCGTTAATAGCCATACCATCCCGACTGACTCCCTTTTATCGTCATCGGGAACCCGGTCTGCACAAAGGAAAGCTTCGTCTTTAATGAGACCGGAGAGAGGATGATTGTCAGTATAGAAGAATGATCATCAGGCCAGTCACTCGCCCGCATTGTCTGAACAATATGCACATTGAACCGGCTCCCTGCTGGTGCCGCCTGAATATCCACCATTGGTAACGAACTCTCCTCCCACATCCCTGTCGATCTCTGCAGCACTTAGCGTAAAACCAGGTATGCTTTTTTTCATCCATCAGCATTTCATACACACCATGTGGGCTCGCATCAAGCCTGATGGGTTGCCGTATGGTTCTGATTTTCAAAGGGATTCCGGGGTCTTCTGATTTCTTCAAAAAGAATACAACAAAAAGCGGTGACTTTTACGATGGAAATAGAAAAAGGAGTTATCTCTTCCAGATTTCCTCAGTCATCATGTTCTTTCCATGATAAGCTATCTCTGCCGCTGTAAAGACCAGAACCACAAAATCGGGGTTATCCACCGTTTTGAAATACTGCTCAAACATCGGATTCCAGTATTTCTTCTTGGTCACCAGGTCTTCATGGATTTCTCCTTTGGCCCGCATCTCCACATATGGGTCGGAAAACTCTTTTCCAGACCAGATCGCAATCGCAACGTGGGGATTTTTTTTCAGATGCGCTACTTTTTTGGATGACTTCAGGGTTCCCCCGACAAAAGTCATGTCCGGAAATCCATTAAGCACCATAAACCGCACTGCCGGAAGTTTTCCATCGATCGTGGCAATTGCTGCAACATGCGGACCACCTGCGACCTCCAGGATATTCTCTTTGAGTGGCATGCAGAACACTCTCGCGGGTGATCGTATTAAATTTTATGGTGATTGCATATTTGTTCCTGACACCAGTCTGTCAGAATCCGTTTTACCGGTTTCGGGGATCCGTCAGGAACATGAAAACGGGGTTTTTCATTTCATCTTGTTTTTTGGATCCTTCCTGAACATGACGAGGAGGGCAATTCCTGCTATCATCACAATCGCTCCCGCTGCGAGGAGCAAGTCGATTGCCGACGGTTCGAGTACCTTTTTTAATTCCACAGCATACTTCTGTGTCTGCCCTTCCTGTACTGAGATGTTTGCCGTTGCATTCGTATAGTCTTTCAGGATTACCAGGACGGTGTGCGCTCCGGGGGAGAGGTCCGAAACAGTTTCCGGGCTCACTCCTTTGAAATCGCCATCGATGAAAATCTCGGCACCCGGGGGATTAGTGATTATAGCAAGCGAACCGGTTATTTCTTTTATTGCTGACAGTTCGGCATTAACAGCGGACATTCGGTCAGAACCAACCGATACGATATAGCTCCAGTCTTCATATCCTTTTGCCGTTAGCGTTACCCGGTGATTTCCGGGGAGTAAATCGGGGAAGATAGCAGGCGTTATGCCGATTGGTTTGTCATCAATGTATACTTCAGCCCCGGAAGGGATCGTTGTGATGGCGATCGATCCGGTAACGGGTTTTTGAGTCGTGGGTTGTGGAAGGCTTTTGGTGAGCACCGCTGCAATCGTGAGAGGTGATGTCGCCTCAACGAGAATTTTCCTTGTGTACTCTTCATAATCATCCATAATAATCGTTATCTGGTGATTGCCGACTGCAATATCGGTAAGCGTAAGTGGTGTTTTACCCTTGATGACATTATCAATAAATACCGATGCACCCGGTGGATTTGAAGAGAGGCTAAGGGTTGTCACCGGTGTATTGACGGCAATATAATCATTCATGATCGCGCTCTGGACCTGACCTGAGCAGGTGTCTCGTGCTGCCAATGAGACCGGATAACTTCCCGGGGTTCTGTACGTGTGACGTGGATTTTGCGCCATTGACATTCCCCCATCACCGAAATCCCAGAAATAGGCATCTGCATCCCGGGATGTGCTGGTGAACTGAACCGTCAGCGGAGCTACCCCGGATGTTGGACTGCCGACAAAACCTGAGGAGGGCAGAACAGGTACACAAAAAGAAATCGGAGATGAGTAATTTGCCGGGGCAGGAATAGTTATCAGATAGGTACCGGATATCCAAAAGTCACATTGTGTACCGGCCATGTATTTGAGGGTAAATATTCCGGGTCTGCTGTAGGTATGGGTTACCCCATCGACCTGACCATAGTAGGGTTGCGAACCATCACCAAAATCCAGAAAATACTGGGAAGGAAAATCCCCGCCAACGGAAGGTTGTGCCGGGAACATGAATCCCTGGGTACACGGCAGACCTGGAACGGATCGATCACACCCGCCACTGAACAGAATAAAAGACTGACTCTGAGGCGGACCGTCACATATAGCTGCTGTCACCGGGATTGTGATCAACCCGAACATGAATACGGCAAAGCATACCGCGATAAAGCTAAACCCGGGTAGTTTTTTCATTCCCCTCACCCCAACACCCTTACAAAGATGTGACAGTAACTCATATTTTTGAACGCATCACAAAAGACATTGATCCTTTTATCGTAAAACCCCATCTATCCATTGAGCTGATTCCCCTTGATTTTCAGGATCCTGACAGTACCCAAAAATTTTGAGTTATTATTCTTACAATTACGGAGATAATTACCGATTCAGAATATTTTAATGAGGAACGGAAGGAAGGAATAAATTCAACAATTATCCGGCTTCGTATTTGTATAGATACTCTTTAAAGCTCACAGAATTTTTAGTCTGACTGCTTTGGCTTCTCCGAATACGAAAATCCTGGACAAGTAACACGTCATTCCCTAGCTCATCGCAGAGGCAGTAATGAGCGAAGAGGCACCAGTTAATTGTTATTACCCCTGTTTCTCATTTCATTCCTGATTATGGAATCTTTTGAAAGCGAGAACCCGTTCCATAAATTGCATTCATCAGAAGGACGGCAATTGGACCTGCGGAAAAATAGTAAAAGAGGTCTGGACGGTTTTATGATAAGATATCCTGTTTTTCCCGGAAGTTAATCCCCGAACAGGAAATCAACCCGGTAATCTTGGGTACACTCTCCATCGAGAACTGTCTCATAGTTCCGGGTCTCTCCTTTGCCTAAGGGACCGGTAAAGACAGACCTGGAGTCGCGGATCGTTCCGGTTCCGGTATTCACCAGATTGAAATTTAACCGTACCGCAGTATCCGAGACATTCCCGGCGTTGTAGACATACCCGTTCACCCGTTCATAACACCCCAGACCGATCGACCATCCTTCATTGTACTGATAGTGGGTATGCAAATCTCCATTAGCACTATCATATACAACCGGACTACCCATACACCCGGAGAAAAAAACCAGTATGATAACCAGCGCTATACTTATTACCTGAATTCTCATTGACTTTACCCTTAGACACATCCCGGAGTCAAGGTTCCCCCTTCAAAAGAACCAAGCTATGATAGGATAATAATGGATAGGTGGGATCATTCATCAATGCAAGGTTCATACAGTTTGATGATGGTATAGTGGATTTCCCCCCATTGTCAGAGAACCAGGGGCTGCAGTACCAATAGGTAATTGAAATAAAAAATACTCGCTGTAATGGTGATGAAAGGCATCGTGATTTCTGAAGGTAATACCATGGTGAGTCGTCACGTTTAAAGCTGATAAAGGCTCCAGGGCTGATATGATTACGGTAGTCTTGTAACCGTGAAGGGGGGCGATGTTGATGGAATAACATTGCATTTCCCGTTCACGCATCCGCAAGTGCCGGCTCCACAATCAATCGGACCCTCGCAGCTCATCGTACAAAGCAGGGTACAGACTCCCTTGTTTGCCTTGTTGATACAGCTGGCGGGATGACAGCATTGGGCTGGAACACAGTCATCATCGGTCATGCAACTCTGTGCCGAAGCAGGGGCAGTTGTCATTACAGGAACGGGCGTTGGGGTAGGAGAATTCATTATGACAGGGGGATTCCCTGTAGTGCACCCGCTTGCCATTATCAGGCCAGCGGTAATCAGCAGAAGAACGAATAGCAAACCAGAAGTATTCCCGGCCATATTTTTCGTATGTCACGGGAAACATGATAATTATTTTGGGGAATCAGACAGTGATTTTATAGATATGTTATCATTCTGGTGATTTCAGCTTGGGCGGTTGGTCCGGGAGTGGCCCCCGATCATCTTCTTTTTTCGAAGCAGAGTATGATATGCGATTGCAAACCGGTGTGCTTCATTCCGGATCTCCTGGATATACCGGAGTGCCATCCCTTTTGGATCGAGGTGCCGCGGGAGCATTTCGCCAGGTACATACACCGCCTCTTCTTTTTTGGCGATCGCTATCACTGGTATAACAAGATCAAGACCCTGAATCACGTCAAGCGCGGCAGACAATTGGCCTTTCCCGCCATCGACGATGATCAGATCGGGAAGATCAGTGTTCTCTTCGATAAGGCGGTGATACCGTCTTCTGACTATCTCTGCGATTGAGGCCACGTCGTCGACTCCCTCGATCGTTTTGATTTTGAACCTGCGATAATTCTTCCTGTCCGCGATTCCACCCCGGAACTGCACCATGGACCCGACCATCGAGGTGCCCGATAGGTGTGATATGTCAAAACACTCAATTACTTCCGGGGCATCGGGGAGATCCAGAACTACCTGCAAGTCTTTTACTTTCAGCTCGTTTTTTAAGAATGCATGCCCGATGTTCTTCTCGACGAGATCGAGGAGTTTTTTCTTCTCACCGATCTTCGGCACCGTTACCAGAACATTCCTGCCTTTCTGTACGGTGAGATAGTCTCCGAGTGCTTCGTCAACCTCATGCGGGAGTATCAGCTCTCCCGGGGGTACGCGGTCGGCGTAAAACTGTACAAGAAATTCCTCAAAAAAATCTTCACGGTTATCAAATGAGTATTCCTGTTTACTCATAAGGAGACCTTTCTCGACAGAAAAAACCATCAGGTAGACCATGTCGTCTCCCAGGGTGTACGCAATTACATCCTGGTCGGTCTCTTTCGGGCGCTCAACATGCTGGCGTTCGGTAAGGTGACAGATCGCCGCGATCTGGTTGCGGAGGACAAGAGCCCGTTCGTAGTCCTGTGTTTCCGATGACGCTGCCATCTCTGTCCGGAGCAGGGAGAGTAATTCGCCACCCTTTCCCTTCAGCAATGCCGATGCCCGTTCGACCTGCAGGCGATAATCTTCCTCGCTTATCAACCCGATACATGGAGCACAACATGATTTCATATGGTACCGGAGACAGGCACGTTTTGGCATTTTTTTGCAGGATCGCAGACGGAAAATCCGTTTTATCACACGGAGGAGGGCATCGCGCTCAGATGCCGAAACAAATGGTCCGAAGTAGGTTGCGTCTCCGGTATTCATCCGCCTCGCTATCCCGATCCGGGGAAAAGATTCCCGGGTGAGCTCAATATATGCAAATCGTTTGGCATCCTTGAGATCAATGTTGTATTTCGGCTGATGCTTTTTTATCAGGTTATTTTCCAGTAACAATGCCTCAGTCTCTGTGTCGGTCACCATCACACTGACCGACTCAATATGGGAAATCAGGTTCCGGGTCTTGGGATCATGATCAGTTTTCTGGAAATAACTCGTCACCCGCTTTTTGAGATTTTTTGCTTTCCCCACATAAATAATCGTACCGGCAATATCTGAAAAAAGGTAGCAGCCGGGATTGCCAGGGAGGGTGGTGAGATCAATCATATTTGACACTTAGTCTCGGAGTAGAAGGTCTTAAGGACTCGGGATGGGGTAACGGAATATCAGGAATGAATGTATAGATCGTTGAAGAATTCGGGTTAATCGTATACGGTTGCACGTTTATGTCGCTTGTTCCCCGTTTCTTCTATAGTACGTTCCTGATACGTGTGTGCCATTCAAATCTGCTATGCATATCTATTAATATTTATAAAAATCCTCATATGTTTCAGTGATCATGCAAGACAAAGAAAGGGACAGGTGGTAAAATATGGGGTGGCAATATAGTTACCGGAAGGGCGTACCAATCGAGGCGCAATACCTCTACAAGAAAGCAATGGAGATGTTCAATCTGGGGAAGCCCGAGAGTGCACTGAAATACCTTAAACAGACAATGGTGATAGCTCCCGGTTATTCAAAGGCTCTTTTCGAGATGGGCAACTGCTTAACCAGGCTCGGCGAGTGTGAAGAGGCACGTGTTCGCTACGAACAGGCTTTCCGGCTCGATCCGGCATTAAGAGAACTGTTGGAAAATTGAGAGGAATCTCTTAGAAAAAAATTGAGGGTATTTCCAAAAAAAGATTATGCCTGCTGCAATATCGGTTTCAAAAACTGTCCCGTATAACTCTTTACTACACCTGCTACTTTCTCGGGAGTCCCTGTAGCAACAATCTTACCACCGGCATCTCCTCCATCCGGACCTATATCTATGAGATAGTCTGCGGATTTAATCACATCGAGGTTGTGTTCGATCACTACAACGGTGTTACCTTTTGCGACAAGATCATCGAGAACTTTGATCAGTTTTTTCGTATCATCAAAATGGAGGCCGGTGGTTGGCTCGTCCAGCAGATAAAGGGTTTTTCCTGTGGCCCTCTTGGCAAGCTCGCGGGTGAGTTTTATCCTCTGGGCTTCACCTCCTGAAAGTGTTGTTGAGCTCTGTCCGAGTTTGATATAATCAAGGCCGACCCGTGAAAGTGTCTCGAGTTTACTCCTGATTGACGGAATATTTTCGAAGATCTTCATCGCTTCTTCGACACTCATGTCCAGCACATCGGCGATGGATTTACCCTTATATTTCACCTCAAGCGTCTCGCGGTTGTACCGCTTTCCCTTGCACTCCTCGCATTCGATATAGACATCAGGAAGGAAGTTCATCTCAATTCGGATCAGGCCGTCACCCTCGCATGCCTCGCATCTTCCACCCCTTATATTGAACGAGAACCGGCCCTGTTTATATCCCCGCATCTTTGCCTCCTTTGTCTGGGCAAAGACTGCCCTGATCTCATCAAAAACTTTGGTGTATGTCGCCGGATTGCTCCGTGGCGTCTTTCCGATTGGTGACTGGTCGATCACAATTACCTTATCGATCTCCGCATCGAAGATTATGCCTGCATGCCTCCCTGCCTGTTCACGAGACTTGTGGAGGATCTGCATCATACCCTTATAGAGGGTTTCATACACAAGAGTAGACTTCCCGCTTCCGGAGACTCCGGTAATTACGGTGAACAATCCGATGGGGAACTTCGCGTTGATATTCTTGAGATTGTGCTCCCTGCAGCCTTTTACCGTGATAAATTTTGTTGCATTCCGGCGTTTTGCCGGTATCCCGATCTGCTTTGCCCCGATAAGGTATTGCCCGGTAAGAGATTTTTTATTCTTCTCGATCTGAGCAGGTGTACCTTCCGCCACTATTGCACCACCGTGTACCCCGGCACCCGGACCCATATCGATCACGTGATCTGCCGAACGGATCATATCCTCATCATGTTCCACTACGATGAGGGTATTGCCAAGATCACGAAGTGTCCTCAAAGTCCCGATCAGTTTGCGGTTATCACGCTGGTGCAACCCTATCGAAGGTTCGTCCAGGACATAAAGCACCCCCATCAGGTTCGATCCGATCTGGGTGGCAAGCCGGATTCTTTGTGCTTCTCCTCCAGAGAGAGTGCCGGCATTACGGGAGAGGGTAAGATAACCAAGGCCCACTTTTTCCAGGAATTCGAGACGAGAGCGAATCTCTTTGATGATCTGTTTTGCAATTTCAACTTCCCTCTCATTAAGCCTGAGATTGGCGAAGAATGCAACGCCGTCACTAACAGAAAGATCGGTGATATCAGTAATGGATTTCCCGCTGATCCTGACAGCAAGAACCTTGTCCTTCAGGCGTCGCCCCTTGCATGACGGGCAGTCAAATACCCTCATGTACCCCTCAAGCTCACGCTTCCGGTAGTCTGACTGGGTCTGTGAATAAAGCCGCGCAGTCTGGGGGAGAAGTCCTTCCCATTCGCCAGTGTGCGACCAGTGGGCATCCCCGTTCTTCATACTCATGGAGAACTTCATCCGGTCCGATGAGCCATACATCAGGGCATTGTACTGATCCTCCGTCAGTTCTTTTATGGGCGTTAGTACACCGAAACCGAAGTGTTTTGCAACGGTAGCGAGATACTGCCCGCGGAAGCCATCCATAGGGTTGCGGTAGGGGGCCACGGCGCCATCCGCAATACACCGGCTTTTATCCGGAATGATCAGATCCGGGTCAAACTCCATCTTCACCCCGAGCCCATGACACTCCTCACAGGCGCCAAACGGGCTGTTAAAGGAGAACATCCGCGGCTGGAGTTCTTCAAAGGCAATCCCGCAGACAGGGCAGGCCATGAGAGAAGAGTATGTGTGTTCCTCCTCTCCCTCGTCGATAACAAGAATAAGCCCTTCGGATTTCTTCAATGCATTCTCAACTGCTTCGGTAAGCCGTGAACGGTCAGAAGTTTCAAGACGATCGATCACAATTTCGATATCCTGTTTTTTGTACCGGTCGAGGTTTATCTCTTCATCGGTCCGGATGATTTTTTTGTTCACCCTCACGCGGGTGTATGCCTCCTTGTTCAGGTCCCTCAGGAGTTGCTGATAGGTTCCTTTCTTCTGGCGGACAACCGGAGCAAGAATCGTAATCATTCCGGGATGTTCTGTGATAATCTGTTCTGCGATGCGATCTGGGGTTTGGGAGGCAATGGGGATGTTGTGTTCCGGGCAAAACGGCATTCCGATACGGGCGAAAAGGAGACGGAGATAATCATAGATCTCCGTTGTCGTTCCAACGGTGCTGCGGGGATTTTTGGATGTGGTTTTCTGCTCAATGGAGATTGCCGGGGATAACCCTTCGATGCTGTCCACATCCGGCTTGTGCATGAGTCCGAGGAACTGGCGGGCATAGGTAGAGAGGGACTCCACATAGCGCCGCTGGCCTTCCGCGTAAAGGGTATCGAACGCAAGGGTTGATTTGCCGGAACCTGAAACTCCGGTGATGACTACGAGCTTGTCCCGGGGGATCTCAACACTGATATTTTTCAGGTTGTGCTGGCGTGCGCCTTTGATGATAATATTTTTCATGCTGATGTGTGGTATACATCGGCGTCAGTATTTAAAGATTTAAGGATAAAACCAGCTCATATTATATAGATAAAGATCGCAAAGATTTTTTTTTAGTCGGAAAATAAAAAAATTTACCATTATTTATCCAATATTGATTGTTATTCAGCTTTAGATAATCCTGTGTAAAACAATATCATACATAATACGATTAATGCCGATCCCTTAACAGTAAGAATCCACCAGCTCGTGGAATATAGATCCATAAATTTATTGCAGTACACCAGCCCAATTCCCAAAAAAAATGAGAATAATCCATATACATAATAATTATTTATTTTTTGGAGTACCAGATGATCTGATAGAATAAAAGATTCCGTATTCTCACACAACCAGCAGTCAGAATACAATTTCGTGTCACCACTCGTTGAATGTGCCAATTTTTCAATTCTTGTGCAATGAATGCACTTATTGTAATCCATTACATTCATATTTACTAATTATCATTAACAATATATAATAATTCTTATTTTAAGATATCAAAAAATTTTGAGATATTTAAGATTTATACAAAAATAAACAGATATTATGATAATAATAAAGAAAGATATGTTTTAAAATTCCAAGGTGTGGAGAAAAAAATAACCTTGAAAGAATTGACCTGATCTCTAAACATATTTTAATCTCTTTATTTTTTCTCTCTGTACCCCCCACACAATTCGTCGAGAAAGGCTGCAGAGAGATTCTACGAATAGATGTGTGCTATATACTTGTTTCACAAATACTTCTGGAATTTGGGAGAACAATCATTATGCCTGTCGTAATTCTGAAAACAAGAAAAGGTCTTTCAAAAGAACAGAAGCGAACAATTGTGCATGAATTTACGAGGACGCTGGTAACCACCACCGGGATCACACCGGAACTTGTGACCATTCTTATTGAAGAACACGAGTTGGAAGATATTGGCAAAGCGGGGAAACTGCGCTGTGACTAAAATTTCTTTTTTTATTTCATCATTGTTCAGAACCGGTTCTCGCGGAAGGAAACCCCATCCCGAATGATTTGTCATAGTTTCTTAATCCAGGTGGAATGAGTAACCTTCATTCATGAAGCATGCAAATATCTCTTTTGCAATGTCTGAAGAAAATATGCCAGCGGAACCCTCTCTCATAAAACCGGTCCCGGAAAAGACGATCTATCTTGCCAAGTGGAGTGCACGTTTCTGGGCATGGCTCATCGATATTATCCTAATTATCCTTTTTTTAAATATTATCCGGGGCATTTTCGACCCTTTCTGGAAATTGCCCCTGCTCTGGGATTACCGGCACTGGGAAGTATTTGCTCTCGGTTTTGAATCCATATTTTTTTTCG
>Ga0326726_10003815_pt1 | contig 13831 bp, 11 predicted proteins | sample MHFenrmetagenome_2_FD_207603 | JGI IMG/M metagenome (GOLD analysis project Ga0326726, IMG submission 207603) | Lab enriched peat soil microbial communities from Michigan Hollow, Ithaca, NY, United States - MHF15MN | ecosystem: Environmental > Terrestrial > Soil > Wetlands > Peat | place: USA... | reverse complement strand
AGCTTTGGAGTGAGATCTACACCCCACCCAAAGGCGACGTCACTATCGAGCACATTCAGCACGCCTTCTACATGGCGGCCAACTACGGTTTCCAGATCCTCAACGGCAACTTCGCCGCCGCCATCGACGACTACGAGCTCAAGCTGCGCTTCATGAACGACCTTGCCACCTACCGCATTGACGTCTCCTGGCTGTGGACGCTGGCGCACCACCAGGCGGTCATTACCAAGGACGGTTTCTTCAAGCGCGCTGCGCTCACCGACGACGGCGTCGAACTGGCCGCCAATGCCGAAGCGGTCAAAGCCGGCACCCGCTTCACCCGCGAAATGTTCGACAAGGTGTGGAATTACCACAACGAGTGGACGTCGGAGTTTTTCGCCGAACTCGACCGCCGCGGCGACCCCGGCCGCTTCGACCGCGCCAAGGCGCCCGTGATCATGGACCTGCTGCGGCGGCAACTGCTCTCGCCGCGCTACATCCAGCACAGCGCCCGCGTGCTCTTCGTCGTCGGCCCGGCCAACCAGCAGCAGCGCTCCCAGATTCTGCAGGCCATCTTTGATCTCTCGCGCGAGGAAGTGGTCAAACGGGTCCAGGAAGGCAAGATGGACAAGGGCGCGCTCGAGGCGCACGACTACGTCTTCGACGTCTTCCCGGCGGCGGAAGCAGTGCAGCGCGCCGTGGTGCAATCCGGAGAACGTCAAACCGCCTGAACGATGGCGCCCCACATCTGCCGTCAGTTGACAGATGTGGGTGTTACTTCGGCTGAGTTTTGAGGGCTGATCTTATCTGTGCGAAGCTAGCGCCGTGCTCCCACCGCCGCCTTCAACGGTCGGTATCCCAACTGGGTGGAAATCCTGCGCGCCGATTCCTTGACCAGGTCGATGATCCGCGGCAGCGTCTCCTTGTTTACCTGCTGGGTGGTGCCGGTGATGTTGAGCGCCGCCTCGATCTCACCCGCGGCGTTGAAAACCGGGGCAGCCACGCAGCGCACGCCGACGCTGTTCTCCTCGTCGTCGAAAGCGTAGCCGCGCTCGCGGACGGTCTCCAGTTCGCGCAGGTAGCGGGTCGGGTTGGTGATGGTGGTGTGGGTCCGCCGCTTCATCCCGCGATCGCGCAACATGGCCAGCACCTGGGCCTCCGGCAGGTGCGCCGCCAGCGCCTTGCCCACGCTGGTGGAATAAATCTCCATGCGCCGGCCGATCCAGGTGTCCATGCGGATGAACCCCGGCGACTCGACGCGCTCCACGTATACCGCCTGGGTGCCGTCCAGGATCGCCAGGTGCGAGGTGATGTGCACGTGCTCCACCAGGTGGCGCATGATCGGCAGCGCCACCTCGCGCACGTCCACACCGCTGAGCGCGCTGCGCCCCAGGTTCAGGATCTTCAGCCCCAGGCGGTATTTTCCCGTCTCGCGCTCCCGGCGCAGATATCCGTGCTTCTCCAGCGTGCGCAGGATGTAGCTGGCGGAACTCTTGGGAATGTCCAGCTTGCGGCTGATCTCGGCGTTGCTCATGCCGGCGGCCCGGCCGGCCACCGCTTCCAGGATGGCGATGGTGCGGTCAACGGAGGTGGACGGCGATTCGGCGGCGGCGTGCATGCGCGATTTCAGCGGCGGATCCCTCCCGCCATTGAGTTCCTCGGCATCATCGTACCGCATCTCGAATTGCTGTTCAATATGCTGAACACTTACTTTCGTGCGCCTATCCAAAACTTGCGTGTGCATCATCATGAATTTGTGTTCAATATGCTGAACAAGCAATTGACCCGGCGGCGGCCAACCCCTAGTCTGTGTACACCATCTTGAACCATGTTCGGAATGTTGAACACGGTACGGTTCCGCAGAACCGAGATGTGGGGAAGCAAGAGGCAGGAAATTGAGATGGGCAGCATGGGTTTACTTCTGACTCTGACTTCTCCCGAGAAAACGCTTAAGGAGACACAATGCCGGTGAACGGTGGTTCCAAGACGACAGACATCTGGACTGGCGATCCCCGCTGGAAGGGCATCAGCCGTCCCTACACTTTCGACGACGTCGAGCGGCTGCGCGGCAGCCTTCGTATCGAGTACACGTTGGCCCGCCTGGGCGCCGAGCGGCTGTGGGAACTCCTGCACTCCGACAGCTACGTTGCCGCCCTCGGCGCCGTCACCGGCAATCAGGCCGTGCAGATGGTCAAGGCCGGGCTGAAGGCCATCTACGTCAGCGGCTGGCAGGTTGCTGCCGATGCCAACAACGCCGGCGAAACCTATCCCGACCAAAGTCTTTATCCGGCCGACAGCGTTCCCAATCTCTGTCGCAGGATCAACAACGCGCTGCTGCGCGCCGACCAGATTGATCACGCGGAAGGCAAGAACGGCACCTACTGGTTCGCGCCCATGGTCGCCGACGCGGAAGCCGGTTTTGGCGGCCCGCTCAATGCTTACGAGTTGATGAAGGCCATGATCGAGGCGGGCGCCGCCGGGGTTCACTTCGAGGACCAGCTTTCCTCGGCGAAAAAGTGCGGGCACATGGGCGGCAAGGTTTTGGTCCCGACGCAGGAGGCGGTGCAGAAGCTGATCGCCGCGCGCCTGGCGGCCGACGTTATGGGCGTGCCCACTCTGCTGGTGGCGCGCACTGACGCCGATTCGGCCAAGCTGATCACCAGCGACATTGACCCCGTGGATCGCGAGTTCATCCACAAGGAGCGCACCAACGAAGGCTTCTTCCGCGTCAATGGCGGGCTGGATTATGCCATCGCGCGCGCCATCGCCTACGCGCCTTTTTCGGACATGGTGTGGTGCGAGACCTCGCACCCGGATATCGAAGAGGCGCGCCGCTTTGCCGAGGGCGTGCACGCTAGGTACCCGGGCAAGATCCTGGCTTACAACTGCTCGCCGTCGTTCAACTGGAAGAAGAAGCTCACCGACGCCGACATCGCGCGCTTTCAGCCGGCGCTGGCCGAGATGGGCTACAAGTTCCAGTTCGTGACGCTCGCCGGTTTCCACTCGCTCAACCTCAGCATGTATGAACTGGCGCGCGGTTACCGCGACAAGGGCATGACTGCCTACTCGCGCCTGCAGGAAAAGGAATTCAGCCGCGAGTTCCAGTACGGTTACCAAGCGGTCAAGCACCAGAAGTTTGTCGGCACCGGCTATTTCGACGCCGTCACCGAGGTCATTAGCCACGGCATGGCTTCTACCAAGGCCCTGGAAGGCTCGACCGAGGAGGAGCAGTTCCAGTTGAAGCAGCCGCCGAACGTGATCCAGATCGGTCACGACCCGGCCTGCCAGCCGATCCTGGGCGACTGCCCGGCTATCGAGCCTGGGCCCAAGGGCGACCGCATGGCGGGCGACTAACGCAAGTCAGAAGCTTAAGAAGTAAGAAGTCAGATAATCAGAGGTCAGAGTGAAGACCAAAATCTTCGCTCTGACTTTTTCGTTTTGAGCCGGGGACTGACGCTTGTGACCCGAAGCCCGGCGGTGCGCTAAAATCGTACTGAGATACAAGGAGCGCACATGAGCTGCGGTAATCCATTGGGCGGCGGCCCGCCTCAACAGCAGACGGAAGATCCCAACGCACGCAAGGTGTTCTGCGTGAAGTTCCAGCGCGAGATGCCGGGCCTGGACGAACCGCCCTTCGACAGCCCGCTCGGCCAGCGCATCTATGACAACGTGTCCGCCGAAGCCTGGAAGCTCTGGGGCGAGTACTGCAAGATGGTGCTCAACGAGTACCGCCTGAATCCTGCCAATCGCCAGGACCAGGAACTCATCCTCAAGCACATGGAAGAGTATTTTTTCGGTGATGGCGCGGCCTTCCCGCCGGGCTACGTCCCGCCGAAGACCAAGGCCTAGTCTTCAGCCTCTATTCTTCAGTCTGCAGAGTCTCGATGAAACGGCTGCTTCTCCTTTCCACCACGACCGGCTACCAGGCGCAGCAGTTCCGAGCCGCCGCCGAGCACATGGGAATTCCCCTCGTGCTCGCCACTGATTCCTGTCACCAACTGGACGATCCCTGGGGCGATGGCGCCATCTCCGTTCGTTTTCAAAAGCCGCGCGAATCGGCCGGCAAGATTGCTGAGTTCGCCCAGCATCACCCGATTCACGGCGTCGTCGCCATTGGCGATGCTCCGACCATGACCGCCGCTCTGGTTGCGCGTGCCCTCGGCATAGGCTTTCATTTGCCGGCGGCAGTCGAGCGGTGCCGCAATAAGTTTCTCGCCCGCGAGCGCTACCAGCAGGCCGGCATGCGCGTGCCCTGGTATGCGCGCTTCAAGATCGTGTCCGATCCAGGGCAGGCTGCCAAAGCTGTGCCCTATCCGTGTGTGCTGAAGCCGCTGGGGCTATCGGCCAGTCGCGGCGTGATTCGCGCCGACGACGAATCCGAATTCGTCGCCGCCTTCCGTCGCATCGTCGCCCTGCTGCAGCAAAAGGACGTCAAGATCATGCGCGAGGAAAGCGCCGGCTGGCTGCAGGTGGAAAGTTTCATTCCCGGGCGCGAGGTTGCTCTCGAGGGCCTGGTCAGCGGCGGCCGCCTGAAGGTGCTCGCGCTCTTCGACAAGCCCGACCCGCTGGACGGCCCCTTCTTTGAAGAGACCATTTATGTCACACCCTCGCGCCTGGACGATGCCACGCAGCAGGCGATCGCCGAGTGCACGCAGCAGGCGGTGAGTGCGCTCGGACTGAGCGACGGTCCCGTGCACGCCGAACTCCGCATCAACCACGAGAGCCCGTGGATGCTGGAGGTGGCGGGGCGGCCTATCGGCGGACTGTGCGCCAGCGCGCTTCGCTTCACAGGCGATGGCCAACTGCTCTCGCTGGAGGAGCTGATCCTGCGCCACGCGCTGGGGGAACAGGTTGACAACATTCGGCGCGAGGATGGTGCGTCCGGCGTGATGATGATTCCCATTCCGCAGGAAGGGATTTACGAAGGCGTCGAGAATGTCGAGGCTGCGGAGCAGGTTGCGGGCATCGAGCGGGTAGAAATCACCGCCAAGCTGCAACAGAAACTCGTTCCACTGCCCGAAGGCGCCAGCTACCTCGGCTTCATCTTCGCTCGCGGCGGCGCGCCGGAAGCGGTCGAGGAGGCCTTGCGCGAAGCTCATCGACGGCTGCGGTTTTTGATAGCGTCGCCGATTCCAGTGTTCTAGAGCTGGGTTGGAGCTAGATCGGTTCCACAATCGGTGTAGCCACTTGTTCCTGTGGTGGAAGCACCGGCCTTCAGGCCGGTGAACCGGACTCCGCTGAAAACGGGCTTCAGCCCTGGCTACAGCATCTACGGAATCGCTCTAGAGAAGCCGCAAGCCCTTCCAAGCCGCTCTACGAGGCTGCTGAAGAACTCAGGAAAGCAGGTTCCTCGTCGCGCCTTCCTCGCTCCACTCAGTCGGCGCAGCTCGGAATGACACAGGTCAAGGGGTTGTTCGGCACGGCTTGAAGCCGTGCCCTTCCCAAGACAGGGAATCCGCGGCCGTCGGCGTCCACGCACAATAAAAAACCCGCTCGCGGGAGCGGGTCGAATTCCTAGGACGTGAAGATCTAGGCGGCGTTGGAGCGCGCCAGCGTTACATTGCGCTTCACTGCCTGGACAATGCAGGCAGCATCGTCGTTGGGGCAGCAATCAATGGCGCCGGCGGCCAGGGCCGAGGCCCACATCTCATCGTCAGGAATGCGATGTGTGCACAAAATCGTTGTATGGCCGAACTCGCGTATGAGCCGCTCGACATCCTCGACGGAGGCTAATTCCAGATCGACGATGGCGAGCTGAGCGCGGTGCTTGGGGATAGCGTGCCGGATCTCATCCAAAGAACGCGCCACCGACACGGTACGGAAATGGGCGTTCAACGAAGCGGCAAGCTGGGACGCGGCCTGGGAATCGTGGCTGGCTACTACAACGTTCAGAGGCTGCATTGGGCCCCCCTTTCGAAATCGGTTCGTGACGTTGGACTACGGTTTGGCCTCGACGCGTTCCGCCGAGGGCTCGAAAGGTTCAGCTTGTAGTTTGCCGTTCTGCTTCAGGAGGATTTCCACCTTGCCTTCGGCGGCATCCAGTTCCTTGCGGCAGGAATCGGAAAGCTGCACGCCTTCTTCGAAGAGCTTGATCGCCTGCTCCAGGGGCACATTGCCCTTTTCCAGTTCATTCACGATCTTTTCAAGCCGCTGGAGGCAGTCTTCAAACCTCGGCAAGGAGCCCCCTCAAACTCATATAGTAATGCAATTCCAGAGAACATTAACGGGAGAATTTTGGAAGGGTAGGTACGTCCAAGTGGCCATGTCAGGCCCTGTACTTAGGAGATGTTACCTAGTGCGAGCTCCGTACTTAGCACCAGAAATGGTGCAGTTGCCGCCGCACGAAGCACAAGGCACAGGGCTTAAGGCACAAGGCTCAAGGCACCGTCAGAGGCTACGCGGTGGCGCTGCCGGTGGCCTTGGAGGCGCCGAGGGCTTCAAGTACGTCCACGGCAGCGGCGTAGCGGCCCAGGGGCGCGCTGATCTGGACGCCTTGAACCAGGCTGCGCACGGCGATGAGCATTTCGCGGGCGATGGCCACGCCTTCGGCGCGGGCGGCCTCGGCAGTGGCGGCGCGGGCCATGCGCTGCATGATGGCGTCGGGCACGGCGACGCCGAGCTCGCTCTGCATGAATTCGGCATTGCGTACGCTGACCAGCGGCCAGATGCCTGCGATCACCGGAATGCGGCAGTGCTCGATCTTGCGCAGGAACTGCTCCAGCAGGGCGAAATCGAAGACCGGCTGGGTGACGGCGTATTCGCCGCCGGCTTCGACTTTGTACTGGAAGCGGCGGACCTCCTCGTCGATATTGGGAACACCAGGGTTGGCACCCACGCCAATGACGAAGGCGGTAGCGGCGCCGATGGGATTGCCGCCGAGGTCGAGACCTTTATTCAGGTTGGCGACGATGTTGACCAGACCGATGGCGTCCACGTCGAAGACGGCGGTGGCGTCGGGATAGTTGCCCATCTTTGGGGGATCGCCGGTGATGCAGATGAGATTGCGGATGCCGAGGGCTTCGGCGCCGAGCAGGTCCGACTGGATGCCGAGCACGTTGCGGTCGCGGCAGGTGTAGTGCAGCACGGGCTCGATACCGACCTGCTGCTGCATGAGCGTGGCCAGCGCCTGGTTGCTCATGCGGGCGGAGGCGCGCGGACTGTCGGGAATGTTGATGCCGTCAATGCCGACGGATTTCAGGAAGCGCGCAGCCTCGATTTCCTTGGTGGCCTGGGTGCCGCGCGGAGGAACGATTTCGATGAGGGTGGCGAATTCGCCGCGCGCGATGCGGGCGCCAAGCCGGGTGCGCTGCTCCAGCGGCAGCGTGGGAACGATGGGCACTTCGGGCTTGCGCTTCACCAGCGAGGGCGAAGCGGTGCTCTTGGCGGCGTCGGCGCGCACGAACGACTTCATGAACTTGATGTGATCGGGAGTGGTGCCGCAACATCCGCCGATGAGGCGGACGCCGGCGGCGACGAACTGGGGAACGTAGTTCGCCATGTACTCGGGCGAGCACAGGTAGATGTTGCGACCCTCGACGGCGCGGGGCATGCCGGCGTTGGGTTGCGCCGAGAGCGGGATGCCGTTGGTGACCTGGTGAACGCGCTCGACCGCGCTGAGCATGGCGCCGGGGCCGACACTGCAGTTGCAGCCAATGACGTCGGCGCCCCAGTCGGCGAGCTTGGCGCCGAAGGTTTCGGGGCTGGAACCGTCGAGGCAGTTGCCGTCGTCATCAATGGTGACCTGGGCAACAACGGGGAGGTCCGGGTTCACGTCGCGGGCGGCGCGCAGCGCCTGGCGCAGTTCCTCGAGGTAGCCGAAAGTCTCCAGGATAAGCAGGTCAACGCCACCTTCGGCCAGGGCGGCAATCTGCTCGAGAAACGAAGCGTGGGCTTCGTCGAGGGAGATCTTGCCGAGCGGCTCGATGCGAACGCCGAGCGGGCCGACCGAACCGGCGACCAGGCCGCTGAAAGGCTTGGCGGCCTCGCGGGCGAGCTTGGCGCCGGCGATGTTGATGGCGGCGGTGCGCTCGGCGCAGCCGTGGCGCGCCAGACGGAAGGAGTTGGCGCCGAAGGTGTTGGTCTCGACGATTTCCGCGCCGGCCTGAAAGTAATCGTGATGGATTTCACGAATCAGGTCGGGCATGGAGAGATTGAGCTCGTCGTAACAGCGATTGATGAAGATGCCCTTGGAGTAGAGCAGCGTGCCCATGGCTCCGTCGCAGAGCATGGGAGCTTGCTTGATGCGCGAGATCAGGTCGAATGGCATGGAAGCGATTTCCCACCGGGTCCCGGATCAGTTCCGGGTTCATATACCCTCAGCGGCTAAAGCCGCGCCCGTTCAAAGAACGACCCACGAAGTATCTCAGCCAATGTACTACGAACAGCGGAAAGGCGGAAAGCGGTGTGAAGTTTGCGCCAGGGCCGCAACGCGGGACCAACAATCGTGTTTGTTATAATCGGCGTTTCCAGCGCCTCAAACAAATCATTTTCGCGGGAGTTCCAGCGTTTTGAAGCGAGCGATCATCCTGGTCTTTTGCGCCTCGGCACTGGGCGTATTGACGGCGTGCAGCACGGGCAATCTCCTCGGGGGTTCGTCGAACAGCAGCAGCAGCAGTTCCGCGCCGAAATCCCGTCCCAGTGGCATCACGAAGCGCGCATTCGTCACCAATAATTTCCAGAACCAGATTGACATCATCAACGTTGCTAACGACACGGTGAACACGACTCTGTCCACCAATGTCAACGGCAACACGACATCCACGCTGGCCAATACGATTTCGGCGGGAAGCTTCCCGGCGCAAATGGCGGTGACACCGGACAAGAAGTTGACGGTGGTATTCGACCAGGTGACGAACGTGATCACGGTCATCACCAACGATACGGAGTCGAACACGGGCCTGGTTCCGCTTCCGGATTTTACCGACAGCTTTGTCGCCGGGCCGGACAACAAGACGCTCTACGTCGCCGTGCCGAATGCGCCGGTAAGCGGGCAGCCGAGCGGCGCGGTGGAAGTGCTGGACATCTCGGCGGGCACGCTGACGAATACGATTCCGGTGCCACGGGCGCACCGCATTGCGCTGAGCCACAACGGCAACAAACTGCTGGCGTTCGCCGACAACACCGACCAGATGTGGGTGGTGGACACGTCGGCGAAAACAGCGGCGGTGGTGAGCGGCTTCGACCGGCCGGTGTTCGGCGTGTTCAGCACCGACGACAGCAAGGCGTACATCCTCAGTTGCGGCCCGGAATGCGGCGGAATGGCGGCCAAGGTGACGGTGCTGGACGTGGCGTCGAATACGCCGGGGGCGAACGTGGTGGTGTCGGCGGCGACAACTGGCTTCCTGGACAGCGCGGGGAATCTGTACGTGGCCGGAACCGCGGCGGGCGGCGGAAAACTGGATGTGCTGACGGCAAGCACGCTGGCGGTGAGCAAGAGTGGCGTGGCGATCAGCGATGGATTCCATCAGTTGATGGCGCTGGGCTCGAATAGCAAGTTGTTCATCGGGTCGCGCACGTGCAACAACTCCGTGCAGGGGTGCCTGTCCATCTTCGATACCGGGGCCGGTACGGCGGTGATTTCGTCGGCAGGTGGCGGCGACGTGACCGGCATCGAGCCGATCAGCGGACGCAACGTGGTGTACGTGATCGAAGGCGGCGAGTTGCGGATCTACGACACGACGACCGGCCAACCGCAAGCGAAGCAGATTGATATTGTGGGGAAAGCCGTGGACGTGAGGTTGGTGGATTAGCTTAAAAGCTTTTTAGCTCTTAGCTATTTTGTTTCCTTCATTCCGCCCCCAATTTTTTGCCTCTTCCCATCCATCGAAGTTAAGCCTAGACGGTGTGCATTCGCATTAGCGGTCGGGTGGATGATTGTCCGCGTGCAAGGTTGCCGCGGGCGGACGCGGGGTCCTTCGACTCGGTCACTATCTCGGTTCCAGGCGCAGTTCATGGGCGCGTGACTTCTGCACGGATTCGGGCGAGAAGGGAAGCGGGAAGGAAGTTCCGTTGCACCAGGCCTGCCAGTGGTCCATGTAATGCGCGCTCAGGAAGTTGCCGGACTGGCCGGTGACGATGTTGAGGGTGGAGGCGTCAAGGCTGGCGAAGTCAACGGTGAGGCGCTGGGAGGGTCCGAATCCGAAGCCCACTTGTTTGACGGTGGTGCCATCGCCGGACTGCGGTTGCGTGCCCGGTCCGGTCCAGCGATTCAGCAGCGGCACGCGTCCGAAGATGGGATGTTGCAGATAAATCGGATGAGTCTGGCCCCAATGCCAGGTGGCGAGATCGCGCGGAGCGCTCGTTTCTGTTATGGTCTGCTCCACTGCGGCGGTTAATAGATCGTCCCACGATCTATAGTTCTTCGGCAGCCAGCGCTGCGGCTGCTTCAACACCACATCTTCCAGCCAGACAATCGAGTTGTGCCAGGTGTACTGACGCCAGCCGGAGTTGCCGCTGTCGTTGGCCGGGCCAAGAACGGGTTCGAGCAAGAGCCGCTGCAACTGGCGGCGGGCGGCGACGGCGATGGCGGGCGCGACGGACCCGGCGGTCAAGCGGCCGTCCCAGTCGCGCATCAGAGTGGCGGCCTGGCGGGCGCGGGGCGAGGCGCTGCTGGTGCGATCAATGGCGGAAACGAAGCGCTGGGCGAAGAAGCGGTCAATGTCGGAGGAGATGTCGGTTTGCAGCGTGAGCATGTCGGCGGCGGAGAATTTCTTGTCCGATTGGAGAACCTGGTAGATGCGTTCGGTGCGGTAGGGCGGCATCCATTCGGCGCTGATCAGGTATGGATAGGCGTCGGGAGTGATGCGGCCGTTGGCGGTGCCAATGATGCCGGAGGGGGGATCGAAGACGCTGGGCATCTTGTCGAACGGCAGGTAGCCGGTCCAGTCGTAGGTGTCCACGTTGCCGGGAACGGGCTTGGTGGCGTCGCCGGATTTGCGCAACGGGACCCAGCCGGTGGCGTGATATCCGATGTGGCCGTCGACGTCGGCGTAAACGACGTTTTGGCCGGGGCCGCCGAAATGGACGAAGGCGAGAAGGAAATCATCCCAGTTCTGCGCGAGGGCGGCTTCACGGAAGGCTTGAAGAGTCGAGGCGAGCAAGCGGGGATCCCACAGAGGCCACTGCAGCGCGAGCGGGCGCTTCTCGCCGGGGATGAGGCTGGTGACGATGGGTCCGTGACGAGTCGTGGTGACGTCCACCGCGACGTCGGGCTTGCTCTTGACGTGAATCAGTTCGTGACGGCGTTCGGGTTCGCGCCAGCCGTCGGGCGCCTGGTACTGGGCGGCGGAGTTGAAACTTTCGATGTAGAGATCGATGACGGCTGGGCCGAGATTGGTGAACCCCCAGGCGATGCGGCGGTTGTGCCCGACCACGATGAGCGGCAGGCCGGGCGCGGTGACACCGGCGACGTCGAGCGCGCCGCTGGTGAGGTGCACCTCGTACCAGACGTTGGGAATGTGGTGCTGGAGGTGCATGTCGTTGGCCAGAAGCGGCCTGCCGGAGACGGTGTGCGCGCCGGAGAGGACCCAGTTGTTGGAGCCGGGAAGGAACTCACCTGTAATTGGTAATTGGTAATTGGTAATTGGCAAAACCGGCCAAGTACGAAGAGCCATGTACGAAGCGCGTGGTTCCCGTTCTGTCGGTAAAGAAGCCGCTGGTGACGGCGCCGCGGCGGCCTTCGATTCAGCTTGGCCCGGAGGATGGTCGCGCCACGATATATTGGGGAAGAGGTCGGCGGCGAGATCGGGCGGGACACGCGCCAGGACGCGCTCGCGCGCGAGCATGTCATCCATGTAAAAGAGGTTGAGCATCTCGTTGAACATGCAGGCGATGAGGAAGGTGTCCTCGGGAGTCCAGGGACGCGGAGTGTAGCCGAGGACGCGGAACTCGATGGGCAGCGACTGGCGATGCGAGTCGGTGAAAGCGTTGACGCCGCGAGCATAGAGACCGAGGAGGCGGCGGTCGGTGTCGGAGGTGACGGCCAGAGCACGCTGCGCCGCCTGGCGCATGCCGAGGGTGCGCTGGATGCGGTCGGAGGTGACGTATTCGGGACCGAGGACCTCGGCGAGTTCGCCGGCGATGTAGCGGCGGCTCATGTCCATCTGCCAGAGGCGGTCCTGGGCGGTGATGTAGCCCTGCGCGAAAACCAAGTCCTCGATGGTGGCAGCGGAGATGTGCGGAACGCCGTGCGCGTCGCGGAGGACGGTGACCGTCGCCGAAAGGCCTGGCAGGCGGATGCTGCCGTCGAGTTGCGGCAGGGAAGCGCGCACGGCGGAATAGAACCACCACGACGCGGCGGCCGCAGCCACCAAGACCAGCAGCGCCAGAATAGCGAGGGCGCGGAAGAACAGGCGTGCAAAGGAGTGCGGCTCGGTTGCAGACATGGATTTTGATTCTAGCAGTGCGAGACAAAGACTTCAGGCTTCGGGCTTCAGGCTTCAGAGGTGCGCGGAACCGCACTTCCCGACCGAGAAACTGAAATACTGAAACAGGGCAAAACAGCGATGATATGCTGATGGGCGGTATTGGCCTGTGCCCATTCTGCAGAAACGCGTTGACGATCAGCCGTCGATTTCGCGGGAGAACGTTCGCGAAGCCGAGGGGATCTTCCATCAGCACCTGAAGCGCGTCGGGCTGAAGCATACCGACCAACGCGACGCGATCCTGCGCGCCTTCCTGGAAACGCGTGAGCACCTGTCCACCGACGAACTGCACCGGTTGGTGAAGAAAAAAGATCCGCGGATCGGATTCACCACGGTGTATCGCACGCTGAAGCTGCTGGCCGAATGCGGGCTGGCCAGCGAAGTGGCGTTTCACGACGGCATCACGCGTTACGAGCACCAGTACAACCGGCGCAATCATCATCACATGGTGTGCACGGGGTGCGGCGGGTCGGTGGAATTCTTTTCGCCGGAAGTGGGCCGCCTGGAACAGGAGATCGGGCGCAAGCACCATTACCTGACGACGCGGCACACGTTCCAGATTTACGGCATCTGCGAGGCGTGCCGGCGTAAGTCCGGACGCTTGGTGTAGCCAGAAACCTCGATTCCAGGACGCGCAGAAGCGGCCCGCGCCGGGAACCCCAAGACCAGCGCTGGTGGCTTGATTCCCGCAACAAGTACAGTGGCCGCGTTGCATCGGCGGCGGCGTTTCTGGTAATGTGGCGCACCGTTTGAAACCGGCGCAAACGCGGGTTGCGCCCTTGCAGCTCACGGAACGAACAGTCGGGAGGGATCTATGGCGCGGTTTTGCTCCAGTTGCGGCACGCAATTGCCGGATAATGCGAACACCTGTCCCGGTTGCGGCAGGCCGGCGGGTCAACCTGCGGGCGCCGGGGCTGCTTCTTCCGTGCAGGTCGGCGGCTTGACCGACAACGTCGCCGCCATGCTGGCCTACATCACGATCATTCCCGCCATCATCTTTCTCGTGCTGGAGCCGTATAACCGAAGCCGGCTCATCCGATTCCATGCGTTTCAGTCAATTTTCTTCTGCGTGGCATGGACGGTGTTGTGGGTGGCGCTGTCGTTTGTGGGCGCGATTCCGGTCCTGGGCTGGGCGACGATTCTGGTATGGCCGCTGCTTGGGCTGGGCGGACTCGTTCTTTGGGTGCTGATGCTGGTGAAAGCTTACGGCGGGCAGATTTGGAAGCTGCCGGTGATCGGCGACATAGCGGAAAAACAAGCGAACGCGGTCTAAGCCGCCGGGCCAGGCGACGATCGTGGTTTGGAAAAGGCCCACATCCGTTTCGAAGAGCGCGCTGTCAATCACGGCCAAGTTCCCGCATCACGGCGCTCATGCGCTGGGCGGAGGCGAGGACGGCGCAGCTCGATAGCGGGCGCGCAGTTCGTCCACA
>Ga0326726_10003814_pt1 | contig 13834 bp, 9 predicted proteins | sample MHFenrmetagenome_2_FD_207603 | JGI IMG/M metagenome (GOLD analysis project Ga0326726, IMG submission 207603) | Lab enriched peat soil microbial communities from Michigan Hollow, Ithaca, NY, United States - MHF15MN | ecosystem: Environmental > Terrestrial > Soil > Wetlands > Peat | place: USA... | reverse complement strand
GCCGAGTCGCTCGCGCTGCGGCGGTTCGTGATGGTGCTGCTCTCGCTCTTCGCCGGCCTGGCGGTAGTGCTCGCCGCGGTGGGGATCTACGGCCTCATGTCGTATCTCGTGACCCAGCGATCCCGCGAGTTCGGCATCCGGATGGCGTTGGGCGCGCGCCCCGGCGACGTTGTGGCGATGGTCGTGCGCCGTGGCGCCGGACTCGTCGGCGCCGGCGTCGTCCTCGGGGTCCTCGCCGCAGGCGGGCTGACCCGCTTGCTCGCGAGCCAGCTCTTCGGCGTGCGGGCGATCGATCCGCTCACTTTTGCCGCGGTGACGGGTGGCGTGGTGGTCGTGGCCCTCGTGGCGTGCTCGGTGCCCGCGTGGCGTGGGACGAAGGTCGATCCAGTGGTGGCACTACGCAGTGAGTGACTGAGGAGCCGTCCATGGACCACTTGCTGCAAGACCTCCGCTACGCTCTCCGCACCCTCGGCCGGAGCCCGGGCTTCACCGCCGTCGCAGTCATCACGCTTGGCCTGGGAATCGGCGCCGCTACCGCAGGGTTCAGTCTACTGAACTGGGTCCTGCTGCGTCCGGTGCCCGGCGTGCGAGAGCCGTCGCGCGCCGGATTCGTGTCATTCGCAGCGCGCGGCGAATACGGCTACAGACCCAACGGCGTCACACCGACGCAGCGCGTTGCCATTCTCCGCAACGCACCCGCCGTCCTCGGGTTGGCCGGCCTGGAGGGGCCGATGCAGGCCAACGCGGCCGCGTACAAAGGCGCGGCGAAACGGATCTCCGTGGACTTCGTCACAAGCGACTACTTTGCGACGGTCGGTGCCGGCATCCAGCTGGGTCGCGCCTTCGTAATCGAGGACGACGCCCCACCATTCGGACGTCACGTCGCGGTGATCAGCGAGCGACTGTGGCGCGACCTAGTCGCCGCCCGTTCAGACATCCTCGGGCAAACTGTTCGGGTGAACGGAGTCCCCTGCACGGTGATTGGCGTCGCCGTAGCCGGGTTCCTTGGCCCCGACAATTTCCGCCCGACCGACGTTTGGGTGCCGGGTTCCACCTACTGGGACATCCAGCACTTCTCCGCCGAGCGACGTCCACCGGAGCTTTCGTATAATCGCTGGGTGGTGCGGCTGCGCGATGGGGCTTCGTTCAAACAGGCCGAGACGCAGCTGCAAACGGGCATCCGGGCACTCGCCCTCGCCGACACGGCCGACTTCACCGCCGGCGTGTCAGCCACTGTGCTGCCGGGCCTCGGGCTCGAGGCCCAGTATGGCGCAAAGGAGATCGTCGATCACCAGCTCGCGCTGATCATCGGAATCGCCGCGCTCGTCCTGCTCGTCGCCTGCGCCAACGTCGCCAACCTGCTGCTGTTTCGGCGCGCCCAGCGCCGTGGCGACGTCGTAGTGCGCCTGGTGCTCGGAGCCAGCCGAGGTCGCCTCGTGCGCTATGCTCTGACGGAGAGCGCGCTGGTCGGCGTTGCCAGTGGAGTTCTAGGGGTGCTCCTCGCGCTCTGGATTAATGGGCTCTTTCATCATTATCGCATGCTGGGCTTCCTCTCGATGGAAGGCCTACGGCTCGATTGGCGCGTGATCGGCTTCGCCGTTGCGGCCGGCGTCCTCGCCGCCACCGTCGCCGGGCTCCTACCGGCGTTCTTCGGCTGGCGTGCGGATCTCGGGAGCGACCTCAAGGCGTCCGGGCCGACTCAGGCCGGCGGCGCGCCGCTGCTGCGCACCAGCCTAGGGGTCCTTCAGGTTGCCGTCTCGCTCACGCTCGTGACTAGTACGTACCTGTTCGCGCGCACCCTCCAGCGCTACGCCCAGGTGCCGCTCGGCTTCGACCCAGCCGGCGTGTTGATGTTCCGGGTCGAGCCTGCCGCACAGGGATACACCCCGCAACAGGCGCAGTCCTACTTGCGCTCGCTGCGCCATCAAATCGCCGTCCTGCCCGGCGTGGAGCAGGTCGCATTCGTGAGCCTGCCGCCATTCTTCGGTATCACGAGCCGTGACCGCGTGCGTCGCAGTGACGCTCCACCGGACGCTCGCCCACAGGAAGTGGCTTCCCAACAGGTATCGGGAGACTACTTCTCGGCGTTGAGGATACCCGTTCTCCGCGGCACCCCCTTCCGACCGGGCGACCTGTGGCCCGATTCGGGACGTGCGGTGGGCAAGGTCATCCTCGGCGCCAGACTAGCCCGGAATCTGTACGGTGAGGCCGATCCTCTTGGACAGATCGTGGTGTTGCCCGGCTTTGGCGGGAACCGCAGCGCCGAGGTCGTGGCCATCGTTGGAGACGTACACTGGAGCGACCGGGGAGGCGACGTTGAACCGATGCTATACACTCCCGTCGGTCAGGGCCGGATTCCGTACGGACCCATGATCGGCGTACGCAGCCGTGTCCCCCCTGGAACGCTCGAGCGCGAAGTCCAGGAAATCGCTCAGGGCCTCGACCCGTCGATGCCGATCGAGTCCAAAGGTCCATTGAGCGAGTCGGTGGCGACGTCGGTGGCGAGCCAGACGCTCTTGTTCACGCTGGTGGGTCTGCTTGCCGCCGTCACCCTGTTGCTCTCCGCGGTGGGCGTCTACTCGCTCATCGCCTATGGCGTCACGACGCGGACACGCGAATTCGGCGTGCGCATGGCCCTCGGCGCCGTAGCGCGGGACATCCTGCGCACCGCCGCGCGTCCGGCGTTCGCCATCATCGGTCTGGGAATCGTCTCCGGCACCGCTGGCGCGATGTACCTGACGCGCTTCATCAAGGGTTCCCTGTACGGCGTCAGCCCGCTCGATCCGGTCGCATTCGTGACAGCGGCTGTTCTCCTCGCCGTCGCTGTGCTGCTCGCGAGCTGGATCCCGGCACGTCGTGCTGCGAAGGTCGACCCCATGGTTGCGCTGCGCTATGAGTGACCACTAGCCTCCGGCGCCCGACACCGGCCACCTTTCTTGCTCATGACACAATCCACCGCCCGTCTTCTGGTCGCCGATGATGATCCAGCAGTCTTGGAGGCCCTGCGTCTTCTATTGAAGGGTGAGGGGATGCAGGTCGAAACAGCGACCTCCCCAGGCGGCGTACTCTCGGCCGTGGAAGCCCGTGACTTCGACGCGGCCCTGATCGACATGAACTACACGCGGGACACGACGGGCGGGATCGAAGGACTGGACCTCCTCTCGCGCCTGCAGGCGCTCGATGCCACGCTCCCGGTGATCGTGATGACCGCCTGGGGCTCGATCGAGGGCGCGGTGGAAGCGATGCGGCGCGGCGCGCGCGACTACATCGAGAAGCCGTGGGACAACGCCCGGTTGCTGCAGCAGCTGCGCACCCAGATCGAGCTGGGGCGCGCCATCCGCACCAGTCAACGGCTGGAGAGCGAGAACCGCACGCTGCGCCGGGACGGCACGCCCGAGCTGGTCGCCACGTCGGCGGCCATGCAGCCGGTGCTGCGCCTGATGGAGCGGGTCGGGCCGTCCGATGCCAACGCCCTGATCACGGGCGAGCACGGCACCGGAAAGGAAGTGGTCGCCCGCTGGCTGCACGCGGCGTCGGCGCGGGCGTCCCGGCCGCTCGTCACGGTGAACCTCAGCGGGCTCGCCGAAGGCGTGTTCGAAAGCGAGCTGTTCGGTCACATGCGGGGCTCGTTCACCGACGCGAAGACCGACCGCGTAGGCCGCTTCGAGCTCGCCGACGGCGGCACGCTGTTCCTCGACGAGATCGCGAACCTCACCCTCTCCCAGCAATCCAAGCTGCTGCGCGTACTGCAGACGGGGGAGCTGGAGCGCGTCGGCTCGTCCAAGACGCGGCGCGTGGACGTCCGCGTCCTCTCGGCGACGAACGCCGACGTCGCGGCCGAGGTCGCCGCCGGCCGGTTCCGCGAGGACCTGCTGTTCCGCATCAATACGATCGAGATCCGGTTGCCGCCGCTGCGCGAGCGGCGCGAGGACATCCCGTTGCTCGCCACACACTTCCTGGGTGAATACGCCGCCCGCTATCGCAAGCCTGCGGCGAAGATCCATCCCGATGCGATGCGATCGCTGCTCGCCTACGGCTGGCCGGGGAATGTGCGCGAGCTGGCCCACGCCATCGAGCGCGCCGTGCTGCTCGCCGAAGGAGACACCGTGCGCCCCGCCGACCTGAACCTCCGTCCACCGGGGGAAGGACCCGCCCGCCTCGAGGATCTGAGCCTCGAAGAAGTTGAGCGGGTGCTGATCCAGAAGGCGCTCGCGCGCTTCGAGGGCAACGTGAGCGCCGCGGCCAAGGCCCTCGGCCTCTCCCGCAGCGCCCTCTACCGGCGCCTGCAGCGCCACAGCCTCTGACCCGCCGCGCCCGGACCCCGCACGAGCAGCAGGTCTTCCGCCTCGCCCTGCTGGGCGGCCTGCCGGCTATTGTCGTCGCCCTGTGGCTGCTCTGGTCCGGCGACGCGAGCGACCGCACCCGCTGGACCCTCGCCGTCCTACTCGTCGGCACCTGGCTCGCCTTCGCGCTGGCGCTGCGCGAGCGGGTCGTGCGTCCGCTGCAAACGCTCTCCAACATGCTGGCCGCCCTGCGCGAGCAGGACTACTCCCTGCGCGCCCGCCGCCACAACGCGGAGGACGCACTCGGCCTCGTGATGTTGGAGCTCAACATCCTCACCGACGAGCTGAAGGAGCGCCGGCTCGGCGCCCTCGAGGCCACCGCACTGCTGCAACGGGTCATGGCGGAAATCGACGTCGCCGTGTTCGCGTTCGACCAGGACCAGGCCCTTCGCCTCGTGAACGCCAGCGGCGAGCGCCTGCTGGCCCAGCCATCGGAGCGGCTGCTGGGTCGCCGCGCAGAAGAGCTGGGGCTCGGCGCGTGCCTCCAGGGCGACGCGCCGCGCGTCATCGAGCTCGGCTTCCCGGCGGCGCGCGGACGCTGGGAAGTGCGCCGCGGCGCGTTCCGCCAGGGCGGCCGCCCGCATCAGTTCGTCGTGCTCGCCGACGTGAGCCGCGCCCTGCGCGAGGAAGAGCGGCAGGCATGGCAGCGGCTCATCCGCGTGTTCGGTCACGAGATCAACAACTCCCTCACGCCGATCAAGTCGGTCGCCCAGCGGCTGCAGGAGCTCGTGTCCCGCAACGGCGCCTCCGAAGTCCCGCGCGACGACCTGGAGCGCGGGCTGGACTTGATCGCGAAGCGCTCGGAATCGCTTACCCGCTTCCTCGCGTCCTACGCCCGCCTCGCCCGCCTCCCCACGCCAAAACTCGGACAGGTGGACGTCGCCGCGTGGGTGGCGCGCGTGGCCCGCCTCGAGACCCGGCTCCCGGTCGAGGTGATCGACGGTCCCCGGGTCACCGTGCGCGCCGACGGCGACCAGCTGGATCAGCTGCTGATCAACCTGATCGCCAATGCCGTAGACGCGGCGCTCACGACCGGTGGCGGGGTGCGCGTGCGCTGGGCGCCCGCCGGAAACACGCTCGACGTCGTCGTCCAGGACGACGGACCCGGGTTGCCGGAGACCTCGAACCTGTTCGTGCCGTTTTTCACCACCAAACCCACCGGCTCCGGGATCGGCCTCGTGCTGTCGCGACAGATCGCCGAGGCGCACGGTGGCCGGCTCACCCTCGCGAACCGCACCGACGGCGCTCAGGGGTGCGTCGCGCGACTGCAGCTGCCGCTCTAGCTCGACTCCCCCTCCCGTCCCGGGTGCTTGGGCCGCCGCTGGTAGGCTTTCTTCGACCGATGGACCTTGTGGGACGGCACCTTCAGCCGTCGTTTCGCCGGTGCCTTGGGGTTGGGCACCCGAACCGTGAGCGGCGGCTTCTTGCGCCGGCTCATCGCCGCAACCGGGCTCGGATCTGCCGCGCGTGATGCCGGGCGTGGATCACATGGAACTCCAGCCACTCCGGCAAGGTGAGATCCCCCATGCGCAGGTGTTTCACAAACAGGTCGCGGGCGCGCGCGGGCAACAACAGCTGGGCCAGCTCCTCGTTGCGTTCCACACTTCGGCGGAAATGCGCCTCGGCCGCGGCGCGATCCACGTGCGGTGCCGGCGTCGAGCGGGACGGGGCTTTCAAGAACGGGGGGAACCACCCGAGGTGCATCACCAGCACCTTCGCCACCCGCTGGGCAACGGTGGACGGGCGGCGGATCATCGGATCGCGGGCGCGGCGCTCTTCGAACCCGGTGGCGCACCATTCCAGGGCGAGGGCCAGGTGCTCGACGATCTGCGCCGGTGTCCACTTGCCAGAGGGCGCCTGCTGCCATTCGGCATCGGAGCGGTCGGTCAATGGGCCGAGCACAATGTCCGGGAGATCGGCGAATTTCCTCATCGACAGGCCCTCGAGGCAGACCGTCCCTCGTCGTCGCGAGTAAACTCGCGGCTCGGCTGGACTGTCACGCGAGGTGACACACGGTTCGCTTCAGCGATAGATAGCCGAGTCGCGGCTTCAGCCGCGAATAACGACGGGCCGAGCTAGTCATGCTCCTCCAGAAACAGCCGCCGCAGCCGGTCGCCGTCGGCGATCAGCTGATCGAGGTCGTCCGTGCCGGGCAGCCGCCCGTCCCGCCACCACAAGAGCTGAGTGCCGGCGCCGGCGAGGTGGTGTCGCGGCATGCGTCGCCCGTCCGGCGACTCCGCGGTGAGATAGCTGCGTCGCGCGGCGGTGAACAACGCGCGGACGGCGCGCTCGTCGTCGCCCTGGAGCTGATAGGCCCGCGAAAACTCGGCATCTTCGTCGAAGTCGAAGTCCTGCACCCCGAAGCGCTGCGCCAACCGGCGGAAGAACCCCTCGGGAACGAGACTGAAGCGCGGCAGGGCCGCTTCCGGCACGTCCCAGAGCAGCACCGTCAGGCGGTGTTGATGATTGCTGTTCCCTCCTCCCGTCACGTAGGTGTACTCGAACGCCGTGAACGGCCGGCCGCCGACCTGCCCGTTGATCGTGGCACCCCAGCGGCGCCGGCGCCCCTGCTTGAAGATGCCGAACGTCCCGGCGAGCGACGATTCGGCGCCGCGCCGCTCGCGCTCGAAGCGGTATCCCCGGACGAGGCAGTACTCCTCGAGCGCCGCGCGGCGCCGCCGTCCGCGGACCAGCACCGCGGCGATCACGCTTCCCGCCACGGCGGCGGCACCCAGCACGGGAAGGAACGGAGGAATCACGCGCTCTCCCCCGAGGGTCGCCCGCGAGGGCTCCAACCGGTAGCTTGTGTGCGACCGTCCATGTACGGATTCTAGAGGTGGGGAAGATGCGCCGCCACCTGCTCGGGGTGGCGCTGGGGCTCGCGGTGCTCGCCGCGGCCTTCGTTCCGCTCCCCGCGCTGGTGGACGGGGTGACCGGCTCGCCCTCGGGCGACGCGGAGCTGTCGCTGCCATTCGGCTACATCGTCCTGGCGCCCGTCTCCAACCTGCTCGACGCGCTCACCCAGCTGAGCCTGGACCGGGCGTATTTCCTGCTCGTGACCTGGGTGCTGCTGTTCGCCGCCATCGGGGCGGCGCGTCCCGCTTCACGCGCCCGGCGGATCTGGCGGTCGTTGGTCGGAGCGCTTGCGCCGGTCGCCTTCGCCGCCCTGGCTGTGCTTCTCCCGCGCCCCGTCCCGCGGCTCGTGACCGCGGAAACCGGCGTCACGATCCTCGATTTTCATTCCCACACGGCCGCGTCCCACGATGGGCGCCACGGGTGGACGCCCGAGCGCCTGGCCGAGTGGCATGCGGCTCAGGGATTTCAGGCGGCCTACGTCACCGACCACAATGTGCCCTACGACGGCTCGAACGACGCCGTGATTCCGCTCCTGCCCGGCGCCGAATGGAGCGTGTACCGCCAGCACATCGTGCAGCTCGGCACCACGCCGCTGATCGACCTCACCCCCTATTCCCACGACACCCCCGGGATGGTGGGGTTGTTCGCCGCGCTGCACGCGCAGGGGGCGATCGCCATCGCCTCGCTCCCCGAGTACTGGCGCAACCACTGGGACGACCTCGACCAGTTCGTGGCCGCCGGGGTGGACGGCTTCGAGATCGTGAACTGCGCCCCGAAGGCGCTCGAGTTCCCTTCGTCGGATCGCCGCGCGGTGATCGCGCTCGCCAGCCACCACGACCTGCTTGCCACCGGCGCCAGTGACAACCACGGATGGGGCAAGGTGACCTGCGTGTGGAATCTGGCGCGCGAAGGGGCGCACGGATTCCGCGACAACCAGGTACTCGCGCGCCCGATCGCCCTGGCGCAGGGCGACCTCCCCTCCTGGGACGCGGCCTACACGCAGCCGTGGCTGATGCTCCGGGCGCTGTCGTGGCCCGAGCGGATCAGCTGGCTCACATGGATTGCCCTCATCTCGATCTGGCGCGGGATGCCGAGAAGGAAGGGGCAGCGGCGGGGGTTGGGGATCCTGGCAAGGTCCCTGGGCCGGAGCGGGAAGGCCAAGGGCTGAGGAGCTATTCCGGCAGAACCCCGCGGGCATAGTCCCCAGGACTTCGGCCGATCAGCGCCCGAAAGTCCTTGATGAAGTGGGTCTGATCGAAGTACCCCAGGTCCGCCGCGAGCCGGGCAAACGACACCGGTGCTCCGGCATCGAGTCGTTCGACCGCCTCGTGCAGGCGGTAGCGCTTGATCACCCACTTGGGGCTGACACCGACGAACTGGGAGAACAGTCGCTGTAGCGCCCGCACCCCGATGCCGAACCGCTCGGCGACGTTTTCGACCCGGGTGATCTCCGGAGACCCGGCGATGACGCTGACCATCTCGGCGATCGTCGCGAGCCGCGGATCGACGGCGGGAACCCGATCGAGTAGGAATCGCTCCGTCAGGTCCATCATCGCCTCGTCAGTCAGGTCGTCGGGGTCCGGAGCGCCGGAACTGGGGAGTTCCGGCGTGGAGCTCGCATCACGGTCGAGCCGCACCAGTGCGCGCTCCAGCACCTTCCCCTCCCGTCCGAATGCCCGCTCGAGCGAGAGCTGGGTATCGGTGAGCGCCGAAATCGGTGAGCCAAGGAAGGGGTGGAATCCGCCGGGCCGGAACCGAAGGCCGAAGACCCGGCCCTTGTCCCTGAGGTAGCGGGAGAATCGCGCGGTCGCGACGCCGTAAATGACGCTCTGTCCCAGCTCCGTCACCCAATAGACGCAAGGATGGGGCAGCGTTTCGGCCAATCGCGGCGGCTGTCCGCGCAGGTCCCATCGCACCATCCAGTAACAGTCGAGGAAAGGCCGCAGCTGTGGGGCGGGCAGTTGCCGGGCGTGCCGGCCGGTGCCGCCTCGGTACAGGTGCAGCACGCCTCGTGGTCCGGGACCATCCGGTCTGGTCATCGAGCCTCCGGCGAGGGCCCGAGGCCCGTCGCATTCTTACTATGGGGTCCGGCTTGGCTGACGTATCGTGTTGCCACCGGGAGACGCATCCCACCCGGGATCCTCGACCAACAGGGAGAGAATATGAGGGCGACGACACGAACGGGAGTTGCTGCCTGGACCGCACTGACAGTGGGACTCACGGCGCTGGCGGCGGCTCAGACGCCCACCACCCCCGAGGAGGCAACAGTGACGCACGAGGCGACCGGCACGTTTGATGTGAAGCTCACGCCCCAGACGGCCCACAGCAGCCTGCTCGGGCGGATGACCATCGACAAACAGCTCCACGGCGACCTCGAGGCCGAGAGCGTCGGCGAGATGGTAAGTGCCATGGGGGCAGTCCAGGGCTCCGCCGGATACGTGGCGATGGAGGTGGTGCGGGGCACCCTGAACGGGCGGAGCGGCAGCTTCGTGCTGCAGCACAGCGCCACTATGAATCGGGGTGTTCCGACCCTCTCGGTGACAGTGGTGCCCGATTCCGGAACCGATGGGCTCGCCGGCATCTCGGGCAGGATGACGATCATCATCGAAGGGAAGGACCACTCCTATCGGTTCGAGTATTCCCTCCCCTCGTGAATGTTGGGGGAGCGCAAAAAGGTGGAGTGGATTGGCTCTCGCTGGGGCGCTAAGATGAGAGACACCCTTCGCACCGGACCGCCCCGATGCTCTCGGCTTCCCTCCGACTGGTCCTCGCCGCCACCCTCGGCGCCGCCGCCCTCTCCACTACCGACGAGCTGAAAGTGCTGCGCGTCTCGCCCCAGAACGTGGGCGAGGCGACCGAAGACATCACCGTCACCTTCGACCGACCGGTGGCGGGAGGGCTCGACTCAACCGTCGACCCCCGCACCATCTTCCGCATCACGCCGCGCGTCCTTGGCAAGCTCGAATGGCGTGACCCGGTGACCATCCGGTTTCATCCGGCGGCGCAGCTGCCCGCCGGGGTGACGTTCACCGTACGTATCGCCAATACGTTTCAGGCGATGGACGGCAGCCGCCTCGCGGCCCCGTACACGTTCTCGTTCCGGGTGAAGGGACCGCGCGTTCTCGACGCCTACCCGGTCAACCAGTGGATCAGCCCCAAGTACCTCACGCCCGACGCCCACTTCACGATTCTGGTCTCGGCACCGGCGAATCTCGCGCTCTTGGCGCGGCTCGCCTCCGTGGACGCCGGCAAGTGCGTGCCGGGGAAAATCATCCCGCTGCACCCCGTGCGGCAGCGGCGCATCGGCGCCGCCGACGAGCGCTGGCGCTACTACGGCGACTACCTGACGGACTCGACCCACGACCTGCGCCGCGTCGTCGAGCTCGCGCCCGCCGAGCCGCTGCCGCTGGGCTGCGAGGCGACGCTCGGCCTCCCGGAGCGCATCGACAGCGTCACCACCACCCGCTCGTGGCTGTTCCGCACTTACGGACCGCTTGCCGTCGGCGACGTGGAGTGCGCCTACAACACCGGGCGCTGCCCCATCGGCCCGGCCCGGGTCCTGTTCTCGACCCCGATCCGCGGCTCGGAGATCCTGCGGCGTGTGCACCTGGCGCCCGGCATGGGCTTCACCGTGACCGACACGACGGCCGAATCCGACAACTGGTCGCTCGATGTCCAGCTCACACCGCGCACGCGTTACCTCGTCACCGTGGACAGCGGCCTGACCGACGTGTTCGGCCAGCAGCTCGCGGCGCGCTATACCAAGAGCTTCGCCACCACGTCCTACACGCCGCAGCTCAGCTACCCCTATGGGCGCATGGTCGTCGAGCGCCAGGGGCCGCGCACGCTCGCCGTGCAGCACGTCAACGTCGATTCCTTGGTGATCACGATCGTCGGTGTCCCCGACTCGCTCGAGCCCCGCATCCTGGGGCAACAGGGCGGCTGGGGCGATGTCTGGGAGAAGCTGAAGACCCAGGCGACGGTGACGACCGTCCCGGTGCAGGAAACGCGCGACGTGCCGCGGGCGTCCGCCGTGCGTATCCCGGCGCTGAACACCGCGCGCGCCGGAACACCCACGCTCCAGATGATCCGCATCGGGAGCCCCGCCGTCGACACGATCAACCGGGAAAACGTGTCGCCGTTCACGATCGCGGTCGTGCAGCTCACCGATCTCGCCGTCCACGCGAAGATCGGCGCCGAAGAAGGGACGGTCTGGGTGACCGGCGTGAGCGACGGAACGCCGCGCGCCGGCGCCCGCGTCACGCTCTACGACAACAGCGGGAAGATTCGCGCCACCGCCACGACCGACGCCCGCGGCCTCGCACGCCTCGCGGGCTACGCCCGGGACACGACGCAGGAGGCGGGCGGCGAAGCAGATGAATGCGACTACTGCGACTACTCGGGATTCGAGGGCTATGTCGCCGCCGCCCTGGGCACCGATCGTGCCCTGGTGAGCGTCTCCCGTTACGACCCCGACCTCTCCCCCTGGCAGTTCAACGTCTCGGCGGCCTGGGGGCCCGACCGGCTCGAGCAGGCCGCCGGGCTGTTCACCGAGCGCGGCATCTACCGACCCGGAGAGCCGGTGTACGCCAAGGCGATCGTGCGCGACGGCCAGCTGGGCAGCCTCCGCGTGCCCCGCGGGGGGGGCGACTCGTTGCGCTGGGTGTTCACCGATCGCGAGAACGCCGTCGTGCGCGACACGACGGTCCTGCTCTCGGCGTTCGGGACCTCGGACCAGTCGTTCTCCATCCCTCCCGACGCGCCGCTGGGCTACTACACGGTACGCGTGGACCGGCGCACCGGCGGCAAGTGGCGCTCCGCGGCGACGACGAATTATCGCGTCGCCGAGTACCGGCCTCCGGAGTTTCTGGTGACCGCCGCCACCGAGCGGGTGCCCCGCTTCGCCGGCGACACGGTGCGGGCGACCGTCGAAGCGCGCTATCTCTTCGGCGCACCGATGGCGCGCGCCGTCGTCACCTGGTACGCGCGGCAGCGTACCGCCGGCCCTTGGGAGGTCGACATCCCGAACACCGAGGGCTTTACTCTTGGTGAGACCGGCTGGTGGTGGGAGGAAGAGCAGGACGAGAGCCCGGGGAGCGGCGCCGTGCTCGCCAGCGGCACCGATACCCTCGATGCGACCGGGCACCTCACGCTCGCGGCCGCGGCCCCGGTCCCGCCAAAAGGCAAGGCGTCGTGGGTGACCCTCGAGGCCACCGTCACGGACGTGAATCGCCAGACGGTCTCCGCAGCCGCTTCGGCCCTGGTCCACCCCGCCGGGATCTACATCGGCGCGAAACCCCTGGGCACCGACTACTTCTGGACCGCCGGCAAGGAGCGCTCGGTCAGCCTCATTGCCGTGACCCCGGAGGGCATTCGGACCGCCGGCGTGGCGATCCGCGGCACGTTGATCCGCCGCGAGTGGCACCGCGTGCGCCGCGATCGCGACGGCTCGAGCGAGGACGTGGGCGAGTGGGTGTCCGACACTGTGGGCCGCTGCGCGGTGACGACCGCCGATCAGCCGGTGAGCTGCAGCTTCACCCCGGCGGACGGCGGCTCGTACACGGTTCGCTTCACCGCCAGCGATGCCAAAGGGCGTTCCGTCGCCACGAGCTTCTACCGCTGGGTCGTTGGCAAGGACTGGGTGCCGTGGAACGATGCATCGCAGTTCAAGATGGACGTCGTCCCCGACAAGAGCCGCTACACCGTGGGCGACACCGCCACCGTCCTGTTCGCGGCGCCGTTCACCAACGCCGAAGCGTGGATCACGGTCGAGCGCGAGGGCGTCATCGACGAGCGGCGGATGCGGATCACCTCCGGGACGACGATCCTCAAGCTCCCGATCACCGAGGCGCTCGTACCCAACGCCTTCGTCTCGATCCTCGTGGCGCGGGGTCGCAGCGCCCCGCCCCAGTCGCCCGACGATCCGGGGCGTCCGACCATCCGGGTGGGATACGCGCAGTTTCAGGTGACCCCGGCCGTGAAGCGGCTTACGGTGGACGTGAAGGCCCTGGCCGACGAATACCGCCCGGGCGATACGGCCCGCGTGAGCGTGCGCGTGCGCGATGCTGCCGGCACCGGACGTCGCAGCGAAGTGACTCTCTGGGCCGTGGACGAAGGTGTCTTGTCTTTGACCGGATTCCGGACCCCGGACCCCGTCGACCTGATCTATCAGCCGCGCGGCCTGGGGCTACGCCTGGCCAGCTCCCTCACCTCCGTCGCGGCCCAGATCACCGAGGGCGAAAAAGGCCAGCGCGCGCCGGGCGGTGGCGGCGGCATGGACGTCGAAGGCATTCTCCGTTCGCGCTTCCAGACGACCGCGTTCTTCCTCGGCTCGGTGGTGACCGATTCCGCTGGCCGCGCCGAAGCGCGGGCGAAGCTGCCCGACAACCTCACGACGTTCCGCCTGATGGCCGTAGCCGTCACCGCGGGGGATCGCTATGGCTCGGGGGAGGCGAAGCTGCTCGTCACGCGGCCGCTGCTCGCCCGGCCCGCGCTGCCGCGCTTCATCCGCGAGGGCGATTCGCTGCTCGCCGGCATCGTGGTGAACACCAGGCTCCCTGGCACCCCGACCGTCACCGTCCAGGCGCAGGTCCAGGGCGCGGGGGCGTCGCTCGTCGGCGCAGCTACGAGAACGG
>Ga0326726_10003813_pt1 | contig 13835 bp, 11 predicted proteins | sample MHFenrmetagenome_2_FD_207603 | JGI IMG/M metagenome (GOLD analysis project Ga0326726, IMG submission 207603) | Lab enriched peat soil microbial communities from Michigan Hollow, Ithaca, NY, United States - MHF15MN | ecosystem: Environmental > Terrestrial > Soil > Wetlands > Peat | place: USA... | reverse complement strand
CGCCAAGCGGATCGTGGGCCTCGACGGCAACGCGAAGATGTCGAAGAGCCTGGGGAACACCATCGGCGTCCTCGACAGCCCCGAGGTGATCTGGGAGAAGCTGCGCCCGGCGGTGACCGATCCGGCGCGCAAGACCCGGAAAGATCCGGGGAACCCCGACATCTGCAACATCTACTCCCTGCACCAGTTCTTCTCCACGCCGGCCCAGGTGCAGCACGTCGCGGAGCAGTGCCGGACGGCGGGGTGGGGGTGCTTGGACTGCAAGCGCTTGCTCGCGGACAATATGATAGCGGCGCTGGCGCCGATCCGGGAGCGCGCCGCCGAGCTGAAGGCGCATCCCGAGCGCGTGCGGGAGGTGCTGGAACGGGGTGCGGCGCACTGCCGCGTCCTGGCGCGCGAGACGATGACGCGGGTCCGCGACCTCATGGGTTTCGTCCCCGCGGCCGGAGCCCGGTGATGGCCGGCGCGGTGCCGCAATCGCCGTCCGACGGCCACCGCCGCCTGGTGGTGGACCTCTTTTCGCAGCGGCCGCTCTGGCAGCCGCCCCAGTCGTTCCTCGATGCGCTCGTGACCGCGGGCGGGAGAGAGTGGCAGGTGGAGACGGTCAAGGCGGCCTCTAACAGCGACGGCGACGGCTCTGGCGGCTCGCCGGAGGCTGTGGCTGTGGCCGCCGGTGCCGTGGTGTACATTGGGTGGGGAATCCCCGAGTCGGTGCTGGAGGCGGGACGCGGGACCCTGCGTTGGGTGCACACCGCGGCGGCCGGCGTTGCCGGCAGCCTGACCCCGGCGCTGCGCGCGTCGGGCGCGATCCTCACCAACTCGGCCGGGATTCACGCCGACCCGATCGCGGAGTGGGTGGTTGCGGCGGTGCTGCACTTCTTCCGGGGGATGGACGTCGCGCGCGAGGCGCAGAGCGCGCGGCGCTGGGTGAAGGACGATTTCACGGGGCTCCCCTGCGTGGCGCGCGAGCTGGCGGGGAGCCGCGTCGCAGTGTACGGCCTGGGCGGGATCGGGCGGGCCGTGGCGAGCCGCTTCACCTCCCTCGGCGCCGAGGTGCGGGCGGTCAGGCGGCGGCCGGCATTGGGCGGCCTGCCCGGGGTCGCCACCGTGGGTCCCGGCCAGGCGGACTGGGTGCTGGAAGGGGCGGCGGCGCTCGTGGTCGCGGCGCCGCTGACCGGCGGCACGAAGGCGGCGATCGGAGAACGGCAGTTGGGGCTGCTGGCCGACGGCGCCGTGGTGGTCAATGTCTCGCGCGGCCAGGTCGTGGATCAGGCGGCGCTGCTGGCGGCGCTTGACGCCGGCAAGGTGCGGGGCGCGGCGCTCGACGTGTTCGATCAGGAGCCGCTCCCCGCGGACCACCACTTCTGGACCCACCCGCGGGTGCTGGTCAATCCGCACGTGGCTGCGGTGACGCCGGGATTCTGGGCGCGCGAGCAGGCGCTGGTGCTGGAGAACTGGAAGCGGTACCGGGAAGGGCGGGAGCTGCTGAATGGGGTGGACCTGAGCGCGGGGTATTGAATGGAGAAGATCATCAAGGCGGCGGTGGACCGTGGAGCGTCGGATCTCCACATCAAGGCGGGCGACGTGTTCCGCGCGCGCATTGACGGGAAGCTGGTCCCGCTGACCAAGCAGCGCCTCTCACCCGAGCAGACCAAGGCGATCGCGCTCCAGTTCATTCCCAGCGTGGAGGACAAGGCCCGGATAGACAAGATCCAGGACTACGACTGCTCGTGGGGCGCGCCCGGCATCGGGCGGTTCCGCGTGAACATCCTGCGGCAGCGCTCCTCCTTCATGATCGTGATGCGGGTCATCCCGTTCGAGGTGCCGACCTTCGAGCAGCTGAAGCTGCCGGCGGTCCTGGCGACCATCGCGGCGGCCGAGCGGGGGATGATCCTGGTCACCGGCGTGACGGGCAGCGGGAAGAGCTCGACGATGGCGGCGATGATAGATCAGATCAACCGCACCCAGCAGAAGCACGTCGTGACCCTCGAGAACCCGATCGAGTTCCTGCACCGCGACATCAACTGCTCGATCACGCAGCGGGAGATCGGCACCGATACGGAGAGCTTCCGCACGGGACTCAGGGCGGCGCTGCGGCAGGACCCCGACGTGGTGCTGATCGGCGAGATGCGCGACGCGGAGACGATAGACACGGCGATGAAGGCGGCGGAGACGGGACACCTCCTGGTTTCCACGCTGCACACGCCCGACGCGACCACGACCATTTCCCGCGTCATCGCCATGTTCCCGCCGGAGGAGCAGGACATCGTGCGCATCCGCATGGCGGACGCGCTGCACGCGGTCATCTCGCAGCGGCTGCTGCGCCGCAAGGACGGGCACGGACGCGTGGCGGCGCTGGAGGTCATGATCGTCACCTCCACGATCAAGGACCTGATCCTCGATCCGAACCGGACCGCCGAGATCAAGGAATTCATCGCGGACGGGCGCGAGCAGTACGGGATGCAGACGTTCGACCAGCACCTCCAGGACCTGGTTGCGCAGGACATCGTGGAGTACGACCACGCGCTGGCCAACTCGTCCAACCCGTCGGACTTCGAGCTGCAGATGAAGACGTTCCGGCGGCGCTCGCGGATGTCGGCCAAGGTGAAGGGCCCGGCGGAAAAGCCCGGGGGCGAGGTGAAGCCGGACGCCCAGCCCCCCGACCGGCCCGCGGGGTTCACGGACGACCTGTCGAGCATGCTGCCGTCGTGAGCGAGCACGCGCTGCAGGGCGTCCTCGTGCCGCTGACGACGCCGTTCGACCCCGAGACCGGCGACGTGGCGCCGGTCGCGCTCCGCCGGCTCGCGCGCGACGCGATCGGCCGAGGGCTCGCGGGGGTGGTGGTGGCGGGCACGACGGGCGAAGGGCCGATGCTCGACGAGGACGAGAAGGTGAGCGTGGTCGAGTGGCTGCGGGAGGTCGTGCCCGAGGACCGGTGGCTCGTCGCCGGCACGGGCGGCGAGTCTACGCGCGTGACGGTGCGGCTGTCGGAGCGCGCCGCCGCCGCGGGTGCCGACGCGGTGTTGGTCCGCCCGCCCGCGTACTTCGGCCCGATGCTCGCGCCGCAGGCCCTCGCCGACCATTTCCTGCGCGTCGCGGACCGGAGCCCGGTGCCCGTGATCGTGTACAACATCCCGAAGTACACGCACGTGATGCTGCAGGACAGCGTGCTGCGCGCTCTGGCCGACCACGAGCGGGTCATCGGCTTCAAGGATTCGAGCGGCGACCTGAAGGTGCTGGCGGGCTACCGCGCGGCCGCGCCGCGGCTCAAGGCGCTGGTTGGCTCGGGGACCCAGTTCTACCCGGCGCTGGAGATGGGTGCGGACGGCGGCGTGCTGGCCGTGGCCTGCTTCGCCGCGGACCGGTGCCAGTCGCTGTTCCGGGCGTTCCGCGCCGATGACCGCCGCACCGCGGGAGCCGAGCAGGAGCGGCTGACGCCCCTGGCGCGCGAGATCGTGGGCGACCTCGGCGTGCCGGGGATCAAGGCCGCGATGGACCTGGTCGGGCTGCCGGGCGGGCCGGCGCGCGCGCCGTTGGCGCCGCTCGACGCGCGGCAGCGGAGCCGTGTGGCCGAGCTGGTCGCCGCCGCGGGCCTCAAGGCAGCAGCCTGACACCGTGTTCAATTCCGCCACACACTGCGTCGTCGTGGTCGGCGCCCAGTGGGGCGACGAGGGGAAGGGCAAGGTGGTGGATGCCCTCGCCGAGCGCGCCGACCTGGTCGTGCGCTACCAGGGAGGCGCCAACGCCGGCCACACCGTGGACGCGCCGGGCGGCGAGTTCGTCCTCCACCAGATTCCGTCCGGCATCCTCCACCCCGGCACGCGCTGCGTCATCGGGAACGGCGTGGTCCTGGACCCCGAGACGCTGTTCCACGAGATCGACGCGCTGGTCACACGCGGCGTCGTGATCTCTGGACGCCTGCTGGTGAGCGACCGCGCCAACCTCGTCCTCCCCTACCACAAGCTGCTGGACGCCGAGAGCGCGCGCAGCAAGCAGATCGGCACCACCAGCCGCGGCATCGGTCCGGCCTACGAGGACAAGATCGGCCGCCGCGGCGTGCGGGTGGGCGACCTCCGCCATCCGGAGCTCGTGGCCAAGCTGGTGCGCGCCGCCTGCGAGCGTGCCAACGCGATGCTGGCGCTCGCGGGCTCCGACAAGCGCTGCACCGTCGAGGAGGTCGAGCGCGTACTCCACGAGATCGCCCCGCGCATGCTCCCCTTCATCGGCGACTCGGGCAAGCTCGTCTTCACGACGCTCGCCGGCGGAGGCAACGTGCTGCTCGAGGGCGCCCAGGGAGCGCTGCTCGACGTGGACCACGGCACCTATCCCTTCGTCACGTCGTCCAGCACCACGGCGGGAGGCGCATCCACCGGCTCGGGCATCGGTCCCACGGCCATTGACGCGGTCCTGGGCGTGGTGAAGGCGTACACGACGCGCGTCGGCAACGGCCCGCTCCCGACCGAGGCGAGCCCCGAGGAGGCCGAGCGCCTGCGCTCCCTGGGCGACGAGTTCGGCGCGACCACCGGGCGGCCGCGCCGCTGCGGGTGGTTCGACGCCGTGGTGGTGCGCTACGCGGCGCGGGTCAACGGCCTGTCGGGCCTCGCGGTCACCAAGCTGGACATCCTCGACACGCTGGAGAGCATCCCGGTGTGCACCCACTACCGGCAGGACGGCGAGCGGATCGACGACCTTCCGGACAACGTCGTCGCGCTCGACTGCGTGGAGCCCGTCTACGAGCGGATGCCGGGCTGGCAGAAGAGCACCGCCGACGCGCGGCGCCTCGAGGACCTGCCGTTCGCGGCGCGCCGCTACCTCTCGCGCCTGCAGGAGCTCGCGGGCACGCCGGTCCAGTTCGTGGGCGTGGGGGCCAGGCGCGAGCAGCTGATCGCCATCCCGTGAAGAAAGCCGTGCGCGTCGGCGCGGTGTTGCTCGCCGTCGTGCTGGTTCTCGTCGCAGCCGTCGCCACCTGGCTCCACCGTTCGATCCCGCCGCTCCGGGGTCAGGAGTCGGTGCCGGGCCTGGGCGCGTCCGTCGAGGTGCTGTGGGACAGCCTCGGCGTGCCGCACATCGCCGCGGCGTCGGACTCCGACGCGCTCGAAGCCCTCGGCTACCTCCACGCGCGCGACCGGCTGTGGGAGATGGAGACGATGCGGCGGGCGGCGGAGGGACGGCTGGCCGAGATCCTGGGCCCCGCCGCGCTGGAAGCCGATCGGTATCTGCGTGCCCTCGACATTCCGTACGCCGCGCGGCGCTGCGAGCGGGCCATGGCGGCCCGGAGCAGGAGCCTGGCGCTCGCGTACCTCCGCGGGGTCAACCGGTGGATCGCGGCGCACCCGCGCCCCCTCGGGCCGGAGTTCCAGCTGCTCCGCTTCACGCCGGAGCCGTGGACCGCGAGCCAGCTCTTCGAGATCGAGCGCCTGATGGCGTGGGACCTCGTCAACGCGGGAGGTGAGCTCGAGCTGGCGCGCGCGGCCGCGCAGGTGGGGCCCGGGCGCGTGAAGGAGTTGTTCCCGTCCTACCCCGACAGCGGCGCGGTCATCCTGCCGCGCGGCAGCGGGCACTGGGAGGCGAGACGCACAGAGGCAGGACGCACGGACGCACGGGCGGACGGAAAGGCGAAACTGCCGAGCGCGCTGCTCGCCGCGCGCGACATACCGAGCATCCCGCCGCTCGCGGCCGAGCTGCTCGACGCCGCCAGCATCTCGCGCGCGTCGAATTCGTGGGTCATTGGGCCGGCGCGATCCCGCTCAGGGAAGCCGATCCTCGCCAACGATCCGCACCTCGCGCTCCGCGCCCCGGCGCTCTGGTACCTGGCGGTCATCGAGAGTCCCGGCCTCCACGTGGCCGGCTCCACCATCCCCGGCCTGCCCGCGGTCATCCTCGGACATAATTCACGCATCGCGTGGGGGCTCACCAACGTCGGCGTGGACGACGTGGACTACGTCATCGAGCGGCTGTCGGACGACACCACGAAGGTGGAGATGCCGGCGGGCTGGGTGGACCTGACGGTCGTGCGCGACTCGATCCGCGTGCGCGGTCGCGGCGCCGTCCCGTTCGTCTTGCGGCGCGGGCCGCACGGGCCGCTCGTCGGACGGGCGCCGGGCGGCGATCCGCACACCGGGCTGGCGATGCGCTGGAATGCGCACGACCCGAGCGACGAGCTGACGGCCCTGCTCGGCGTGAACCGCGCCGGCAACTGGACGGAGTTCCGCGCCGCGCTGGCCGGCGTCCGCGCGCCGGAGCAGAACTGGATCTACGCCGACGTGGACGGGAACATCGGCCACCAGATGACGGGGGCGGTTCCTGTGCGGCGCTCGGGCAACGGGCTGCTCCCGACCCCGGGGTGGACGGACGAGGGGCGCTGGGAGCGCTATCTCGATTTCGAGGAGCTGCCGTGGACGCTGAACCCTCCTGAGGGATTCATCGTCACGGCGAACAACCGCGTAATCGGCCCCGAGTATCCGAACCTCATCACCGCCAACTGGGAGTTCCCCTACCGCGCCGAGCGCATCCGCGAGCTTATTCTCTCCGGCGGCCCGTTCACCGTAGACGACGTGCGGCGGATGCAGATGGACACGCTCGACCGGTTCGCGCGCTGGGCCAAGGAGATCGCGGCACGGGCGGCGGAGGACATACTGCGGCCGAACGTTGCGAAGGCGCTCCGCGCGTGGAACGGGACGATGGGCTCCGACCGGACCGAGCCGAGCATCTTCTGGGCCTGGTACCGCGCGCTCCAGCGGCTGACGTACGAAGACGAGCTGCCAGGCGGCTACGCACCGGACAGTCCGCTCCACCGCGGGCTCAAGACCGGGGCGAGCCCGTGGTTCGACGACGTGCGGACGCCGCAGAAAGAGGATCTCGCCGCGCTCGCGGCCCGGGCGATGCGTGAGGCCCTGCCTATCGCCGAGGGGAAGCGGTGGGGCACGCTGCACCAGACGGTGTCGGCGCACATGCTGGGCGGTCAGCGCATCCTCGATCGCGTACTCGGCCTCAACATCGGCCCGACGGCGCGCGCGGGATCGCTCTACACCGTGGACGTCGCGGACTTCTCGGGGCGGCGCCCGCCCTATCTGAACATGCACGCCGCGTCGTTCCGCCAGGTGGTGGACCTGGCCGACCTCGAGCACGGCGGGATGCTCATCACGACCGGGGAGTCCGGGAACCCGCTCAGCCGCCGGTATCGGGACCAGGTGGAGCGGTGGTGGCGCGGCGAGCTGTGGACGGTGCCGCTGGGCCGCGATCGTGTGGCAGCCGTCGGCACCCTGCGCCTGACGCCCGGTGGAGAGAAGTGAGCGGAATCAGGCGCACCGGGACAGCACGTCCGTGACGAACGCGGAGGCGTCCTCCTCCGATCTGACCACGTCCGGGTAGCGTTTCAGCAGGCGCCGCCGCAGCTCGGCGATCGGCGTCGCCCCGTCTGCCAGCCCCAGCAGGAAATGCTCCGCCTCGCCTCGACGCGTGAGCTTGGGCGTCTGATCCTGCGCCGTCCGGCGCCGGAGTTGCGCGGATATGGGGGTACCGAAGAAGGTGGAGTGATCGAATCGAACGGTCGCTCTGCCGGCCGGGGTCCGCTCCTCCACCTCGACTTGCCACCGCCAGTGAATGCTATCGTGTGACGTTATGGAGGCCTTCAGACGGTGGCCCGCTTCGATCGGAACCGGACGGGCCAGCGGGAAGAACGCTTGCGCGTAGTTCGTCGTGCTGGCGCCGGGGCGATTGCCGAGCTCGATGTCATCTGCCAGGGTCGCGAGGAACCAGCCGCACAAGCCGTGCAGGATACCCGCTCGTTGAGCCGTCAGCCGCACCTCGCCTTGCAGCATCAGGCTGTCCACCTGTTGGAGATCGATGCGCGCCACAGGTGCGGGCGCCGCGAGGAAGACTCGAGGGGTCACGCGAACCGGATGGCGATTATTGACCGCGAGATGCCGCACCACCGAAGTGTCCAGCCCCTGTCGCCTCCGCAGCCAGCTGTCGATCTCGCGCCGGTAGACCCCCGGAAGTTCCACCGGCGCCAGGAACAGCTCGAGGGATCCAGGAACCAGCGTACCGCCGGGCTTCAACAACCGTTCGCGGGCATCGATGAAGGACCGGAGTCCGCCGCCTTGCAGGCCGAAGGTGTCGAAGGTGTCGCTGACGACCACGTCGACCCGTTCCGGCAGCTCGACCCGACGGGATGGTCCGGCCAGTACGACGACGCGGTCCCCGACGCCGTTTTCACCGACGAGTAGCCGGGCCAGTTCCACGGCAGCCTCGACGTCGACCGCGTACACTCGCCGGGCGCCGGCGCGGCAGGCGAGGAAGGCCAGGATCCCGCTGCCGGTGCCGAGATCGAGTACCGTACTTCCCGGCTTCACCGTCTGCGCGATGGCCTGGCGAAATCGCTGAAGCCGGGCTCGAGTCCGGGTGAGAAGAAAGCGGTGAAAGCGGAGCAGGTCGAGTTCGTCATCGGCATCCATCGGTGAGTTGCTCCCTCGCCAATCCGAAGGAAGGGGCGCGTCCGGGGATAGACCAGCGGTTTCCGGAGTACGCCTCACAGGCGCGCCTCATCGGTGGCCGGCCGGATCAACTGCGTCTCCACGAGCCGGCGATACGTTTCACTCGTCTCCAGCAGGTCGGCGTGCCGCCCGGCGGCCATGATGCAGCCACCCTCGAGTACCAGGATCCGATCGGCGGCGAGTACCGTGCTGAGCCGGTGCGCGATCACGAGCGTAATGCCCTCCGGCCGCGCGTGTCGCAGCCGCTGCGCGACGGACTCCTCCGTGGCGCCATCCAGCGCGTTGGTGGCTTCGTCGAGAATCAGCGTCTGCGGTCGGGTTACGATCGCCCGAGCCAGCGCCACCCGCTGGCGCTGGCCGGCGGACAGGTGTCCCCCGCGTGACCCAACCCGGGATCGGCGGCCGTCCGGCAGCGATCGGATCAGGTCGTCCAGCCCGGCGGTTTGGATGGCCTCCTGTAGTGCGGCGGCGGCGACGTCGCGGCCGAGCGAGATGTTCCACTCAACCGACTCGTCGAAGAGAAAGCAGTCCTCGAACACGATACCCAGATTCCGGGCGAGCGACCGGCGAGCTACACGGTCCAGCGGCACCCCATCAACGGTGACCCGTCCGGACTGCGGCGTCCGCAGTCGCGCCAGCAGCTGCACCAGGGTGCTCTTTCCCGCCCCGCTCGCGCCGACGATCGCGACCACCTCACCGCGCCGGAGCTCGAGATCCAGGCCCCGGAGCACCGGCTGGCCCCCGTCGTACCGGAACTCGACGTCCTCCACGCTGATCCGCTCCACCGGCGCCGCCACCGTCTCCGACCCGTCGGGTGCGCGCGGCGTGAGGTCGCCCAGGAACCCGAAGACGTTGAGCGTCGCGCCCTCCTGCTCCGCCAGCGACGCCGCCGCTTCGGTGATGGTGCCGTACTGACCCTGGAGGCGGTGCAGCACGAACACGAAGGCGAGGACCAGCGGCAGGCTCGCAAAAAGCTGCTCCCGCCACAGGTGGAGCGCCACCAGCAGCGCGCCGAGGAGCGTCACGGCATAGAGCACCTCGGTCACGGGCCTCACCGCGCTGCGCCAGCGGTGCAGGCCCATGGCCTCGCGATAGAGCGACTGGTTCACGCGCCGGTGAAGGGCGATCCGCTCGGGACCGATGTCGTAGGCCTGGATCACGTGAAGCCCCGCCGCGTCGTCGAGCACGAGGCGGCTGGAATCCTCCTCGGCGCGCGTCAGCGACACGGAGTGGGCGCGAATCCGGCGGCTCGCATACGCCGTGATGCCGAAGGCGACGGCGCCAAGGGCGGCGGCCGCCAGGCTCAGCCTCCAGGAGAGCAGCACGAGGGTTCCACCGTAGACCGCGAGCAGCAGGACGGCGTTGAGCAGCGCGACCAGCGAGGAGATCCCGGCGATCACGCGCTCCGTCTGCATCGAGAACAGATTCACGATCCTCCCGCCACCCAGGGCGGCAAGGACCGCATAGCGAGAGGCGTAGAACGCCTCCGCCAGGGACTCGCGCAAACGCAGGAGCACCCGGAGCTGGAGCCGGGCCGCGAGGACGCCGTTCAGGTAGGAGGCCGCGGCGCGGAGCAGGATGAGGCCACCGATTGCGAGCACGACGAGCTGGAGCCGCTGCTCCGATCCGCGCTTGAAGGCTTCGAGAACGGGAACGAGCAGCGTGAGCGACGCACCTTCGAGCAGCACGAGCGCCAACGAGGTCGCCGCCACCGTCGCCGCGGGGCGCTCGAAGCCCCGGAGCGACGTGATCACCTCTCGAGCCACGGTCCACCGGGTAGCCAGGCGCTGCGCCAGGCGCATCACGACCGATCGGCTAGCACGGCCTCGCAGACGGCGGGGAGCCGGGGCAGGCTCCGCGGGTAGCTCAGGCGGGTGACGGGCACCGTTGCCACCAGGCGGCTGGCGAACGCGAACTGGTTGGCGAGGCGGTCCCGGTCCACCACGATCGTATTGAACGAGCTCCGGATCACCTCGAGCAGCGCGGCAGCACCCGATAGCCGTTCCAGCTCCACGCGCGCCGGTCCGTGGCGAGCCGCGGGCCGCGGCCCGGCAAGGACGTAGAGCGCGCGGAGCGGAGTCCGGCGACGGGAGGCCTGCCCGGTGCCGAGCGGCAGGATCTGCTTGGACGTACCGGCATTGAGCCGTGGGCCGCCTTGCTCGACACCCAGCAGCCTGCGCGCGACACTGGGGAAGAGCTTGAGCCGCGGCATCCCCGGATGGACCGCATAGCCCGTGGCCGTAGGCTCGAGCACCACCAGATCGTCCGTGACGATAGGGTATCCCAGGCGCAGGAAGGCCGCCCCCAACGTGGATTTCCCGTGGCCGCAGTCCCCGAGAAACGTGACCGCCGCTCCGTCAATCTCGACGACCGTGCCGTGCAACGGCTCCACGCCGAGCGCGAGGAGCGAGAACGACAGCACCTGGCCGAGCAGGTACGTGCTGAGGGATTCCGTGCTCTCCCGCTCGAGCGGACGGTACGCGATGTCCCGGCCGTCCGCCGAAACCAGGAACTCGGCCAAGTCGGTCCACCGCAGGTACGTCGCGCCGGTGCGCAGGCGGCGACAGTAGAACCAGTCGCGGCGCGCCCGGCGCGTGTGGGCGCGCGACGCGATTCCCCCGAAGCGAGCCGGCTCCGCGACCCGGAGCTTCACATCCGGCCGCGTACGCGGAGAGCGAGGGCACGGGAGGGCCAGAGGGCTCGCGAGCGAGAGCCCGTAAAGCCGATACTGCGCTGATGACCTCAAGCGTTGCCGCCAGACGCTTTGGTCTTCGGCTTCCCAGGGCCGTCGTTCTTGGTTCCCTTCTTGACCCTTGTCAGCGTTCCGAGGTCGCCGTGAACGGTAAGTTCCGGCGACACATACGGCTTCCTTTCCCCGGTGGGTTGCCGGGACTGGCTCTTCTCCCTCTTGTTCATACCATGCTCCCCGGAGGTGACCTCAAGCGTTGAAAAGGGACACCCTGGTCTTCGGCTTGCCAACACCGTCGCTTTTCGTGCCCTTCTTCGACCGCGTCAGGGCCCTGAGGTCGCCATGCACGATGAGTTCCGGCGGACGGTACGGCTGCCTTGTCCGGTCGTTCTGCCGGGACTGGCCTTTCTTCCCCGTGTTCATGCGATGCTCTCTCCGAAAGGCGTCGGGGTGCGGGCCGGAACTGCGCGCTCCCTGCCCAAGAATACTTCAAGCCACACTTCCAGTGCAAACAGATCGGTGAGGTCCCAGGTGGCGAGGCACTCCGGGCCCTCGAGCTCGGCGGCCAGGCCGGGAAGCGCGGCTGCCAGCCGAGGCTCGTCGAGGTATCCCAGGCGGGCGGCCAACGAGCCTCGCGACAGCCGAGCCCATACCTGTCCCAGGTCCCGGCCCGTCCCGCTGTTCGCGGCGGCCGTGAAGTCCGCCTTCCACGTTCGGGCACGCACGGGCTCAGGGAGGATGCCACCCATCGCGTCCCGCAGCAGCGCCCGGGGAACGCCGTCCCGGTTCTGGATCTCTCCCGGTACTGCCATGAGGAACGCGATGAGATCACGATCCAGGAACGGGAAGGCCGCATCCAGCCCGTGCAGCGCGGCGATCTTGTTGTTCCACTCCATGCAATGCACGTGATACTTGGACCGGGCCTCGAGATACAGCGATCTCGCGTGGACGGAGTGGAATCCGTCCCCGAGCCATACGGGGCGGTTGGCGAGCCGGAGCGCCCGGCGGCGGAACGATTCCGAGAACCAGGGTCTCGGCCGCTCCGGGCGGAAGATCCGTCGTCGCAGCGTCTTGAGCAGCGGCACCAGGGAGCGCGGAACGTGGTGCCGGACGATGTCCAGCACCATCTGCCGCCGGAGCGCCCTCGTCTCGCCCGGTCCGAAGAACCGCCGGTAGGTCCCGGTGTGTCGCCGGATCTGTCCGAAATCCAGCCGCCGGAAGAGATCCACCAGATACGCGGCCGAGAACAGAACCTGGTCACCCCATTGCCCCGAAAGGAGCACCCGCGCACCTGCCTCTCGGGTCCGAAGTTGTACCTCGCGGGTCACTCCCCATACGTAGTCCATGAACGGCGCCTCGATGGCCCGCACCTGGTCCTCGACGCCTTTGACCACACCGACCAGAGGTTCGATGGCGAATCGCTCGATTGATACGCGGAATGCCTGCTCGATCTCGCGCAGGTATTGCTGCTCGTCGGCCGCTGTCCCTTCGGCGCCCACATAGGATATTCCGATCACGCCGGGAGTCTCGACCCGCCCGGCGCGACGCAGGGTTTCCGCCTGGCAGAAGATGGAGGAGGAATCGAGGCCTCCACTCACCGAGACGGCCACCGGGCGCGCCGCGCGGATCCGGCGCCGTACGGCTTCCGCGAACCGCTCGCGGAACGCCTCGACGTACTCGCCGTACGAGCTCAGGCGGAGCGCGCTGGCCCGGTCGAAATCCCAGTAACGCCGGGCCGTCACCCGGTCGGGCGTCACGACGAAGAGATGGGCCGGTACGACCGCGGAGATGCCGCTGAAACAGGTGACCTCCAGCCGATCGACCGGCCGCGAACCCACGAGCAGGTAATCGGCAAGACCCTCGTCGTCGGGACGGGCCGGTATCTCCGGATGGGCGAGCAGCGCCTTGATCTCGGACGCGAAGGCGAAGAAGCGCTCGCCCTTGTGGTAGTAGAGCGGACGGAGGCCGACCGCATCCCGGACGAGCAGCAGCCGTGGCTGGCGCGGATCGAAGACGGCCAGCGCGAAGTCCCCGTTCAACCGCTCGGCGAATCCCTCGCCCCAGGTCTCGTAGGCCGCCAGGACGCAGCCGGCGTCGGTCGAGGCGCGAGGCAGCTCCAGCGCGCGGAGCAGCTCATCCCGGTTGTCCAGCCGGCCATCCATGACCAGCATGGCGCCGGTGCGGCCCACCAGCGGCGGCACCTCCCCAGGGTCCTCGGGGGTCACCCACAGGTGCTGCCACGCGAAGCCCGCCGGCCCGGCCATCCGCCGGCCCTCGCCGTCGGGCCCCCGGTGGCGGAGCGTGGCACTCATGCGGGCCAACAGCGCCTCGTCCGCCGGCCGCGTATCGAGGCTGAAGACCCCGACGATTCCGCTCATACTACTATATTAGGACGGACACTCAGCCGCGCGAGCCAAGAGCCTCCATGCCCGTCCGACGCATCCCCGACTCGGCCACCGTCGTTGCGGCGGCAGACCTGCTGTCCAGCACGTTCGACCGGGAGCTGGTGATCCTCAACCTGCGCGACGGCGTCTACTACGGGCTGGAGGACGTCGGGGCGCGCCTGTGGAGCCTGCTGCAACGGCCGATCACGGTCGCCGCCATCCGCGATGCGCTCGTCGCGGAATACGACGTCGAGCCGGCCCGCTGCG
>Ga0326726_10003812_pt1 | contig 13836 bp, 13 predicted proteins | sample MHFenrmetagenome_2_FD_207603 | JGI IMG/M metagenome (GOLD analysis project Ga0326726, IMG submission 207603) | Lab enriched peat soil microbial communities from Michigan Hollow, Ithaca, NY, United States - MHF15MN | ecosystem: Environmental > Terrestrial > Soil > Wetlands > Peat | place: USA... | reverse complement strand
AAGGCATCTTCAACACACGGAGCGACCTCGCCAACGCGTTCGATCTTCCGCTCACCAACGTTCGCGTCATCAAGAACTACATGGGCGGCGGATTCGGCGCGAAGAACGGGGCGTCGATGGCCGCGTACGTCGCCGTCGCGCTCTCGAAGCTGACCGGCCGACCAGTACGCTGCATCTACGACCGTGAAGGCGAGCAGACAGACGCCGGCAACCGGCCCTCCACGACGCAACACGTCACGCTCGGCGCGAAGCGTGACGGCACGCTGACCGCGATTCTGCTCGACGCTACGATCGCGATGGGCGCGGGCGGCTACCCCGAGGGCCCGGGGCGGGTCTACCACGAGATGTATCGCTGCGCGAACGTCCGTACGACCGAAACGTTCGTCTACACGCACACCGGGCCACGCGCGTCGTTCCGCGCGCCGGGGCACGTCGAGGGCGCGTTCGGGCTCGAGTGCGCGATGGATTCCCTCGCGCGCGAGCTGAACGTCGATCCGCTCGAGCTGCGACGGCGCAACTACGCGCGCGACGACCAGGAAAAGCAGCGCCCTTACTCCGCCAAGCATCTCGACGAGTGCTACGCGCTCGGCGCCGAGCGATTTGGTTGGCAACGCGCGCGTTCTCGAAAGGCAGACAACGACGGTCCGCGTCGTGGCGTCGGAATGGCGTCGCTCACGTGGAACGCCGGCGGCGGCCCGCCCGCCTACGCGACGGTTCGCATCAACCGCGACGGTACGATCGAAGTGCTCACCGGCGCACAGGACCTCGGCACCGGCGCGCGCACCGTTTTCTCGCAGATCGCAGCCGAAGTTCTCGGCGCGCGGCTCGAGGACGTTCGCACGATACTCGGCGACACGGAGCGACTGCCGTTCGCGTCGAACTCGTGGGGCTCGATCACGACAGCATCGGTCGGTCCGGCCGTTCGTGTGGCGGCGCTCGAGGCGCGCGACTCACTATTCGAGGCCGCCGCCGAGCTGCTCGATTGCAGCGTGGAAGATCTCGAAGCGCGCGACAGCGAACTGCGCAACACGACGACCGACCGCTGCATGCTGTTCAAGGACGTCTGCGAGCGGCTCGGCGACGTGATGATCATCGGCCAGGGGAGCCGTGGGCCGAATCCCGAGAAGACGGCGATGTCGGCGTTCGGCGCGCATTTCGTGGAAGTCGAGGTCGACGTCGAGACCGGACGCGTGCGCGTGCTGCGTATCGTCGCGGCGCACGACTCGGGGCGGATCATCAACCCGACGCTGGCCGAGGGGCAGCTCGAGGGCGGGATCATTCAGGGATTGGGGTACGCGCTGTTCGAGGAACGGATCGTGGACTCGCAGCTCGGACTGCCGCTCAATCCCACGATGCACGACTACAAGATTCCGACGATCGGCGACGTGCCGCAGATCGACGCGTTCTTCATCGACCGCGCGGACGTCGTCGCGAATCACACGGGCGCGAAAGGCGTGGCAGAGCCGCCGATCATTCCGGTGGCGCCGGCGATCGCGAACGCGGTGGCGGACGCGCTCGGGGTCGAGATGACGGAGTTACCTCTCACTCCGTGGCGAGTACTGGCCTCTCTCGCTGAGGCGAGATGACGTTCGGAGGCGCGGCTGCCGGCGAGCATCGCGGACGCGGGAGCGAGCCCGGCTGCGAGAAATAGCTGTGAGCAGGAGCCTTCAGCCCGGCGAAAGGCGTCGGACGCCGCGCGCCGAATCATTTCTGCCAGGGCTTCTTTTCTTTCTTGGGCAAATCCGGATTGAAGCGGTATAGGGTCGCGGTCCGGCCGATTACCTGAACGACGTCGGCTTGGAGCGCTGTCGCGAGAGAGTTCGTGGCGTCCTTGGTGTCCACGTCGAGGTTCTTGCCGAATTGAATCTTCACCAGCTCGTGCGTGCGGAGGTCGTCGTCGATCGTCTGGCGGACGGTGTCGGTGAGCCCGTGTTGTCCGACGTGGACCCTCGCCGATAGACGGTGTGCTTCGCCTCGCAGCGCGGCGCGCTCCTTCGATGACAAGGCCATGCCGACAACTTACTTGCTTCGTGGCCTCGTCAAATCGGTGATGACCATTCGGTTCGCGCCGTCGAGGGACGTCGGCTTGACCTGCTGATACAGCGCCTGGTGCGAGTTCCAGATGGCGTGATAGGCGAGCTGGCCGTCGCCCGTGACCGCCATCGCATGCACGGCGCCGACCGACCCGCGCTCCGGCGCGCCGAGGACGTCGACTGCCAAGACATAGTCCGCGCCATTCACCGGGTGGGCATGGATCGAGTCGCCGAGTGCCTTGAAGCGCGTCCAAAACGTGAACAGCTCGTTCGGTTGCGGTTCATACGGAAGCGCTACCGGCGTTCGGATTGCCGTGGCGTTCACTCCGCGAGTGTGCAGACTCTCCGCGAGCGAGACTGCGGCCGAAGTGTCGAAGCGGCTGTTTCGAGCCACGACCGTCACCGGCAGCACAATGAGACGGGCGCGTCCCAGCTCGTTCACCATCACGGATTCACGCGCGGCGATGCGATCGCGCTCTGCGCGCGGCGGCGCGCCCGAATTGTGAACGACGGCGATGTACAGCGCCTTCCCGATCGCGCAGCCCTGCGTGCAGCCGGCAAGGATCGAAAGGGGGATCAATCTGAGGAGATTGCGCATGGACGGGTGGACGAGTGGACACTTGGACCAGTGGACCGGTGGATCGGTGGTGGACCGCGACATCAAACTGCGATGCGCCAGTGACGGATCACATACGACAAATGACGTAGTTTCTGCGCGTAGGAGGGATCGCTGTCAGCGATCCTCTCGCCGCACTCGCTCAACGACCTGTCAGGGGGGCTGACTGGTCGGATCGATCGTCTTACACCGGTCTATCGGTCTACCGGTCCACCGGTATGATGCGCTCGATCGTGGCGTACGCCACCCAGCGCTTCGAACGGATCGATCGGCTCTCCGTCCCAATACTTGTTGTCGGCCGGCCAGCGCATGACCTGAAAGTGGAGGTGCGGCGTGTCCTTCGGCGCGTTCCCCGTCGTGCCGACAAAGCCGAGCGTGTCGCCTTTCGCGATCTCGCGGCCGGGGGACAACGCGTCGTTGTACCGATCCATGTGAGCGTAGTAGTACACGAGTCTGGCATCGGGGTCGACCGTGTACATGGAAATGCCGCCCAGCTCGCTCGTGGACATGCGCAGGACCTTCCCGTCATCGGCCGCGAGGATCGGTGTCCCGCGCGGGGCGAGGATGTCGATGGCGCGATGCATTCGGCCGCCGTCGCGCGCTTCATAGAACGAGTCTTCCACTTTCGACATGTCCGCGCCCGCCACCGGAACGAGGATCCGCCGGCTCAGCAGGTACGCCGCGTCGCTCGCGCTGGATCCGACCACCGCGACGGTCGCGTCCGGAAACTCCGGCGTCGCCGTCCCCCCCGAGCGCCCCGGTCGTGACGTCGCGACCGGTTTCGTCGCCGGCGACGCGTCACCGGCGCGGGCTGGGGCCGGATCCGGATAGTAGAGCACCGGGCGCGTGCACGCCGTGGAGGCGAGCGCGATGCCGAGGGCGGCGGAAACGAAAGGCGGGCGCATCATCGAGTTGACGATTCGCCCGCGCGCACGTTGCGCGCCGTGATCTCGGCGGTCGAGAACGCGATCGAGCGATCCCGTGCGGAGGTTTCGCACCCTGCGGTGGCACCGGAACGCGTCTCGCGTTGGGCGGCGAAGTCGGCGCGTCGTCCCGCAATTCGCGCCGCAACAAACGGACGCCGCATCCAGGAGACGAAGAACATGCTTCTACGCTCGATCAAGGTTGGCCGATCCCTTACCATGGCAACGCTCGCCGTTGCCTTCGCGGCATGCAGCGACAACGACAACAACGCCGTCGCCATCATCACGCCGCTCAACCAATTCACTCTGGCCTCGCTCGTCGCCGACCAGGGCGTGGCGACGACGATCGACCCGAACCTCGTGAATCCCTGGGGCATCGCCTTTGGGCCGACGGGCCTGCTCTGGGTGGCCAACAACGGAACCGGCACCTCCACCGTGTACAACGGAAACGGCACGAAGGTGCCAACGACGGTCACCATCCCGGGCGCAAACGGCGGTCAGGGCGTTCCCACCGGCGTGGTCCTCAACAGCACCGCCGACTTCGTCATCGTCGGAATCGGCGCGGTCCAGCTCCCAGCGATCGGCGCCGCCACGTTCATCTTCGCCGGTGAAGACGGAACGATCTCGGCCTGGAATCCCTCGGCGCCGAACAACAGCGCGGTGATCGTCGCCGACCGCTCGGCCACCGGCGCCGTGTACAAGGGCATCGCCATGGCGCAGAACGGCGGCGCGAATTGCCTCTACGTGACGAACTTCCACGCCAACTCCGTGGACGTCTACGACAGGAACTTCGTGCTCGTGAATTCGTTTACCGACGCCAACATGGCCGCCGGCTTCGCGCCATTCGGCATCGCGAACATCAACGGCAAACTCTACGTGAGCTACGCCAAGCAGAAAGCGCCGGATAACGAGGACGACGAAGCGGGCGTTGGCAACGGCTTCATCGACGTCTTCAACCCGGACGGCAGCCTCTCGAAGCGGCTCGTCTCCGGCGGCGCGTTGAACTCGCCGTGGGCGATGGTGATGGCCCCGACGGGCTTCAGCCGCTTCGCGGGCGATCTGATCGTCGGCAATTTCGGCGACGGCTTGATCGCCGCCTACGATCCAAACACGGGCGCGCTCGTCGACAACCTGCGCGGCCGCGACGGCAACCCGATTGAGCTCGACGGGCTGTGGGGCTTGGCCTTTGGTCCGTTCCCCGGTTCGACGGTCATGTACTTCGCGTCGGGTCCGAAGGACGAGACGCACGGCCTCGTCGGCACGTTGACGCCGGTGGCGCAGTAGCCTAACTCATCGGCGTAGGTTGAACAGGGTCCGGCGCGGCGGAGTGCATCCGTCCGCGCCGGACCTTTCACTCATTCGACGCCGCATGCCGAAGAAAGAATCCGTCGAGGTCCTCTCGATCGACGGGCGCGATGTCCGGATCACGAATCCGGAGAAACCGTACTTCTCGCGCGACGTCCGGCTGACCAAGCTCGACGTCGCGCGTTACTTCCTGACGGTCGCGGACGGCGCGCTGCGTGGCATCCGCAATCGGCCGATCGTGCTCAAGCGGTTCGTCGACGGCGCCGAGCATGAGCCGTTCTATCAGAAACGCGCGCCGGAGAACCGGCCGGAGTGGCTGCGCACGGTCACGCTCTCGTTTCCTTCGGGGCGCACGGCAACCGAAGTCGTCGTCGACGACAGCGCCGGACTCGCTTGGGTGGTGAACCTCGGTTGCATCGAGCTGCACCCCCATCCGGTGCGCGCGGGCGACTTGAGCCATCCCGACGAGCTGCGCATCGACCTCGACCCGACGCCAGGCGTGCCGTGGGCCGACGTGCGGCGCGTGGCGATGGAATCGAAGGCGCTGCTGGAGGAGATGGGGCTCGTCGGCTGGCCGAAGACGAGCGGGTCGCGTGGCATGCACATCTGGGCGCGGATCGAGCCACGGTGGTCGTTCACGGACGTGCGCCGCGCCGCGCTCGCCTTCTCGCGCGAGATCGAGCGGCGTGCGCCGAAGCTCGCGACGTCCAAGTGGTGGAAGGAAGAGCGACACGGCGTCTTTTTGGATTACAACCAGAACGCCAAGGACCGCACGATGTGCTCGGCCTATTCGTTGCGGCCATTACCAGACGCGCGCGCGTCGGCGCCGCTCATGTGGGACGAGGTGCCCGACTGCGATCCGGCGGACTTCACGGCGCTGACGATGCCCGAGCGGTTCGCCAAGCTCGGCGATCCACACGAGGGGATCGACGCCGCGGTTGGGTCGCTCGAGGCGCTGCTCGAGCTGGCGGCGCGCGACCAGGCGGAGGGTCTAGGCGACGCGCCCTGGCCGCCGCATTTTCGGAAGATGGAGGACGAAGCGCCGCGCGTCGCGCCGTCACGCGCCAAGAAACGGCCGACAGAGTGACCCGCAGTTACCGAGAGGCTGGATGCGTCGCACGATCCGCACGCTGGTGATGACAGGGTTCGCGCTCGGCGCGGCGACGAGCGCGCTAGCGCAAGAAGTGCGCGGCACCGTCCGCGAAAGCACGAGCCGGCAACCGATTCCCGGCGCCGTGATCGCGCTGCTCGACTCGGCCGGCCGCACCCTCGGTCGCAATATCACCGACGAGCGGGGCCAGTATCGTCTCGTGGTCTCCGCGTCCACGACGCAGCTGCGTTTCATCCGAATAGGGTTCCGGCCGGTGACGGTGAGCCTGGCCCGATCGGGGACCCGCGTCGACACAATGAACGTCGTCATGACGACGCTCCCGACGATGCTCGACCCCGTGACGGTGAGCGCGAACGGCTGCCCGCGCCGCGACGACGCCGGCCCCGCGCTCGGCCTCCTCGAGCAGGCGCGTGCGAGTTTGCTCAACAGCGTCGTCGCGCGCGAGGCCAACCCCGGACGCGTCGTGCGTCTCCGATTCCAGCGCATGATGGACGGCACGAGCGACCGCATCGCGCGCCAAACGGTGAAGGTCGATTCGACCGCGCGCTCGGAAGCGCCGTTCACCGCGGTGCGTTCCGCCGCGGAGTTCGTGCGCGCGGGATTCGTGAAGGAGGAGTTGGGCGGGACCGTGTTCTACGCCCCCGACGCCGACGCGCTGCTCGACGACGCGTTCATGGCCGGCTACTGCTTCCGCCTCGTGCGGCCGGACCGCGAGCATCCCACCGAGGTCGGACTCGGCTTCGCCCCACCCGGCCGCGCGCGCAACCGCGTGGACATCGACGGCGTCTTATGGGTCGACACCACCCGGCGACAGCTCCGCCGCCTCGAGTTCCGCTACGTCGGTCTCGACCGCTCGCTCGCCGGCGCGAACCCAGGCGGCCGCCTCTCGTTTCGCGACATGGCGAACGGCGTGGTCATCATCGACCGCTGGTCGCTGCGCCTGCCGTCCGTCCACGACGACTCGCTCTACGACAACTTCAAGCAAGCCTACGCGCACCGCATCTCGCTCGAGGCGCAGGAGACGGGCGGCGAGGTGGCGCACATCGAGTGGCCGTCGGGGCTCGCCTGGGGCGCGCCGCTCGGCACGCTGCGTCTCACGCTGCTCACCCACGCGCACGCGGCAGCCACGGGTACGCGCGTATCGCTCGACGGCACCGACTACTCGCGTCGTGCCGACGCGAACGGCGAGGTGACGATCGACCGGCTGCTCCCCGGCCCGTACAAGCTCGTGGTCGTCGACGGCCTCCTCGAGCCGCTCGGCGTCACGCTCAACACGCCGATCGCATTCGAGGCCGTGCGCGATTCTACGCACCGCGCCACGCTCGACGTCCCGACCGCGGACGACTTCGTCGCGGATCGGTGCAGCCATGACGCCATCTGGCACGACGCGATCCCGCGCCGGCGCCCCAACGCCGTCTGGATGATCGGCCGAGTGATCGGACCGGACGACGAACCGATCTCGGAGATCTCGGCCAGCGTGAGCGAAGGTTCAAAAGCGAAGCTCGCGCGGCAGCAATCCACGCCCTTCGCGTTGGCCGAGACGCACAACGAGCTGACGAGCACGCGCACCGGCACGGACGGCATCTTCGAGCTCTGTCAGGGCAGGTTCCTCGTCGGCGACAGCGTGGTTGTCGCCATCCGTCATCGCGATATGATGACGAGCGCCTTCCCGTTCGCGCTCAAGGATTCGCTGACAGTGCTTCCGCTGGTGCGCGAGCCGAGGCGCCCCTAGCGCGCAAAGATCGACGCCAGCTCGTGCGGGGGCACGACCTCGAGTTGCTCGAAGGTGCAGTCGCGCGGATTCTTGTCGGATCGCCAGCGCCTGAATTGCGCCGTATGGCGAAAGCGACCGCTCTGCATGTGGTCATACGCCACCTGGACCACTAGCTCAGGCCGTACGGCCTCCCACGATAGATCCTTTCCCTGGCTCCAGCGGCTCATCGCGCCCGGCCGGCGATACGCGCCCTCGGTGGCGTCCGCCTCGGCCCAGTCCCGCCATGGATGATTCTCGAGCGCGTTCTTGCGGAAGGGCGTGAGGAACGCTACCAACTCGCGCCGCTTCGCCGCCGTGAAGCTGGCGCAGACGCCGACGTGGTGGAGCTTTCCGGAATCGTCATAGAGGCCGAGCAGCAGCGACCCGATTGCGGTTTGCTCGCTGCCTTTGTGCCAACGGAACCCCGCGACGACGCAATCGCAGTCGCGCTCGTGCTTCACCTTGAGCATCACGCGCTTGTTCGGCTCGTAGCGTCCCTCTTCGCGCTTCGCCATCACGCCATCCAGCCCCGCGCCCTCGAAGCGCTTGAACCAATCGGCGGCGAGCGCGCGATCAGTCGTCGCCGGCGTCACGTGCACGGGCGCTGTCGCACCCGCGAGCATCGACTCCAGCATCGAGCGTCGCACGGCGAACGGATGCTCGCGCAGATCGGCGGTGCCGTCGGCGAGCACGTCGAAGAGCACGATCGATGACGGGATCTCCGTCGCCAGCTTTCTCACACGCGACTCCGCCGGATGCAATCGCAGTTGAAGCGCCTCGAAGTCGAGGCCGTGGTCGCTGGCGATGACGATTTCCCCGTCGAGAACGCAGCGTTCGGGGATCCGCGCCTTCAAGGACTCGACGAGCTCCGGGAAGTAGCGGTCGAGAGGCCGCTCGTCGCGGCTCTGGATGAACATCTCGTCGCCGTCGCGGAAGACGAGCGTGCGAAACCCGTCCCATTTCGGCTCGAAGATCCAGCCGTCGCCGTCAGGCAGCTCGTCGACGCGAGTCGCGAGCATCGGGAGGACGGGCGGGTTGACCGGAAGGTCCACTGATGGGGAAGTGAGTTCAACTCACCGGCACGACCATCACGGTGATTCCCGTCGCGTCCACGTGGATCGCGTGCGGGGTGCGGACCAGCCGAAGCATCACCGTGTCGCAACGCCCGCATCGCAGCACCACGCCCATGTTTTGCCCGTACTCGGCGAGCGCTCCGAGCGGCGCGGTGGTGTGGCAGCCGGCGCACGTCGCCAGTGCCGTGGTCACGTCGCGCGCGAACAACTCGCCGAGCTGTCCGGCGGCCGCGTTTCCATCGAGTCGCATCTGGTCTGGCATTGTCATCTCCCTCGCACAAATTCAACTCGTGGGCCCGAAACGTTCCGTGCGAATTCGGGATGCATCGTGTCCGAGCTCGACCAAGAGGTTCGCCGCCGTTTCCACGAACGGCGTGGGGCCACAGACATATGAACGCGCCGAGTCGGCGGCCGGCCAACCTTCAGCCTCGAGCATCGCCCGGTCGATGCGGCGCCGCTCGCCCTTCCACTCGCTCGTCGCCGGTTCGCGCGTCAGCGTAAACGTCACGCGCGTGTCGCCGCGCTCGGCCAACTCGGCGAGCTCGCGCGCGTAGATGATGTCCGACGCCGTTCGCGCCGAGTAGAGAAGGCGCATCGGGCTGCGAGCGCGACGGTCTGGCTCTGCGTGCGCGCGGTGGCGCAGCATCGCCATCAGCGGCACGATCCCCGAGCCGCCCGCGACGAGGAAGACGGGGCCGTCCTGGTTCGACGTCCACACGAAATAGCCGCCGATCGGCCCGCGCAGCTCGAGACCGTCGCCGACGTGAAGCACGTCGCAGAGGTAGGGCGAGACCTCGCCGTCGTCGAGCCGTTCGATGGTGAGCTCGACGTGTGGGTTCTCCGGCGCGGAGGCGATGGAGTATGAGCGTTGCGCTTGATAGCCGTCGTCGGCCACGAGTCGCACGTCCACGTGCTGGCCCGCGCGATGTCCAAGCCATCCGGGCACGTCGAGCACGAGCGTGTGCGCGCGCGGCGTCTCGGCGCGAATCTCGACGACGTTGGCGACCTGCCACGCCAGTCGCGGCGCGGCGATCGCTTCGCTTGGCTCGCTCACGTCAGGGATCGCCTTGGTAACGCTGCTCCCTCCACGGATCGCCGCGGTCGTGGTAGCCGAGCTGCTCCCAGAATCCCGGCTCGTCGCGGTCGATGAGCGTGAGGCCGCGCACCCACTTGGCGCTCTTCCAGAAGTAGAGATGCGGCACGAGCAGGCGCGCCGGCCCGCCGTGTTCGGGGTCCAACGGTGCACCGCCGAAGCCGAACGCGACCCACGCTTTCCCGCCGGTGACGTCGGCGAGCGGAAGGTTCGTCGTATAGCCGCCGTCGCTCCTCGCCATCACGAACGGTTTCTCGGCGACGCTGCTCGCGGCAGCGGCGCGCAGGAGCGTGTCGACCGAGATCCCTTCCCACGTCGTGTCGAACTTCGACCACTTCGTCACGCAGTGGATGTCGACCGTCGGCGTTTCGTGCGGAAACGCGAGGAGTTCCTGCCACGACCATCGCATCGATCGGTCACCGCTCCGGATCGTGAAGTCCCACTTGTCGAGCGGCGTGCGCGGCGTCGGGCCGGCGGAGAGCACCGGAAAGTCGCGCGTCTCGTACTGACCGGGCGGCAGTCGACCCGGCGGCGCCGCGGGTCGCTTGCTGTGAAATCCTCGCGCGATGAATGGGATGTCGACCATGGCTCGTATCCGTCGTCGTGCCAACGTGGATTTCGAACCTTACCCTCGCGAGATCCGCGGTCAATCCATTCGCCCTCAGCGCAGTTCGCCATCCACGCCTTTCGGCCATTGGGCCCTTTGGCCCTCGCGCTCTTCGGCCGTCGCGCCCTCTGGCCGTAGCGCTGGCCGATCCGACCGACCCACGAATCCGATCCGCCCCCGTTCGTCGTACTCCCTCCTGAATTCACCCAGACCCTCTTCAGGAGACTCGATCGATGTCGTTCAAACGCGCCTTCCCGATTGCCTCCGTGGCCGCCGTCGCCGCACTGGCTTTCGTCCTCCGCACCGGCTCCGCCACGCCCGCACCGACTTCAACCCGCGCCACCGCTCTCGACGACCCCACCATCGTCGCCATCTTCGACGCCGCCAACACGTCCGACATCGAGACCGGCGAGCTCGGCGCCAAGAAGGGCTCGACGAAGGAGATCCGCGACTTCGGCGCGATGCTCGCGCGCGACCACAAGAACGTCCGCCAACAGGGGCGCGACCTGGCGAAGAAGCTGGGCGTGACCCCGACCCCGCCGAAGGACGACGATAGCATGAAGAGCCACGCAGCCATCATGAAGCGCCTCAACAGCCTCTCCGGTACGGAATTCGACAAGGCATTCCTGCAGAACGAAGTCGGCTACCACGACGCAGTGATCGGCGCGGTGACGAAGACGCTCCTGCCGGCGATTCAGAACGCCGAGTTGAAGGATCTGGTCACGAAGGTGGCGCCGGCATTCGTCGCCCATCGCGACGCCGCGAAGAATCTGCTCGACAAACAGGGGATGTAGCCCCAAGCGCGGGAACCTCGATCCCGTGCCTCTTCATCCGGCGGTACATCGTCGCCCGATGAATCCCGAGCTCGGACGCTGCGCGGCTCGTGTCCCAGGCGGCGCTTTCGAGGACCGCGACTAACTCGCTCCGCTCGGCCAATGACCGGGCGGGCGAGTTCGCGTTCGAGGCGCTTGTCCCGCGGTTGGCGATGGCGGCTTCAATCGCAGCGGAATCGATCGATCCATGCGAAAAGACTCTCGCCGCCTCGAGCACCTGGCGAAGCTCTCGAACGTTGCCCGGCCAGGCGCGCGACGTGAGCGAGGCCATCGCGTCATCCGTCACGCGCGCCGCGGCACCAAGGAAGTGGCGCGCGAGCAATGGAATGTCGTCGATGCGATCGACCAGCGCGGCCACGCGGAGCACGACGCCGCTCAATCGGTGCCAGAGATCGGCGCGAAATCGACCCTCGCGCACCAGCTCGGAAAGGTCGTCGTTCGTCGCCGCGATCGGACGAAAATCGCTGCGCGCGTCGCGCGCCGCGCCGATGGGGCGAAACACGCCGGTCTCGATCGCGCGAAGCAACTTGGCCTGCAGCGGAAGCGGCAATCCGCTGATCTCGTCGAAGAACGCAGTCCCGCCGTTCGCTTCGCGCAAGAACCCCATCGACTCGCCGATCGCGCCGGTGTACGCGCCGCGCACGTGGCCGAAGAGGGCGTCCTCGAACATCGACTCGCCGATCGCGCAGACATTGAAGGCGACGAGCGCGCCCGTGCGGCCGCTCGCGCGATGCAGTTGCGCCGCGACCAGCTCTTTCCCGCTGCCGGTCGGTCCCTCGATCAGGACGGGCAGCTTCGTCGGGGCGACGCGTGCCACGAGCGCGCGCAGCTCGCGCATTGGCGCCGATTCGCCGACGAGAGCGACATCGCTGGCGTGCTCGCTCATGGCTTGATCTTCTCCGCCCGCTCCCGCAGCGGCGACGTCAGACGCTCGGCGTCCTCGTCACTGCGAATCACGCGCGGGGTGAGGAAGATGAAGAGCTCCGTCTCGGTCGTACTGCGCGAATGGCGGCCGAAAAATCCGCCGATGAACGGAATGCTCGAGAAGAACGGGACGCCCTCGGACTGGACGTCGTGCTCGCGATCCGTGAGCCCGCCGAGAACGATCGTTTGGCCGTCGCGCACGATGAGGTCCGTGCGCACCGACCGCGTGGAAATCACCGGCGCATTGAACTGCGTCTCGGTCGTCGCGTTGCTCACTTCCTGCGAGACGTCGAGCTGCACGGTGCCGTCGATGCTGATCGTGGGACGCACGCGCAGCCTCGTTCCGACGTCCTTGTACTGCACGACCTCATCGCGAATACCCACGTCGGCCGCCGGCAGCGTGCGCGCGACCTGCACGAACGGTCGCTGGCTCCCGACGACGACTTCGGCCTGCTCGTCGTTCGCGGTGAGCACGACGGGGCGGCTGATGATGCGCACGTCGCCGCGCCCGGCCGCTGCGCCGATCGTCGCATCGAGATTGACGCCGCCGAGCCCCATGACCTTGAGCGTGAAGTCACCGAGTCCGCCCGAGCCCGGGGCGAACGACGCGTCACCGATCATCGCGCGGCCGTGCCGCGACAGGCTCACGTCGTCCGCCGCGACCTGCAGGCCGAGGCTGAAGCTGCGGTCGCGCTGCGCCTCGACGATCAGCACTTCGATGAGCGCCTGCGGCGGCCGAACGTCGATCTGGTCGACGACCGATTTGATCAGGTCGAAGTCGGCGCGGTTGGCGCGAATAAGCAGGCTGTTGGCGCGCGGGTCGGGGACGATGGTAATATCGCCGGTGAGCGTTGCGGGTCGGCCGACCGAACCGCCGGGCGTGGGTGACGCGAGCGCGCTGGCGTCGAGCGGCGGCACCTGGTTGGCGCGCAGCTCGTCGGCGAGTGTCCGCGATTGTGACGTGTTCGGCAGCTGGCCGAACGTGCCGCGACCAAAGAGCGTGTTGATGCTCGATGCGACGTCGGCAGCGCGGGCGTGCTTGAGCGCGATGACGAACAGCTCGGCCGCCGCCTGTGGGCGAGACGCGATGCCGCTCGTTGGAAGAGTTGGCGTCGCCGGCGCGACGCGCGGCGCCGCTGGAGTTTCCTTGACCCGCGCGCGATACGTGCCGGACGTCGTGTCGTTCACCAGCTCGTAGCCCTGCGCGTCGAGCAAGCCGCGCAGATAGCGTACGATGTCGGTACGGGGCACGGGGCGCGGAGTCTCGAGCGTCACCTGCGGGCCAGGCGACGCGCCGACGAAGATGACCGGTCGATCGAGGTACTGCTGCATGATCTGCACGGCCGACCGCAGCTCCGTCGCGACGATGCGGATCGTCACGCTGTCCGACACGGCTTGGGGGGCGGGCGCCTGCGCGCCAACATGCCGGGCCCCGAAAACGGTGCCGATCGCCAGATGGATGAGAATCCTCACATGCGGCCCCCCCCTTTGAAGCCGAGGGACCAGGTCGTGTCGGGACCCTTCACGACAACCGTGTCGCGCGTGACGCGCCACACGACGAGCTT
>Ga0326726_10003811_pt1 | contig 13838 bp, 12 predicted proteins | sample MHFenrmetagenome_2_FD_207603 | JGI IMG/M metagenome (GOLD analysis project Ga0326726, IMG submission 207603) | Lab enriched peat soil microbial communities from Michigan Hollow, Ithaca, NY, United States - MHF15MN | ecosystem: Environmental > Terrestrial > Soil > Wetlands > Peat | place: USA... | reverse complement strand
ACAGAAAGCCGGTGAACACGATGCCGTCGCGCCGCATGCCGGCCACCGTGGGCTTGATGATCTCGTTCATTACCCTGGCGTGCAGATTGGGCGTCACCACCGGCGCCGGCGAGTAGGCGCCCATGCCGCCGGTGTTGGGCCCTTCATCGTCGTCGCGCAGCCGCTTGTGGTCCTGGCTGGTGGCCAGCGGCAGCACGTGTTCGCCGTCGACCATCACGATGAAGCTCGCCTCCTCGCCGGCCAGGAACTCCTCGATCACCACGCGCGCGCCGCCGTCGTTGTGCAACACGCCGAGCGTGCTGCCGTCGAGCATGGCGTCGATCGCGGCGTGCGCCTGCGGCAGCGACATCGCCACCACAACACCCTTGCCGGCGGCCAGGCCATCGGCCTTGATGACGATCGGTGCGCCCTGGGCCTCGACGTGCGCGTGTGCCGCCGCCGCGTCGTGGAAGGTTTCGTAGCGCGCGGTCGGGATCTGGTGCCGCCGCATGAAAGCCTTGGAGAACGCCTTGGAACTCTCCAGCTGTGCCGCTGCGCGCGTGGGGCCGAAGATGCGCAGGCCGCGCGCGCGAAACACGTCCACCACGCCGGCGGCCAACGGCACCTCGGGACCGACCACCGTCAGCACGATCTTCTCGCGCTGCGCGAATTCGGCCAGCGCCGCGGGGTCGCTGATCGCCAGGTTCTCCAGCCGCGGGTCGCTCGCTGTGCCGCCGTTGCCCGGTGCCACGACCACGCATTGCAGCTTCGGGCTTTGGGCCAGCTTCCAGGCCAGCGCATGTTCGCGGCCGCCGCCGCCGATGACGAGCACCTTCAAGTCAGCATCCGTTCATGCGAGCACCGCGTTGTGGTACACCGCCTGGGTGTCGTCGAGGTCCTCGAGCACGTCGAGCAGCTTTTGCATGCGCTGCGCGTCGTCACCGGCGAGTTCCACCGGATTCTCGGCGCGCCAGGTGACCTCGGCGAGGTCGGGTTTGAGGCCGGCCTTGTGCAGGGCCTGCTGCACGGCTTCGAAGTCAGCCGGTGCGCACAGCACCTCGACCGCGCCGTCGTCGCCGGTGATCACGTCGTCGGCACCGGCCTCCAGCGCGACCTCCATCACCTGGTCTTCGCTGGTGCCCGGCGCGAACACGAACTGGCCACAGTGCTTGAACTGGAACGCCACCGAACCTTCGGTGCCCAGGTTGCCGCCGTGCTTGCTGAAGGCGTGCCGCACCTCGGCCACCGTGCGCACCCGGTTGTCGGTCATGCAATCGACGAGGATCGCCGCGCCGCCGATGCCGTAGCCCTCGTAGCGGATTTCCTCGTAGTTCACGCCCTCGAGGTTGCCGGTGGCCTTGTCGATGTTGCGCTTGACCGTGTCGGCCGGCAGGTTCACCGCCTTGGCCTTTTCGATCGCCAGCCGCAGGCGCGGATTGGCCGACGCGTCGCCGCCGCCCTGGCGTGCCGCCACCATGATTTCGCGGATCACCCGCGTCCAGGCCTTGCCGCGTTTTTCATCCTGCCGGCCCTTGCGGTGCTGGATGTTGGCCCACTTGGAATGTCCGGCCATGCAATGCTCTCCTCGCCTGGCGCTCGCCGGGAGGCGCCGAATGCGGCGATTTTACCGGGCACTCGACGGTCAGAACCCGATCGACAGCAGGCCGGCGGCAGCGACCACGGTGATCAATGCCGCACCGCCGTAGCACACGAGCTTGGCCAACGCGCCGTTGTGCACGCCGATGTCGTGCAGGCTGTGCAAGATGCGGTGCATCGCGTGCCATGCGAACAGCGCGATGACGATGAACAAGAAGCCCTTGCCGACCCAGTGTTGCGCGAAGGCCAACACCCGCGGGTAGCCCAAGAGATCGGCCGGCAGCGGCCAACCCAGCGGCACTGCGAGACCGGTGATGAACACCAGCGCGGTGCCCAGCAGCGCCGACAACATGCCGCCGGCGCCGAACAACAGCCAGAAGATCGGCGCGTTGGAGCGCTTCACGGCCGCCACCACCCCGCCAGCGACAACAGCACGATCGAGGCGACGACCGCGGCCGCCCAACCGCTGCGCGTGATGGTCGATGCCGCCAGGCGCTTGCCACCGATGACGATCATCGGCATGGTCTTGGGCATGATCTCGAACCAGCTCTTGGCATGCACGAACATCGAGACCAGCAAGACCGCATGCAGCACCAGCGACCCTGGCGAACGCATGGCCTGCAGCCAGCCGTTCCAGGCCGCCTCTCCCTGAGACAAGCGCACCACGCCGACCGTCAGCACGATCGTGTACACCAGCACCGCGACGGCCGTGGCCTCGCGCACCATGTAGCGCACGAAGAACGGGTCGCGCCGCCACCAGCCCTCCATCGGCCGCAGGTAGGCCTTGCGGCTCATCGCCGGGCTCCTTTGGGCGACAGGAAGCGCAAGAAGTAGTCCTTCGCGCTGTTGACCTTGTTCTGGTTCACCGCGTTGGCCGGGTCGACCTGCTTGGGGCAGACCTCGGAGCAGTAACCCACCGCGGTGCAGCTCCACACGCCCTCCTCGGCGTTGAGCACGTCCATGCGCTGCGCGCGGCCGCCGTCGCGCGAGTCGGCGTTGTACCGGTGCAGCAGGGCCAGCACGCCCGGCCCGGTGAACTCGGCATTGAGCCCGAACTGCGGACAAGCCGCATAACACAGCATGCAGTTGATGCACGAGCTGAACTGCTCGATCTGCTCGAGCTCTTCGGGGGTCTGCAGGTACTCGCCTTGCGCCAGCGTGCGCGGCTCTTTGGGGATCAGGTAGGGTTTGATGCCCTCGAGCTTCTTGACGAAGCCGTCGACGCCGACGACCAGATCGCGCTCGATCGGAAAATGCGCCAGCGCCTCGATGCGGATCGGTCCGGGCAGCAGATCGCGCACGAAGGTCTGGCACGACAGCGCGGGCTTGCCGTTGACCATCATGCCGCAGCTGCCGCAGATCGCCATGCGGCACGACCAGCGAAAGCTCAGGCTGCCGTCGAGCTCGTCCTTGATGTGCTGCAGCGCCTGCAGCACCGACATGTCGTGGCTATACGGCACCGCGTAGCGCTGCCATGCCGGCACGTCTTCCTGCTCCGGGCGGTAGCGCAGCACGTCGAACTCGACCGACTTCACCGCGTCAGGCACGTGCAGCCTCCTCGGCGTGGGCCACGGCGTCGTAGTGCTCGCCGGCTTCGCCGTAGGCCCGGATGCCGGGCGGCGAGCGGGTGATCTTCACCGGCCCGTAGTCGATGCGCGGCGCGTCGGCGCCCTGGTAGTAGGCCAGACTGTGCTGCAGGTAGTTGACATCGTCACGCTGCTCGTAGCCGTCCAGGCGCTGATGCGAACCGCGCGACTCCTTGCGCTGCAGCGCCGAGTGCACGATGGCCTGCGCCACGTCGAGCTGGTAGCCGAGCTCGATCGCCAGCAGCCGTTCGGTGTTCCAGCCGTTGGAGGTGTCGTCGACCCGCACGCGCCGATGGCGCTGCTTCAACTCGGCCAGCTTGTCGCAGGTGGCCTGCATCGTAGCGGCGCTGCGGTAGATGCCGCAGCCGTCCTCCATGCTCTGGGCCATTTCGCGGCGCAGCGTCGCGATGCGTTCACCGTCCACGCGCGGCGCCACGGCGGCCAGCACGCGAGCGCGCGCCGCATCGGCCAGCGCAGCAAGCGCCGACGGGTTGCCATGCGGCGTCGACACCGCATCGCGCGCGGCCTCGATGCCGGCCACCTTGCCGAACACGAGCAACTCGGTCAACGAGTTCGAGCCCAAGCGGTTCGCGCCGTGGATGCCGACGCTCGAACATTCGCCCACCGAGTACAGGCCCGGCAACGGCGCGGCCGTGCGGATGTCGGCCGTGATGCCGCCCATCGTGTAGTGCACGGCAGGCAGCACCGGGATCGGCGCGCGCGCGGGGTCGACGCCGAGGTACTGCACCGCCAGCTCGTAGATCTGCGGCAAGCGCTCGCGCAGTTTCTTCTCGCCCAGGTGGCGCAGGTCCAGGTGCACCACCGCGCCATGCGGCCCGTCGATCGTGCGGCCCTTCTGTTTCTCGTGCCAATAGGCTTGGCTGAGCCGATCGCGCGGGCCGAGCTCCATCGCCTTGTTGCGCGGCGTGGGCGTGGCGGGCCCCAAGCCATAGTCCCGCAGGTAGCGGTAGCCATCCTTGTTCAACAGGAAGCCGCCTTCGCCGCGGCAGGCCTCGGTGAACAACAGGCCGGTGCCGGGCATGCAGGTCGGGTGGTACTGCATGAACTCCATGTCGCGCAGCGGCACGCCGTGGCGGTAGGCCAGCGCCATGCCATCGCCGGTGACGATGCCGCCGTTGGTGTTTTCGCGGAACACGCGACCCGCGCCGCCGGTGGCGATGATCACCGCCTTGGCCTCAATCAGCCGGAACTCGCCGCTGGCGATGTCGATCGCCACCACGCCTCGCACGCGACCGTCGTCGACCACCAGATCGACGCAGAAGTGCTCGTCGAAACGCCGGATCGACGGGTACTTGATCGAGGTCTGGAACAGCGTGTGCAGCATGTGAAAGCCGCTCTTGTCGGCGGCGAACCAGGTGCGTTCGATCTTCATGCCGCCGAAGGCGCGCACGTTGGCGTGGCCATCCGCGGTGCGGCTCCACGGGCAGCCCCAGTGTTCGATCTGCACCATCTCCTCGTGGGCATGTGCCACGAAGTAGTCGACCACGTCCTGCTCGCACAGCCAGTCACCGCCGGCCACGGTGTCGTGGAAATGCTCCTCCAGGCTGTCGTGCGCCTGCGTCACCGCGGCCGCGCCGCCCTCCGCGGCCACCGTGTGGCTGCGCATCGGGTACACCTTGGAAATCAGCGCGACGCTCAGGCCGGGGTGGCTTTCAGCGACTTCGATGGCCGCGCGCAGGCCGGCGCCGCCGGCGCCGACGATCGCCACATCGGCCTTGAATACGTCCATCGGCATCCTCGTGGGCGTGGCCTATCGCGTCAGCACCAGTTTTTGGTACAGGCCGCCGAAGTACGTGCGCTTGGCCAGCGACGCCGGCCGCAGGTCCGCCGGCATGAACTCGGCGATCTCGCGGCGCCACAGGTCCATCGCGTAAGGCTCGAGCTTGCGAAACACCAGGCGCATCAACCCACGCATCGGATGCCAGCGGGAGGGGCGGTGGTAGTCGACGATGACGACCTTGCCGCCTGGCTTGACCACGCGCAGGGCCTGCGCCAGCGTGGCGCTGCGCACGTGCGAGGGTTGCTCGTGCAGCAGAAAGAACAGCAGCACCTGGTCGTAGCTCGCGTCTGCACAGGCTAGCGCAGCGGAGTCGCCGCGCTGCAGGCGCAGCCGCTCGTCGGGCGGCAGCTTGCGCGCAAGGTTGTGCAGTTGGATCGGCAGGATGTCGATGACGTCCAGGCGCGCATCGGGTGCCAGCCGCTGCTGCAGGCGCGCGGTGAGGTTGCCGTAGGCGCAGGCCAGCTGCAGCGTGTGGCCGTGCACCGTCGATCCCAGTTCGTTCAGCGCCGCGTCGCGCAGCCGCCCGTAGTTGCCGAACAGGATCGCGTTGACCAGCCATTCGCGCTCGAAGACGTGCACCGCGTTCGGGTGCACGTACGCCCACCAGTACACCTGCTGCAGGTACAGCGGAATGGCAGGCTCCTGCGCGAGCGCTTCGCTCCCGCCGCGCTCCTCGACCGCGACGCGCAGCGACCGCTCGATCGGGTGTCTGGCCATCAGAACCGATACCGTACCGCGAACTGCACGACGTTGACACGGTAGCGCGGCGGCTGGTCGCCAAAAGCCAACAGGTTGGTGATGGTGGCCGGGAAAACGCCGTCGAGATGCCAGTCGGTCGAGTCGTACCGCTCGTGCCAAAGGCTGCCCACCAGCGACAGGTTCTTCTGCAACTGGTAGACAGCCTTCACGCGCAGCCGATCCACCGTCGTCGTGATGGTCGGGAACGGCGGGCTCGTGCCGCCAGCGTTGATGGCGATGTCGTTCCTCAGCCGCGTCAACACGACGTCACCGCTCAACTCGAGCTTGCCGCCCATCGCCAGTTGCTTGACGCCGAAACCCACCGAGGTGGAGTTGTCGAGGTTGCGCGCCGTCCAGTCCGGCGCCGCGAACACCTGGCTGCCGGCCTGATCGGAGCGGATGCGCTCGGTCTGCACGAACGCATACAGCTGCGTCTGCTCGGTCAGCGCGGCCGAGAGGTCGCCACCCCACGCATACGTGCGCGCCTGCGTCAGCCCGATCGTCGAAGCGTTGTAGTCGTCCTTCGCATAGTCCCCGGTGATGCCGAGGGTGACGCCTTCCTTCGCGGTGAAGTCGGCGCGCGCGCCGGCGCTGTCGCGACGCCGGTCAGCGAGGTAGAACTTGCGCATCAGCGGGTTCTCCGGCGGAGCGATCCACGTCGCGATGCCGTAGTTGGAACCGTCGCGCTGGCCATGCGCGAGCTTCAGCTGCAGCAGCAGGTTCTCGATCGCGCGACCCTCCACACGCCCCCACACCGTGGTTTCGCGCGTGGTCGCTACTTCCTGCAGCGTGCGCTCGATGTCGTCCTGATCGACGCCGAGCGATGTCCTCAGGCTGCCCGGCCCGCGGTAGTCGCCGCTGAGCTTGAAGCGGTTCTGGAAGAAGCTGAACGGCTGATTGATGCGCGGCGTGGCGCCGACGAACGTGTCGGTCTGCACCGCCGGGTAGCTCAGGCTCGACGTCTTGTTGTCGCGCTCGTTGCGTTCGTATCGCGCGGTCAGGTTCAGACGATCGATCGGCTGCGCGGTGACGCGCGCGCTGGCGTTGAAGGTGTTGACCTCGCCCTGGAGCGACTGCCCGGGCAGCGCGGGCACCGTCGGCGCCAGCGACGCGTTGGCCGTGATCGGCAGGAACGACTCGTCCTGCGTCATGCGGCCGAAGGCGAGATCGCCGCTGAAGCGGACCGTCGGGGTGATCTCGTACCCCGCGGTGGCCAGCAACTGGTGGAACTGGTTGCCGGGCGGCAGCGCGAGCTGGCCCGTGCTGGCCCCAGCCACCAGTGGCGTGAACGGGTTGCTCCAGCTCAGCGATGGCTCGCCGTTGCGAAACACCGAGAGCTGGTATCCGACCGTGAGCTGCAGGCGCCGCGTCGCGTAGGTGGCCGACAGCTCGAGCTGGTCGGTCGTCTGATCGAGCGGAGCGACCATCTGCGCCGCGCTGGTGGAGAACGACCCCGCGATGCGCTGCAGGCCGTCGCGCACGTCGCGCCGGTAGGTCAGCTGCGTGCTCCACTGCTCGCCGAACAGCCAGCCGAATCCGGCGTCGAAGCGCTGCCGCTTGGAGTTGACATCGATCGGCTGCAGCGTGGTCGACAGCGGCATCGACGCAGTGTCGGGGAAGCCGCCGGCGAACGACGCTGGCAGCGTCAGCCGCGAGCCGCCGTTGCCGAGGAACGGCGTCTGAGCGCCCTCGGCCTGAAAGCGCGGGATCTCGGCATAACCCAGCTTCAACGTGTACAGGCCCTCGCGGCCGCCGTCGAACGAGATCGCACGCGACTCGAGGCCCAGATCGCTGGCGACCAGCTTGCCGTAGACGCCGTTGTCCCCGCGGTAGCGCACGTCGCCACTGAGATCCAGGTAGCCACCTTTCTTGTTCAGCCCGGTGAAGTCGCCGAACTTCTGCGAGTCGTTGCTGACCGCGTCGACACCGACCTGCACCGTGCCGCTGCGGCCTTCCTTCTCGAACGGGCAGGTCTCGCATTTCCACTGCGAGGTGTCGACAGCGAGCGCGCTGCACGCGGCGCTCGACAGCGAGCCGAGCGCGGCCAATTGGAGGAGCGAGCTGAACGTTGTCATGGCCGCATCCATGGTCGTTGACGCAAGGCGTCGGCAGCGGGCGGATCGATGGCGTCGTTCATCGCATCAGCTTGGCGCCGGCCGGGTGGTTGGAACCGTGCACCTGCGAGTGGCAGTTGGTGCAGCTGCCAGCCAGCACGAAGATCTGGCCGCCGGCGCTGCCGCCGGGCAACGCGCCCCCCGTGCGCGCCACCGACGGGTGACCGGCTTGGCTGTGGCACTGCTGGCACAACAGCGGCGGACTCTTGGTGAGCAGCGCCGCACGCACCGAGCCATGCGCAGTGTGGCACAGTGAGCAGTCTTCGGACACCGGCGCGTGCTCCCACAGCAGCGGGCCGCGCTTCTCGGCGTGGCACGTGTAGCAGGTCTGGTTCAGCGTCGGCTTGATCAGCATCGCGTTGGCGGGTGAGCCGTGCGGGCTGTGGCAGTCGCTGCAAACCATCACGCCGAACCGCACCGGGTGCGTCGACGCCTTCTGGAAGTCGGCTCGTTGCTTCTTGTGGCAGTTGAAGCACACGTCGGGCTGGTCGGCCTTGGTCATCACGGCGTCGCGCTCGGCGTGCAGCTTGTGGCAGTCGGTGCAGGCGAGCGCGCCGCGCTCGTGCGCGCTGGCGTGCCAGCCGGTGCGCGCACGGTTCTGGTGGCAATCGAGGCAGGCCGCATTGCGCTGCGCCACCGTCAGGAACGAATTGGCCTTGAAGCTGTTGATGGTTTGCTTCTTGTTGCTGCCCTTGGTGGCGTGGCGGCCGCCGGGGCCGTGGCACGCCTCGCACTGCAACCCACCGGCGCCGAACGGCGCCAGCTTGTTGCCGCGATGGGCATGCCGGGTCTTGAAGATCAACGCGGTCGAGAAGGTCAGGGTGTCGGCCTCTTCGTCGTGGCAACCCAGGCAGGTGTCGGCGCCCTTCTCCGTGTACTCCGTGCCCTGGCCCTCGGCGCGCGCCGGCGCCGATGCGGCCGATGCGGTGACCGGGGCAGACGTTGCCGGCGCCGACGCCGCCTGCGCCAACGCATCGGCAGGGACCGTCATGCCGAGCGCGACCAGGACCGCAGCGAACACGGAAGACACATGGCTCATGGCGCGGTGACCTTCCGCGTGTTCTTCTGCATCGCGATGACCCGGTTCTTCAGCGACACGTAGGGGCCGACCGGCAACACGTTCTTGCTGACCAGCTCCGTCTTGCTCAGATAGGGCCGATTGGCAATGATCTTGTTCGCCTCGGCATCGCCGATGCCCGGCAGCGTCTTCAGCTGCTTGCGGCTCGCGCTGTTGATATCGACCAGCGCGACCGGCCCCGCCGATGCGGCCTTGCTCTTCGGCGTCGCGGCCGGATGCCCAGACGGTGCCACTGCGCTCGCTGCCGCGCTGGCCGCGCTGCCCGCCGCGCCCGCGGGCTGGCCGAACCCTATCAAGACGGCGATGCAAGCCAGCGTCAAGCCGCCCATCGAGCCTCGCATGTCAACCCACCCGCAATTCAGCATCGGACGCATTGTTGCCACCTTGCGTGGTTCCGCAAACCCGTGCGTGCCCGACCCCTAGCAAGAAAACAACCAAGAAAACAACCCGGAGGTGCGCACCCTGCCGGGTTGTCTGGGATGGCGGCGGAGAACAGCACCTTTGTCCTGCCGCGCCGCCAATCAACGGGAGTACATGAGCCTATTTGTTCGTCGAGTGCATCAGCTTGATGTCCGCGACCCGCCCGGCGCCGTGGCAGAGCAGGCAGGTCTCGTTGGTCCCCGTGATCGCCGTGCCGCGCGGCTGGTAGAAGGCGGCACCCATGATCTTGAAGTGCGAGATCGCGTCGGCGGAGTCGTGGCATGCGGAGCACACCGTGACGGTCGGCGAGTTGACAAGCGTCGTGGCCGCCGCCGCAACCGTCGTGGCTGGTGTTGCAACGCTGCCTCCGGGCGGGGTCTGATAGAAGTTCCCGACGGGGTCACATGCACCGAACGCAGCAGGGCCGGGGTTGAAGTTGAAGCCGATGCCGTAGTTCGTGATGGTCGTGGTGGATTTGGTCACAAACGGCGACACCCTGAAGTCCGTGAGCGCTGTTCCCGTCGTTGCGGTGCCCGCAATGCAACTCGTCGCGAGCGTGGCATTGTTGTTGTCAAGCTTGAAGCCCGGAATGGTCGCGCCATTGGCCGCGTAGATGCCTTGACCCACCGTCCTGTAGAGCCGCTTGTCGATGTTGTCGCTGGCCCCAAGCGCACTTTGCTGCGCGGTGGTGTTGAAGGCGTAGGTATCGGGCAGGTGGCAGCCTTCGCAATTGTTCAGGATGCCCGGGAAGCCGATGTTCCAGAACCCCTCCGTCGTCGACGCGGCGTCGTAGGTGTACTTGTTCACCCGCTTGTTCCCCGCGTGAATGGCGTGGATGTGAGCGGTGGAGTCCACCGACCAGCCCGAGCTGGTCAGGTTCGGCCGGTGGCACCACGAGCAGGTCGTGCCGTCGTTGCGCTGCCCGGCGTGGAACGCGTCCTCGGTGAAGGTGCCGAGTTCCTGGTGGCACTTGTTGCAGCGCGCGTCCTCGACGATGGCGCGGCGGCCGGTGTAGCCGGTGCCCACCCTCTGCACGTTGGGCGCGATCACGATCAGGCCACCCGCGTGATTGGTCTGGCCCGCGGCCAGAGTGGCGGTCAGCGGGTAGTCAGTCAGGTTGATCTGCGTCAGCGGCAGCGTGCTCGTGACGGTGTACGTGTAGCCGAGGCCACCGGTCAGCATCACCGCGTTGTCGGGGACGGTCGCGTTCAGCGTGGCGACGTAGTAGCCGGCATCGGCACCCGTACCTGCAGCCAGCGTGCCGCCGAAGCGCGTGGTACTGGGCGACGGTGTGGTGCCACTCCAGAGGTCCTTGAGCCAGCCATAGGCGTTGGCGTTGAAGTCCGCCGGCGCCGCGATGCCGTCCTGCGGGACCGAGAACACGAAGTACACGCTGGGCGCACCCATGAAGTTGTCCCAGATCTCCTTTGCACCGGTGGCCGGGTTGACGGCCGTCGTCGCGAAGTCGTTGAGAGCGACCGGGGAACCGTTCTGGTTCATCCGGAACACCATCACCGGCTGCTTGCTGGCGTTCCTGGATACGCTCTTGATTTCATAGGTCACCCTGATCGCGCCTGGCGGCAAGCGATCGACGGAGCTGCCCGAGGCGATCCAGGCCGCATTGGTGTTGGCGTTACTTCCACCCACCAGGCTGTTGTCGGGGGAAGGCGGCGTGACCGGCAGGTGGGCCAGGTCGATGTTCTGGAACGTGGGCTTGTGGCACACCACGCACAGATCGTCGGTGACCGGGCCGCCCACGTGGCCGTTGGGGCTCACGGTCAGTCCCTTGGCCGCGTCAGCGATCGTCACACCCGTCCCGGTGGCGAAGTTGATGCCGTCGTGGCACGACCCGCAGGCCAGGGTATTGGGAACATTCTTCCAGTTGTCGCCCTGCGGCGTCTGGTTCTTCGCGGGGTCCGGACTGCCGTTTCCGCCATCGTGGCAGTTCGTGCAGTTGCGGATGTCCTGCGGGTAGGTCGTGTCGTTGAATGGCACGGTGCCGGTGAAGTTGTAGTTCTGGTTCACCAGCAGCGGGCCCACATGCTTCTTGTGGATGTAGTTGGGCAGGTTGCCGATTGCACGGCCGCTGACCACCCGCGTGTCGGGCCTGGCCGGAAGTGTGGCGGTTGCCGCCAACGTATTGGTGAAGGTCTTGATCGCGCCGTTGGTTGTGGCGGGCGCTTCAGTGAAGCCGTACCTCTGCTGGTCGGTGTGGCAGATGGCGCAGTACTGAACGTTGTTGCGGTTGCCGCCGTGGAAATCGGCGGCTTCGCCGGGGTTGTTGGTCGCCCCCGGGATGCCACCCAACCTCTGGTGGCACGCCTCGCACTTGGCGCTGGCCACGACGACGCGGCTCTGGTCGGGTGTCGCGGCCTGCCCAGTGGCAGGCACGAAGTCGTAGATGAAGTTGGCCGGCTTCTTCATCGGCACGCCGGTCACCAGTTGCACGCCATCGGGCCTGTTGGTGCCGGTGCCGGGCGCATTGCCCTGAACGATGATCGCCAGGCGGTGCGTTGCATTGGGGTCGTAGGTCAGGTCGCGGCCCAAGTCGGCCCTGTTGGCCCCGGCGGTTACCACAGCTGTCTGCGCGGGGTCAGCGACTGCAGCCGCCATGGTCGTGATGTCGCGGCGGAACGTGTACGTGTACGAGCCGTCTTGGTTGTCGACCAGCGTGCCGTTGGCGTCCGTTCTGGGCAGTGCCAGGTTGACGACCCCTGTGCTCGACTCGTCGGTAGTCACGATGTAGCTGGCCCACCGGCTCGGGCTGCCGTTGGCGGCGGGCACCAGCTTGGCCAGTGCGAAGGCGAGATTCGGGTAGGTGGCGTACTTGTTCGTGCCGACCTTGGAGGTATTGGCCAGACCGAGAACCGGATTGCCAAAGCCATCCACCACCGTGAAGTTGACGACCGGCGGGCTGTTGATGCTGACGCTGTTGATCGTCACCGTGGGCTGCAGAGCAGCCCAGCGCGCTGCCTGCGCGGCGATGGCGTCGGTGTTGGTCAGTGCATTGCTGCCGACGGTCACGCCATTCCCGGCTCCACCAGCCGGGCCCGGTGGGCCCACGGGGCCCGCAGGGCCTTGCGCGCCGTCGCTACCGCCGCAGCCGGCGATCAGCGTGGCCACTGCGGCAAACGACGCCGCGAGAATCGAGCGAATAAATCTGGCGTCCATGTCGTTCTCCAATCACCTATTGGACGGCAATCAAAACCTCGTCTACTTCGTGAGCGAGGCCTTCATTTCTTGCGGTCCCGGGCCTTCAGGCTCCTTGTGCGCGATGCCGAAGTGGCATTCGACGCATGTGATGCCTTCGGCCTTGGCCTTGGCATGACGCGCCTGCGCCTTCTCGCTCTGCTTGTCGCTGTCCATCTTGTCGGCCTTGTGGCAGTTGCGGCACTCGTGCGAGTCGGTTTGCAGCATGCGCTTCCACACCTTGTGCGCCATATCGGACCGATGCGCCTCGAACTTCTCCTTGCTGTCGATGACGCCGGTCATGTGCCCATAGAGCTCGAAGGTCGCGGCCATCTTTCGCAAAAGCAGCGGACCGACCTCGCGCGGCACATGGCAGTCGGTGCAGATGGCGCGCACGCCGGTGCGGTTGCGATCGTGGATCGTGTCCTTGTACTCGGCGTAGACGTTGTCGCGCATCTCGTGGCAGCCGGTGCAGAACGCCTCGGTGCTGGTCCAAGCCAAGCCCGCGGCGCCACCGATGACCAGCAGGACCGCGGCAAAGAGGCCCAGCACGCCAAGGCCGAGCACCAGTTTCCAGTTGCGCCGCACCTTGGCGAAGACTTCTTGCTTGTTGTTGTCCATGCTGACCCCGTGGAAGCGACGTGAACGACGACGGCGCGAACTTCAGCGCGACAGAATCCAGCGCACCAAGTTCCTGATCTCGCCCTCGTCGGTGCTCTTGACGACTTTGTGCTTCTCTTCCTTGCCGTCGATCTTGACCATCGGGCCAGTGGTCAGGTGCTTGTAAATCTCGTCCTCGGCGCCGGGTTTACCCTTGAGCTTCTCGGCCGTTTCATGGAAGGAGGGGCCGTCCTTCTTCTTGTCGACCGCGTGGCACTTGCCGCAGTCGCTCTTCTTGATCAGCGCCTGAGCGGCGTCGGCATCGACGGCGTCGGCGGCGATGGCCAGATCGGCACATCCGAACGCGGCGACGACCGCAGTCATCAAGAAGACTCGGGACAGACTGTTCATCGTTACTCCTTGCGCTGCTATGCGATGTCTGAAAGAAACTTTGGAACTTTTTTGGCCAGCGAACCGTGACGCAGATCAGATGCGGGCCAGTTCGGCACAAAACGCACTGCAATGTGCACGCGGCCTCGCTCAGCCGAATTGCGATATATCAAGTCCTGCCGGGCACTGGCCTGGGGGCAAACCCGTGGGGTTGCGCGTCCCCGGTTCTTGATCTAGGACAATCCAGCCACCATGGATCCCGCGGTCTTCAAGCCTTTGCACCACGCGAACTGCCGCGTCATGTGTTCGTCGTGCAACCTGCGCGAGATCTGCCTGCCGGTGGGCCT
>Ga0326726_10003810_pt1 | contig 13840 bp, 11 predicted proteins | sample MHFenrmetagenome_2_FD_207603 | JGI IMG/M metagenome (GOLD analysis project Ga0326726, IMG submission 207603) | Lab enriched peat soil microbial communities from Michigan Hollow, Ithaca, NY, United States - MHF15MN | ecosystem: Environmental > Terrestrial > Soil > Wetlands > Peat | place: USA... | reverse complement strand
AAGCTCCTCTCCCGCTATAACGACTTCTTCATGAAGAATCGCCTGGGCAGGGATTTCTTCCTCACTTACCGTGTGCCCAACCCATCTGTCGAGATCGGGCAGGGCAAGATACTGCTTGAGACATTGCACGGGATACCGCGCGCGTTCGATGCGGCCAGAGCCGCTGGTCTGGATACCCCGCCGATATTCGAGGTCATATTGCCCATGACCACATCGCACCTAGAGATCGAGCGCGTGAGGAACTATTATGAGCATGTGATAGTCGGACAGAGGGATATCCGTCTCGGCAAAGAGAAGATCTCCGTGAAAGACTGGGTCGGGGATTTCGAGCCGGACACGATAAACGTGATCCCGCTTTTCGAGAACCAGGAATCCATACTTAATTGCGATGCGATCATCTCGAAATACCTGGCCGGCAAGGATATGGAATACCAGCGCGTGTTCCTCGCGAGGAGCGACCCTGCCCTCAACTACGGAGCCGCGAGCGCGGTCCTGCTATCGAAGATAGCGCTCCAGCGCCTTGGAGCGGTCGAAGAGAAGACGAGTGTGCAGCTGATGCCCATAATAGGAGTCGGAGGGGCGCCTTTCCGCGGAAATTTCACGCCGAACAACGTCAACAATTGCGGCGATGAATACCCGAGCATCCAGACCTACACGGTCCAGTCCTCATTCAAGTACGACCATCCGTTCCGGGACGTATCGAACGCGATCGACATGATAAACAATGTCCATCGGAGACCTGCCCTCCAGGTGGATGAGGAAAGCGCGCTATCGATGATCAAGAAAATGATCAAGGAATACGAGAAGCAGCTCAAGGAGATGGCTGACCTGGTCAATGGGATATCGGCGTTCGTGCCTGGCAGAAGAGCGAGGAAGCTCCACGTCGGCCTATTCGGATATTCACGTTCCATGAAAGGGATCAAGCTCCCGCGCGCGATAAAATTCTGCGCTGCGTTCTATTCGGTCGGCATCCCTCCCGAGCTTCTCGGCCTCTCGGCACTGAGCGAAAAGGAGTTCGATGAGCTCCATGAGCACTATACCAAGATAGACTCGGACCTCAAGGATGCCGTGAAGTACCTGAACCCGAGCAACCTGGGCAGGATGCCGCTTCCTATCAAGAAAGGCGTGGGCAAGGTCCTGGAATGGCTCGATTTCGAGCCTGATGAGGAATACTGCACCCTCACATCGCGCATATACACAGATTTCATCAGCGGCAACCACACGCATCTGCCAGAGGACATCAAGGCAGCCGCGTGGAAGCGGAAGTTCCTCGGATGAGTTCGATGCTATCCAAGATCGAGTATCTCCTGGTATTCAACAAGATCATCAAGAACCCATTGGACCTGGTGCTCCAATACCTCGGGCTCTGGAAGCACCCGTATATCGCTTACCGGATGAGGGCTGGGGATACCATCATCGCGCGGACAGACACCCCAGACGACCGCGAGATGCTGAGGGAAGTGTTCGGCAAAGACAACGATTACGCTTCATATACCCCAGGGAATGATGATACCGTCCTGGATATCGGGGCATATATCGGCGGCTTCACTCTGCTCGCGGCAAGGACATGCAAGCGCGTGATCGCATACGAGCCCCACCCGGACAATTTCCGTCTCCTCAATGTGAATCTGCAGCTGAACGGCCTTTCGCACAAAGCGGTTGCATACCCTTTCGCTGTGTCAGACGCTCCGGGCAAGAAGACGCTGCATGTCGGGGATTTCCGCATGGGCTTCTCGCTTTACAAGGACTGGGGGCCCAGGCCCAGAGATGGCGAGATACAGGTGGAATGCATCACGCTTAGCCAGGTCATGGAATCGAACAAGCTGGATAGGGTGGACCTCCTCAAGATGGATTGCGAAGGCGCGGAATACCCGATCATCATGGGAGCGGACAAGAAGACGCTGTCGAAGATCAGGCGCATGATAATAGAGCACCATGTCGTGGAAGGTCATCCCAGGGAGAAGATGATGCGACGTCTCGCCGATGAGGGCTTCAAGGTGAGCGTGGTCAAAGAAGAACCTGGCAACAGCATCGTCTATGCGACGAGGGATTGATTTCCCGATCATTGCGGATCATTTGTGGGGATCATCTGCTATGCCGTCCCCAGTGCTTATTTTTAACCATTCCGCTACAAGTATGACAACCTATCAAACAGACATTTGTGATGACATGAGGCTCAAGAAAGGCAGCATCAGGAAAGAGAACGGCAATGGCATCGAGACCCTTCCGTTCCGGAGATTCGAGGTGGAGATCTCCAGACTGGAAAGCGCTGCCAAGAATGGTAATGACCCGGAAGCACGCAGGAAAGCCGCTGATACGCTCATAAGGGATACACAAACGCTTGGGACCAAAGTCGGCGGCGCGCTGGCTGTAACTGACATCCAGGACAAGTATAACACCGCCAGGTTCGCTCTGGGGAGGGTCGTTTCGGCGAGAGATCCAGCCATTCGGAAACTGGCGTTCGAAGCCATCGATTGGGACGCGATCGCCTTGAAGCTTTTCTGTAAATGCCCTTATCCTGAGATCCGCAGGATGGCTGGAGAGATGCTACGCTCGGGAAAATCGATAAACAGCGGTCTTCTGAAAGACCCCGAGGAGCTGAAGCCGCCTGGAGCGAAACATTACCAGCTCGGGACATGGCGCAGCTGATGACGGAATAAATAATAAATCCGCCTCCTGAATAGATGTCCATGCCTCCAGAACCCCCAGATCCTCTTCCGATACATAAGAAGCTACGCGGCAAGATCTCCATCGCAGCGAAAGCGAAGATCCGGGACGCCACGGATCTCGCCACCCTATACACGCCTGGCGTCGCGAAGCCATGCATGGAAATCGCAAGGGACAGATCGCTCGTCTACGAATACACCATGAAAGGCAATACCGTCGCTATCGTCAGCGATGGCAGCCGCGTCTTAGGCCTCGGCAACATCGGGCCTGAAGCAGCGCTTCCTGTCATGGAAGGCAAAGCGCTCATCATGCAGCAGTTCGCCGGCATAGACGCGTTCCCCATCTGCCTCGCGACCCAGTACGAAGATGAGATAGTCCGGACCGTGAAGGCGATAGCTCCGGGTTTCGGGGCGATAAATCTCGAGGACATCGAGTCCCCGAAAGTCTTCGATATCGAAAGAAGGCTCACCGAGGAGCTGGATATCCCGGTCTTCCACGACGACCAGCATGGCACTGCCATGGTGACGCTCGCAGGACTATACAACGCGCTCAAGGTCCTAGGGAAGACCCCGGAAAAAGTGAAAGTGGGGATCATAGGGGCAGGCAGCGCAGGGAACGCGATCGCGAAGCTCCTGAACGCGGCAGGGTTCAGCGATCTGGTGGTCTTCGACAGCAAAGGAGCGCTTTCGCTGTCAAGGTCCGATCTAGATGAGCATAAGCAGAAATTAGCGGCTTTCAATGATTCGAATTTCTCAGGGACCATAGACGTGTTCGAAGGCGCTGACATCATCATCTCCGCTTCCAAGCCTGGCGCGCTCCCTTTCAGCACGATAAAAGCCATGCGGAAACCGAACATCGTATTCGCCCTGGCGAATCCGATCCCCGAGCTATCGCTCGAGCAGGCGAAGGAATATGGCATAGATATCTTCGGCACAGGCCGCTCGGATTATCCGAACCAGATCAACAACTCCGTATGCTTCCCGGGCTTCCTTCGCGCCCTTCTCGATCTCAGGGTGAAGAAAATCACGATGCAGATGAAGATCGCCGCAGCCAAAGGCATAGCGCTAAGCGTTAAGAAACCGGCCAAGGATAGGATAATCCCAGACGCATTCGATAAGAAGGTAGTGGGGAATATAGTGGACGCGGTCAAAGAGGCAATGTGAATCGACAAAGCGTTTCGAGGTGGACTTTATGAAGGAACGATCCAAAGATCAAACCGATCCCAAGAAAAATCCCAAGGAAATCCCGATGCCCAAGGAAATCTCAAAGGAAAGCCCGAAAGCGGTCGCTCCTGACACGGTTTCGTTCCCGAGTCCGGCGAAATCAGTGGCAATCGTATTCGCCTGGTTCAAAAGATATGTGGATTTCAATAATATGGACAGCTTCATCAAGGATGAATACGGCACCGGCAAGATCCAGGAATCCTTTCCGATAATAGTTGTCGCGCAGATGCTCTCTCTCTTCACGCTCGTCATCGCGGTCCTGTTTTCCGCTATCCTCGCTCCGGGCCAGACGACGCCCGCTTATGCCCAGCTCTTGCTCACGATGGCGGTCATAATCCTGGCAGGCGGGATCCTGATATTCTACCTGACATCCGGGCTCCTTTTCGCGATATCCAGGCTCCTCGGGGGCACGGGCGAGCTCGCTCCGCAGCTGCGTTTCATGGCTATAGTCACATTGTGCTCGAACATAATCACATCCCCCCTGGCTTTCATCAGCCTCTTCTTCGCGAAGGATTCCATGCCGGCGTTCGCATTATCGATAATCGTGATGGTCATCGGCTTCTACGAGCTTTTCGCGTTCTATAAGACCCTGCGCGCGATGCATTCCATATCGACGCTCAGGGCGCTGATCGCGCTGGTCGGGAGCCTGCTCGTGATATATCTAATCTCTCTTTTCAGTTTTGGATGATCTTATCTCCACGAGCTCGGATGGCCCGGTAGCGCTCCTCATTATTTTTTCAATATCTGTTTCACCAAGAATCCCTTTCTGCATGATGAGCTGCTTGAGGGGCACGCCCTTACCGAGCGCCTCGCGCACGAGCAGCGATACCTCCTTGTAGCCCAGATACGGGATGAGCGCCGTGGCATAACCGAACGAGCGGTCCAGGTTCTCCTTCGCCTTCTTCTCATCGACCCTGATGCCTTCCATGCAATGCTTCCGGAGCATGGATGTGGAATTCGCGAGCAGATCCTCGCTCTGCAAGGTGTTGTGCGCTATAAGGGGCGCGCCGAAATTCAGCTCCAGCTGCCCGGATTGCGCACCCAGCAGCACTGCCATGCTGTTCGCCATCACCTGCCAGCATGCCATGTCCACCGCCTCCGGTATGGAGGGATTGATCTTGCCCGGCATGATGGATGATCCTGGCTCAGCTTCCGGTATCATGAGCTCCGCGATCCCACCTTTGGGCCCTGAGATGAGCAGCCTGATGTCATTCGATATCCTGGATAGCGTAGTCGCATATCTCTTCAGGGCAGCTGAGAATGTTATGAAATCATTCATGTCCTGGGTCATCTGGATCGGATCCTTCGCGGCAATCAATCTTATGCCCAATCCGCTATGCTCATTCAGGCGTTCCACGATCATCTTGCGGAATCTCGGATGGGCGGTGATGCCGCTCCCTGTGGCCGTGCCGCCTATCCCTAACTCACCGAGCCCTTCTGCCGCTTTCTGGATCTCCTGCGCATCCCGCTCGATAGCCCTCGCCCACGCAGCGAATGTCTGGCCATAAGTCATCGGGACAGCATCCTGGAGATGCGTCCTGCCGATCTTCATCGCGTCCTTGTATCCGATGGCCTTCTTCTCCAGGACTTCCCGGAGAGCAGCGGCTTCGCTGAGCAACCTTCCGCTGAGCCTAATGGCAGCGATCCTCGCGGCCGCAGGGACGACGTCATTCGAGCTCTGCGACATGTTCACATGGTTGTTAGGATGGACGAGCGAGTACGCGCCTTTCTTCCCTCCGAGCAGCTCTTCTGCGCGGTTGGCGATGACCTCGTTCACATTCATATGCAAAGGCGTCCCTGCGCCTGCCTGGAATATGTCCAGTATGAACTCCTGCGCGTGCTTCCCCTGGATCACCTCGTCAGCTGCCCTGATTATGGCATCAGCGGTCTTTTTGTCGAGTTTCCCGAGCTCGAGATTAGTTTCTGCCGCGCATCTCTTGATCAGCGCCACAGAGCGGATCAGCTCAGGATGCGGTCTCATGCCGCTCAGTCTGAAATTTTTATCTGCCCTGGCTGTGAAAGAGCCGTAATACGCCTCGTCAGGCACCATGACTTCCCCTAAGAAATCCTCTTCGATCCTCATCAGAATCTATCTCCTTGAATATAGCGCGATCAGGGCCAGCAGGAAGGCCGGAAGGCAGGAGCCCGGAGGTTTCGATGTCGGAGCCTCTCCGCCTTGGGTCCTGTTTTGCTGTGGGGCCTGGCCCGTAGTGTTCTGCTCTATCAACGGCACCTGGGTTCCGTTTGTGGTCGGTGTCCCTGTGCCGGATATATTTTCAGTCTTGTTCTGTTTTGGCAAAGGAACCTCTGTTGTATTCGTGCTGCTGTTCGCAGTTGTGACGTTCACCGTGCTCTTGTTGCCTTGGGTCCCCCCTGCCGGAGGGGCTTGAAAGCATTTCTTGTATGCGAATTCTATCTCCCTGCTCTGATAACCCTGCTTGTCCACCCTGAGTATGAAAAGCCCTGTCAGGAAATTCGGTTTTCCATTCACGGTGATCGCGGATATGCCATTCGCGTCTGTCTTTCCGCTAGCTAAGGCCTGGTAGCCATAATCCGTGTAGAACAGGTAGGTATTGGCATTGTCAAGCGCTTCTCCGCTGTCGTTCGCCTTCGCGATGACAGTCAAGCCGTTCGTAGCGCAGTCGATCGAGATGCCGATATCTATGGTCGGCAGGCTGCCGCTTCCAGTGTCCTGCACCCCCAGATAATCCGGCCTCACGCTGAAAGCCGCGCTCATCGCGATCACAATCAAAACGAAAAGCATCTGTTTCATAAAAATCACCCTACGCAGGCCCCATCCCTGCATACATCTCCTTGGGGGCAATCGAACTGCGCGTTCTTCACCTGGTTGTCCTGGCAATAATATTCGATCCCTGTGGTGGTCCCGGCGCACTTATCGTAATAGGTGTTCGACCCCTTCTTCACGAAACCACCGATGTAGATCGAATACCCGTCGTCGCTGTCCTGGCACACCGCCTCCAGGCATGCGGCTTTGATGCAGCTATATCCTTCAGGGCACTTCACTGTCTGGCTCGTATATCCATCGCCTGTGCAATAATACTCTTTGAGCGTGGAGCCATCGATGCATTTGTCAAGGTACTCCGCGCTGACCAGTGCGTTCGTTATCGTGATCATGCCTTCGTGATAGATGTCGTTCCCGCCATCGGTCTCGATGCAGGTCGCCTGCTTCTTGAAGCATCTTCCGCTCTCGCATCCGTATCCTTCAGGGCAGGCATCGGTCTTGGATGAGACCGAATCCCCTGCGCAGACATACTCTTTCACCGAACCCGCATCCACGCACGAATCCTCATAGGTACCTGCTGGTGCGGTCACGACCCCTTTGGTATAGATATCATCACCATCGGTATCCGAGCAACCCGCTCCTGCCCCGCTTTTCACGCATGCCCCGTCGTTGCATCCATATCCTGCTGGGCAAGCGAGCGTCTGGTTGGCTATTGCGCCGTTGTCGCAATAGAATTCATACACGGAATCAGCGCTCATGCACCTGTCGGTAGCGGTTTTGCTTCCTGTGACCGCAGTTCCTTTCGCGAACACGTCTTTGCCCCCATCGGAATCGCTGCATCCGCCTGCGGCAGCTGTGCAGTCCCCTGTCATGGCGACCTTCGCGCCGAAGCATTCCGCAGAACACCTGTTCCTATATGTCTCGCCGTCGGTTCCGCAGACCGCAGGGCCGGTGTCTCCGCAGCTGTCCTGGCATTTGATGATCTGGATCTGGGTCGGGCCTTGCGTGACCGGATTCTGTGTGGTGCAGCCTGCTATCAAAGATGCTATAAGGATAAGGGCGATGAGCCTCATGAGCGGATTATCGTTTGAACGATTTATAACGGGTGCTGGCCCCCACCCAGGAACGCGGGCGAGGTCTCCTATTCTTCATGAAGGCGATCAGTCCGCCTCCGAAAGCGAGCACGGCCACCAGAATGGCGGATGGGCAGATGCTGCCGTTTTCACCAGGTGCCGGATTCGTGCCGGTATTGTTCGTGATATTCTGCGATGCGTTCGATGCCGATGCGTTGGGGGTTCCTGTATTCCCGTTGCTGCCGTTCGATTGATTATTGTAATTACCGGATGAGTTCTGCGAAGTATTATTCGTCTGGTTCTTTCCCGGCGGGACAGGTTTTGGCGGTTTCACAGTGCCGTTCGTGTAGCAGGGCGAGAGATCGAAATGGACCTCCTTGTTCCGGAAACCGTATTTCTCGATGACGAGGATGAAGAGCCCGCGCATCAGCTTGACATCGCCAGGCAGTCTGTGGAGGGCTATGCCATCGGCATCCGTCTTCACATTGGACATCAGCTGGGTCGAGAACTCGGCGTATTGCATATAAGTGTTCACTCCTCCTACAGCGGAATAGTTCTCGTCCATCACCGAGACTGTGATAGTGGACGCAGTGCAGTCCGCGCTGAGCGAATACACGAATTCCTTGAGGCTTATGTCGCCCATATCCTTCTGCTCATATATGGTAGGGCCTACGACCAGAGCATTAGAAATGGCTATGAGCGCTATGAGCAGCAGCATGGTCCGCATAGGTGCCAATCGCATCCACGCCTTAAAAATGCGCACGGTATCCGCCAACCTATCCGGGTCCGAACGTTGTCAGGCGCACGCTATCTTCGCCAGGAACGCCTCGATCTGTATGCGTTCGTTCGCTCCCTGGACAAGGCGGAAATTCGCCTCTCCGAGCGCTTCCACGAGCGCTATCCTCTTCTTCTCAGGGACTTCCAGCTTCGGGATCTCGCGATAGACCTGGAACAGGACGTCCTCGCCAGCCAGGCCGTAGGTTATCATGAGGCTATCCAGGCTCTCCCTGGCTTTGAGGAAATCGCCCTTCAGCGCGAGGTCCAGCATCTGCCTGACCTCTTTCGGCGTCGCCTTGCTGCCTGTCTTATGGACGAGCTCCTCCGTGATATGGTTGGAATGTATGGCGCATCCCTGGAGGACATTGAGCGCCTTGCGCATATCCCCTTCAGAGACGTAGAATATGGCATCGATGGCCAAGTCATCGAGCTTCAGCTTCTCCTCTTTCGCCGCATGCTCGAGGGCTTTGCGCACGTCTTTCGCTCCGAGGGGCATGAACCTGAAGACCGAGCACCTGCTCTGTATGGGCTCGATTATCCTCGATGAATAGTTCGCGGATATTATGAAACGCGTGACAGAGGAATTGGATTCCATGGTCCTCCTCAATGCCTGCTGGGCATCGGCTGTCAGCGCATCGCCTTCATCCAGGAATATGAGCTTGAACGGGACTTCGGCGAGCGCGGATGAGCGGGCGAAATCCTTTATCCTTCCTCTCACGACGTCTATCCCGCGCTCGTCGCTCGCGTTCAGCTCCAGGAAATTGCCGGCGACAGCGCCAGGATATATCTCATGGGCGAGAGCGAGGCAGCAGGTGGTCTTCCCGACTCCCGGGGGCCCTGCGAAAAGCAGGTTCGGCATGTTCTTTGTCTTGACGAACGCCTTCAGGCTGTCGACTATGTCCTTCTGCCCTACGACGTCGTCGAGCTTCTTCGGCCTGTATTTCTCTGTCCAGGGGAGTATGTCTATGTTTTTCCGCTCCATTTGATCAAATCCTTGAATGTGATGCTATCCACCTATGCTATCCGCATTGTAGTTCTGTGTCAATGTATATAAATTTTATCGGATAGACAGAATGCGATACTTATGGATCGCATACAGACAGGCATAACCGGATTGGACGAGATGCTGAACGGCGGTATCCCGCAAGGACGCCACGTCGCCCTTTACGGAGGACCCGGTTCTGGAAAGACGTCCTTCTGTTTCGAGTTCCTCTATCGGGGGGCGAAGATGGGCGAGCCCGGCCTCTACATCTCTTTGGAAGAGACCGTCGAAGACATAATAGAGAACATGAAAGGGACATTCCCGCTCCTCACCGAGGTCCAGAAACTGGTCGAGGACAAGACCCTGGAGATAATCAAGCCGGACAAGCTCGAGCTGGAAGAGGTCGCGAACCTCCTCGAGGAGCGCATCACATCCAACGGCATAAAGCGCGCGGTGATAGACTCCGCGACCATGATCCGCTTATCGTTCAAGAACGACATAGAATACAGGCAGACTTTGTTCGAATTCCTATCGCTACTTCGCAACCTGGATGTGACCACGATCACGACAGTTGAAGCGAACAGCGCGAGAAGGGAGGAGATGAGGTTCGATATAGAGCATTTCGTCATGGACGGGATCATCAACCTCTACAACCTGGACAGGGAGGATCGCCGCGTCCGTGCGTTGGAAGTGTTCAAGATGCGCGGGACCGACCATTCCCGCGACCTCGTGCCCTTCAAGGTCACGCCGTCCGGGATAAAGGTGTACGTTGGGGAGAAAGTGTTCTGACCTTTCTCTTCCAATATTTTTTCTAATCATCTATTCGCGTTGTGCTTGCAAGCATCTCGGTTCGATTCGATGATCGATTTCTCCTCTCCGTTGATATTCTCTCCAGAATCGATAGCGTTCTGGAAATGCCTTGCGCATTCGGCCCATTTCTTCGAATTGAATGCCTTCTCTCCGGCCTGCAGTTCCTCATTGTAGCTCCCGCGCTTCTGGTCTTTCGCGTATTTGGAGTCGAGCTCTGTTGCCCTTTTGAACTGCTTCGCGGAGTTCGCCATATCCCCGGTTTTCTCATAGAGTATGCCGAGGTTCTGGTGGACGTAAGCATCGCCATCATAGACCTTGAGGGCCGTCTCATAGGCCTTTATCGCTTCCTGCTTCTTCCCTTTATCTCGCAGGTCATCCCCCCATTCGCGGTGATACATCTCCGCGGCCTGGTCAAGAGTCAATTCCATGACGACCGAGTATTTCCCCTGGGCTGTGGAGCCGAGAGTCTTCGCCTGGAGGTCGATTATGATCTTCCTCTCCCCGTCCTTGACATACGGCACCATGTGGTCCGTGTCCTCTGGAGCGCTGGTGAAATGCACGACCTTCGCTCCTCCTTTGGTACCTGATTCTTTGAGGACAGATACCACGAGCGTGGCGAACTCGGTGCAGTCTCCGCCCTTATCTATGGTCTCTGTAGCTGATCTTGGCGGCCTGCCTGAGCCGTCCACGACCTTCACCCCTCCCTTAGCACCTCTTTTCAATCTGTCGAATATGATCTGAGCCCTTTCCTGAGGATCGCCCTGGACGGATGCGGCGACATCCTTTATCCTGGCATCAGGAGCGAAAGGATCTGTCTTGCTGTCATAACCGGCCTTCTGGGCGTATGCGACATCACCCATCGGAGCTGCGACCATGGGCGAAAAGGCGGTCAAGGCGATGCCGAGAGCGATGCCTCTGACTGCACTTCCCATGGCTTTCCTTCCTATGGTTCCATTCCCTGCCGACTCCGTCTGCTTCGCAGTGGCTGTGGATTCGTGGAACGTGAGTTTCATGAGTATATTAATGATAAAAAGTGTTTATAAATGTGCTTAATCCCGGGCAGTCCGCCATTTTCCGATGCCCGTCTATTCCGAGACATACCCTTTATAAAACTTCGAACCATCTCATCTCTGCTAATTCGGATATGGTATCAATCGCCTCCACTATCCGGATTGATGAAGAGTGTTCCATATGTACGATCACAGGAAGACAGAGAAGGAGATGCTCGAGTTCTGGGAGAAGAACTCCATATACCAAAAGGCCAAGGATAGGAACAAAGGGAAAGAGACGTTCTATTTCTGCGACGGGCCCCCATACGCCACAGGCCAGATCCACCCTGGCACGGGATGGAACAAGACGATCAAGGACGCGGTCTGCCGCTATCAGAGGATGTGCGGCAAAGACGTCCGTGTCCAGGCCGGCTATGACACCCATGGGCTTCCCATAGAGGTGAAGGTCGAGCAGGAGCTGAAATTCAAGAACAAGAACGACATAGAGAAGTACGGCATAGGCAAGTTCGTGGATAAATGCAAGGAGTTCGCCACGAAATATGTCGGCATAATGGGGAAGCAGTTCATCTCGCTCGGCATCTGGATGGATTTCGATAAACCGTACATCACCTATCATGACGATTACATAAACTCATCCTGGAAGACCATAAAGATGGCTCACGAGCGCAGCCTCCTCCATGAAGGCATCTACGTGCTCCCATACTGCTATCGGTGCGAGACGACGATAGCGAACTACGAGCTCGAGTACGACGACGAGACGGATCCGAGCGTATATGTGAAGTTCCCGGTGAAAGGCAAGGAAAAGGAGTTCCTGATCGTCTGGACCACCACGCCATGGACTCTGATCGCGAACATGGGGGTGATGGTGCACCCGACATTCGCATATGTCCGGGCCAAAGTCGATGACGAGATATGGATCATCGCGAAAGAACGGATGGATCACCTGATGGAGCTTGTGGGCAAAAGCGCGGTCGTGGCTGAGGAGCTGCCTGGCAGGAAACTCAACGGCGTGGAGTATGTCCATCCGTTCCAGGACAAGTTGCACAAGCATTACGACCGGAAGGTCGTACTCAGCGACGAGTACGTCACGCTCGAAGACGGCACTGGTCTCGTGCACATGGCGCCAGGGCACGGCCCGGCTGATTTCGTGATAGGCAAACGCTATGACATAGAGGCTTTCTGCCCTGTGGATGGCAAAGGCAACTACACGGATGATGCGGGGGATGGATGGGCAGGTAGGAACGTACGTGAAGCGAATCCGTCAGTGATACAAGTCATGAAAGACAACGGCTCCCTCGTATATGAGGCCCGGATACGGCACCGGTACCCGCACTGCTGGCGCTGCAAGACGCCGCTCATATTCATCACCACCAAGCAGTGGTTCATCACGATCTCCAAGATAAAGAACCTCATGCTCAACGAGATAGACAAGACCGAATGGCACCCGGATTTCGCGAAAGAGCGTTTCAAGGAATTCGTGGGCAACGCCCCTGACTGGTGCATATCGCGCCAGAGGTACTGGGGTATCCCGCTTCCGATCTGGAGATGCGAATGCCAGAAGATTAAGGTCATCGGCTCGAGGGATGAGATCCCAAAGGTGAAAGAGCTCCACCGCCCATATCTGGATGAGATAACATTGCCATGCGAATGCGGCAAGGAGATGAGGCGCATCCCTGATGTCCTCGACGTCTGGTTCGATTCAGGCAATGCTGTCTGGGCGATACTTTCTCCTGAGGATGCCAAGCGCTACGGAGAGAGGGCTGATGTCATCATAGAAGGCCAGGACCAGATAAGGGGATGGTTCTATTCCCTGCTCGGCTCCGGGGTCGTGCGCTATGGCGCGTGCCCGTACAAGCGGCTCCTCATGCACGGTTTCTTCGTGGATGAGAAAGGCGAGAAGATGAGCAAGTCGGTCGGGAATTTCATCCCCCTGGAGCAGATCATCGATAAGTACGGGGCAGACAGCTTCAGGCTCTGGGGCATCAGCAACACGATATGGGACGAGCTCAAATTCAGCTGGGATGAGATGAAGAAAGCCACATCCGACATAAACATTGTCCTGAACATGGTCTCGTTCCTGGAGAGGTTCTACCCAATCAAGAGGATCGAGAAGGCGGAACTGACGAAACTGGATGAATGGATGATCAGCCGCCTCAACTCCACGATAAAGGAATTCCGCGACGGCTTCGACAAGTACGAGCTCAACCGCGCATCCAAAGCGCTCCGCAATTTCATCGTCGAGGATGTGAGCAGGTTCTACATGAAAGTGGCCAAGGAGCGCATCTCCTCGGGGGACAAGCCCGAGGCGGCGCTCTTCGTGATATACAACGTCATGCTCCAATCGCTCAAGATGCTCGGATGCATGAGCCCATTGGTGAGCGAGCACCTCTACCAGGGCTTCTTCAGGAAGTTCGAGAAGGAGGAATCGCTTTTCCTTCTGGGTCTGGATGCCGCGGATGACGGTTCAATCAACACGCTCCATGAGAAGCATGTGGAGACCGTGAAGGAAGTGGTGTCCGTCGCGCTGCTCGCCAGGCAGACGGCCAATCTCAAGG
>Ga0326726_10003809_pt1 | contig 13840 bp, 12 predicted proteins | sample MHFenrmetagenome_2_FD_207603 | JGI IMG/M metagenome (GOLD analysis project Ga0326726, IMG submission 207603) | Lab enriched peat soil microbial communities from Michigan Hollow, Ithaca, NY, United States - MHF15MN | ecosystem: Environmental > Terrestrial > Soil > Wetlands > Peat | place: USA... | reverse complement strand
GCCGATCGGTTGGCCGCAGCGGTGGCGATGTTCAAGCTGTCGCAGGCCGAAGCGCGTGCCGCCATCGGCGCGGCGCAGACGAGTGCAGTTTCCGTGGCCAAGACGCCCGCGCCCGCGCGCAGAGCCTATGCCACGGTCGACAAGGCCGCCAAAGCCGCCAAGGCCGCCAAGGCAGCCGAGTCGGCAACCGCCACCGACGACTGGAAAGAGTTCTAGGCAGCGCGCCCGACCGTTACGGGCGCCGCTTGCACCGCCGGCGCTCCGACGAAGCACAATCTTCAACCGGCGCGACGATCGGTCGAGCGCCGGCTGACGCGTCGGGCATCGCACCGTGGGTATTGCCCTGCAGAGCGCCGGTTTCTCGCCGCGCGCCTCATTCGCAGCGTCCGCGATCGCACAAGGCACGGCGTTGCCCTGACCAGGCGCCAAGGTAGTGCCTCTCGGGCAACCGACGCCTAGCTCGCGGCTGGGCGGCTGGCGAGTTCCTGAAAGATTTCCACGTGCCTTCGAAACGCCTCTTGCGCTTCGCTGACGATCGCGTCTTCGTCTGCCTGCGTCACTGGGATCGCATCCAGTCCGTTGCGGAAGTGCGCGAGCAGGAGGTCGACGTCCGCAGCCGCGCCGAATTGGTAGAAACGCGTCGCGTCGTCACCCAGGCGAAACTGCTCGGCGATCAGCCGATGCAGGATCTGTCCGCCGCTCAGGTCGCAGAGGTAACGCACGTAGGCATGCGCGACCAGAAGTTCCGGCCGTGCGCTGGCGAGCTGGTTGAGCCGCTCGCGATAGGCAATGGCCGCTGGCCTGACCGCTGCCCCATTTGACCAGTCGCTGCCGCACAGGACGCGCAGGTCGCTTTCGAGATGTCCGACGCGAAACAAGGCGCGGAACACGATGGGCCGCACCTGCGGATGATCGAAATGCATTTCCAGCCCGTCTTCGAGCGCCGCGTAGATCTCGTAGAGATTGCGCAGCAGCGCGCAATACGCGCCGCGATCGGCGCGGCCCTGCAGCAGCATCTGCATGACGCCGCTGCGCTCGGCCTGGCGGTGCAACTGATGCGTCTCGAGCTTGAGTCGCGACCTCAGCCCGTTGCCTGCGGCGCTGGACTCGCTTGCGGCGGCGCTCGATGAAGAATTCATTGTCAAAGGCCGCATTCCGCGCTTCCTCGCGGAATCGTGCATCGAACGTCGATCGGACGCATGCGTTCGAGTGTACGAGGACGACGCCGGCGATCGGTGTGCAAATTCGACTTGCGGCGGCGCCGGATTGATTTGTCGCAATGACTGCCGGCCTTTTGGACGGCGCCAGCCTGCGGGGCGCACTGGTGGCACACTTGGCCAATCTGGCTTTGCGCCGGCGACGCTGAATGATCGACAAGATTTTCGAATCCGCGCTGGCGGCGGTGCGCGACGTGAAGGATGGCGCCACGGTGATGGTCGGCGGGTTCGGGACCGCGGGCCAGCCGTCGGAGCTGGTCGATGCGCTGATCGAACAGGGCGCGCGCGACCTGACCGTCGTCAACAACAACGCGGGCAACGGCGAACTCGGGCTGGCGGCGTTGATCAGGGCGCGCCGCGTGAGGAAGATCATCTGCTCGTTCCCGCGCCAGACCAATTCGCACCACTTCGACGCGCTCTATCGCGCCGGCGGGATCGAGCTGGAGCTCGTCCCGCAGGGCAATCTCGCCTGCCGCATCGAGGCGGGCGGCAGCGGGCTCGGCGCGATCTACACGCCCACCGGTTTCGGCACGCGCCTCGCCGAGGGCAAGGAGACGCGCCGCATCGATGGGCGCGACTACGTTCTGGAATTTCCGATCCGCGCCGATTTCGCGCTCATCAAGGCGGAACAAGGCGATCGCTGGGGCAATCTCGTCTACAGGAAGGCGGCACGCAACTTCGGGCCGATCATGGCGCGCGCGGCCGCGTGCACCGTGGCGCAGGTCACCGAGGTGGTGCCGCTCGGCGCACTCGACCCCGAGGTCATCGTCACGCCGGGCATCTTCGTACATCGCGTTGTTGCCGTCGGCATCAGCCGTGGGCCCTCATGAGGATCGCGCGATGAAGCCGCTCACCCGCAATCAGCTCGCCGCGCGCGTCGCGCAGGACATCCCGGAAGGCGCGTACGTCAACCTCGGGATCGGCGCACCGACGCTGATCGCCAACTTCCTGCCGAAGGACCGCGAGATCTTTCTGCATAGCGAGAACGGCATCCTCGGCATGGGACCGGCACCGCCGGCGGGACAGGAAGACTGGGACCTCATCAACGCAGGCAAGCAGGCGGTGACGTTGCTCACCGGCGGCGCGTATTTCCACCACGGCGACTCGTTCGCGATGATGCGCGGCGGGCATCTCGACATCTGCGTGCTCGGTGCGTTCCAGGTGTCCGCCGCAGGCGATCTCGCCAACTGGCACACCGGCCAACCCGACGCCATCCCCGCGGTCGGCGGCGCGATGGACCTCGCGGTCGGCGCACGCCAGGTATTCGTGATGATGGATCACCAGACCAAGCAAGGCGAGGCGAAGATCGTCGAGCGCTGCAACTATCCGCTCACCGCCGCGCGCTGCGTCGATCGCATCTACACCGATCTCGCCGTGCTCGACGTCACCGGGCGCGGTCTCGTCGTGCGCGAGATGATCGAGGGGCTAACCTTCGACGAACTGCAGCGCCGGAGCGCGGCGCCGCTCGCGCGCGGTGCAGCGCCGGATCGAACACGCTGAACGGAGACACGCCATGAACGAAGCCTATCTTTGCGACGCCATTCGCACGCCCGTCGGCCGCTACGGCGGTGCGTTGTCCGGCGTGCGCACCGACGATCTTGCGGCGCTGCCGCTCAAGGCGCTGATGGAGCGCAACAAGTCGGTCGACTGGGGTGCGGTCGACGACGTGGTCTACGGCTGTGCCAATCAGGCCGGCGAAGACAACCGCAACGTCGCACGCATGGCACTGCTGTTGGCGGGCATCCCGCAGGAAGTGCCGGCCGACACGGTCAACCGGCTGTGCGGCTCCAGCCTTGACGCGCTCGCGATTGCCGCACGCGCAGTCAAGTGCGGCGAGGCCGACCTCGTCATCGCCGGCGGCGTGGAGAGCATGTCGCGCGCGCCCTTCGTGATGCCCAAGGCGACCGAGGCGTTCGCGCGCAGCAACGCGGTGTACGACACGACGATCGGCTGGCGCTTCGTCAATCCGGCGATGAAGGCGAAGTACGGCGTCGACTCGATGCCGGAGACGGCGGAAAACGTCGCCGAGCAGTTCGGCGTCGCGCGCAAGGACCAGGACGCGTTCGCGCTGCGCAGCCAGCAACGCGCCGGCGCGGCGATCAAGGCGGGCCGGTTCGCCGAAGAAATCGTTCCAGTGACGCTACCCGTGAAGAAGGGCGATCCGGTGGTGTTCGCCGTCGACGAACATCCGCGCGAAACCACGCAGGAGTCACTCGCCAGGTTGAAAGGCGTGGTCAAGCCGGAAGGAACGGTGACGGCAGGCAACGCATCGGGTGTGAACGATGGCGCTTGCGCATTGATCGTTGCCTCGGAAGCGGCGGCGCGCAAGTTCGGCCTGACGCCGCGTGCGCGCGTCGTCGGCGCGGCCGTGGCCGGCGTCGCGCCGCGCATCATGGGCATCGGGCCGGCACCCGCAACGCGCAAGGTGCTCGAGCGCACCAAGCTCAAGATCGCGCAGATGGACGTGATCGAACTCAACGAGGCGTTTGCCGCGCAGGCACTTGCGGTGACGCGCGATCTCGGGCTTCCCGACGATGCCGCGCACGTCAATCCGAACGGCGGCGCCATCGCGATCGGCCATCCGCTCGGCGCAAGCGGCGCGCGGCTCGCCACGACCGCGCTCTACCAGTTGCACCGCACGGGCGGACGTTTTGCGCTTTGCACGATGTGCATCGGGGTCGGGCAAGGCATTGCGCTGGTGATCGAGCGCGTCTGAAACGGCGCAGTTGTTCGGGACTTGGCGCGGCGCTAGGCTCCGCGCCACGACCTGCGCAATCCACCCCGCCGAACCACGAGCATCCGCGATGAACCTCAAATCCCTCGTCGAGCCCGACCGCGTCCACAAGACCGTCTACACCGACCCCGCAATCTTCGATCTCGAAATGGAACGGATCTGGGAGCGGGCGTGGGTCTACTGCGGGCACGAATCACAGGTGCCGGCACCCGGCGACTACTACGCGGTGAAGATCGGCCGCCAGCCGATGATCATGGTGCGCCACGCCAACGGCAAGATCGACGTGCTCTATAACCGCTGCCCGCACCGCGGCGTGCAACTGGTCGGCAACCTGAAGGGCAACACCGGCAGCGCGTTCGTGTGCTCGTATCACGCGTGGAGCTTTCACCTCGACGGCAGCGTGCGCGCGATCCCGCTTGCCAAGGGCTACGAAGGCACGCGCATGACGCGCGAGAACCCCGACTGCAACGTCAAGCGGGCTGCGCGCGTCGACAGCTACCGTGGATTCGTGTTCGCCTGCCTCGACGAGAACGGGCCGCCGCTCGCCGAATTCCTGGGTGAAGCGCGCATCGCCTTCGACGACATGTGCGACCGCTCGCCGGAAGGCGAGGTCGAAGTGGTGCCCATCTGCCATCGGGTCATACAGCACTCGAACTGGAAGTTCTTCATGGAGAACCAGCTCGATGCGCTGCATCCCTCGGTGACGCACCAATCCACCGGCATCGCGGCCGGGCGCGTGGAAAAACGCCTGAAGGCCGAACGCGGGGCCGCGCCCCTCTACTACCACTATCTCTCGGCGTTCGCGTCGAGCTTTGAAATGTGGGACAGCGTGCAGACGATCAACTTCCCGCGCGGTCACGGGATCCTCAAGGCGTACATGGGCCTGCGCCCGCAGGATCCCGATACCCTGGAGTACGAGGCGTTGCTCAAGAAGGCGTACGGCGAGCAGAAGACGGAGGAGTACCTGACGCGCAGCATCCACCACGTGCTCGTCTATCCGTATCTCTCGGTGCAGTCGCCGCTGCAGCAATTGCGCTGCCTGCGCCCGATCTCGCCTGACAAGACGCTGTCGGAGATCTGGCATTTCCGCCTCAAGGGCGCGCCCGAGGCGATCTACCGGCGCAGCCTCTGGTACTACAACCTGGTCAATTCGCCGGCGACGATGATCAATGCCGACGACCTCGAGAACTGGACCAAGGGCCAGTGGGGCCTCGAGTCGAACGGCGGCGACTGGGTGAGCTTCCATCGCTACGCCGGGGACGACCGCATCGAAAACGGCGTCACCTACTCGAACCACGGAACGTCCGAAGCGGTGATGCGCAACCAGTTCCGCGCGTGGACCGAATACCTGACGGCATGAGGGGCACGCGATGAGCAACCAGAACAAGGCCATTCCCACCGCGGGCCCCGACTTCGAGCACCTGCTCGCGCAGGACGTGGTGATCGAGGCGACACAGGCCGCCGCGCGCACCGGCGCGCAGGCGATCGAGCCGGGCCACTCGCCGGTTGCGCCGCTGTCGCGCTCGACCGAAACGCCGCGTGCGATTCCGAAGCCCGGCCTGATGGTGGAGCCGGCGCTTCACCGCGAAGTCGAGCAAATGCTCTTCCTGCAGGCGGAGTATCTCGACGGCAAGCACTGGCAATCGTTCATCGACCTCTTCGCCGATGACGGTGTCTACTGGATGCCGGTGAGGCCCGAGCAGTCCGACTGGGAAGGATCGCCCTCGATCTTTGCCGAAGACAAGCTGCTGATGGAGATCCGCAAGGGCCGCGTCTCGCATCCGAACGCGTGGTCGCAGGCGCCGATGTGGGAGACCAATCACGTCGTGAGTCACGTCGCGATCGAATCGGTGAGCGGCAACAAGGTGCACGTCCGCTCGCGTTTCCACATGATGGAGCTGCGGCGCGACGAGGTGCGCCACTTCGGCGGCAGCTATCGGCACACGCTGGTGCGCGATGCGGCCGGCGCGCTGCGCATCAAGCTGCAGCGCGTCGATCTCTTCAACAGCCAGGCACCGTTCGACTACGTCTTGCAGATCTGGGTTTGACAGCCTTCGTTTGAGCCTTCACTTCGAAGAAAGGGCGACCGTGTTGATCGATTTGCTTATGAAGCAGGCTGCACTCGTTGCCGCAGCGGCCGCCGTTGCCGCAACACCGGCGCTCGCGGCCGACAGGGTCAAGGTCGGTTTCGTCAGTACGCTTTCCGGGCCGTCGTCTGCACTCGGTGTCGACATCCGCGACGGTTTCCAGCTCGCGGTCAAGTTGAATGGCGGCAAACTGGGCGGCCTGCCCGCCGAAGTGATCGTGAGCGACGACCAGTTCAAACCCGACGTCGCACGCCAGCTCTTCGAGAAGAACGTCAAGCGCGACAAGGTCGACTTCATGACCGGCGTGGTGTTCTCCAACATCATGCTGGCCGCGCTGCCCGAGGCGTTCGACCACAAGGTCATCTACATCAGTGCGAACGCGGCGCCGTCCCCGATGGCGGGCAAGGATTGCAATCCGCTCTTCTTCGCGGTGTCCTGGCCGAACGACGCGTATCACGAAGCGGCTGGGGAGTTCGCCAACCAGCGCGGCTGGAAAAGCGTGTATCTGCTCGCGCCCAACTACCAGGCCGGCAAGGATTCGCTCGCCGGCTTCAAGCGTACTTTCAAGGGCCAGGTCCTCGGCGAGAACTACACCAAACTCGGCCAGCTCGACTACGCGGCAGAGCTCGCGGAGATTCGCGCGGCCAAGCCGCAGGTGATGTACATCTTCCTGCCCGGCGGCATGGGCATCAATTTCATCAAGCAGTTCGTCGGTGCCGGCCTGGGCAAGGACATCACACTGCTCCTGCCCGGTTTCTCGGCCGACCAGGACGTGATCAATCCGGTGGGCACGCCGATGGCCGGCCTCTTCAACACCGCGCACTGGTCGCCCGACTTCACCAACCCGGCCAACCAGAAGTTCGTCGCGGAGTTCCAGAAGGAATACAAGCGCGTGCCCACGCTCTACGCGTCGCAGGGCTACGACGCAGCCCAGTTGATCAACGCGGCGGTACGCGACCTCAAGGGCAAGCTCGACGACGTCGAAGCCACGCGCAAGGCGCTGAAAAGCGCCAAGTTCGATTCGGTGCGCGGCGCCTTCCGCTTCAACACCAATCAGTATCCGATCCAGAATTACTACGTGCGCACCGTCGGCAGCGACGGCAAGGGCGGGCTCATCAACAAGTCGTTCAACGAACCGATCCTCAAGGATCACGGTGACGCCTACGTCCAGCAGTGCCCGATGAAGTGAGGATCGCGACGTAGCACGCGGCGATGACCGGCATCTTCGTACTCGAGCAGGTCTTGAACGGCCTGCAGTTCGGGTTGATGCTCTTTCTGCTTGCGGCCGGCCTGACGCTCATCTTCGGCGTCATGGACATGATCAACCTCGCGCACGGCTCGCTGTACATGGTGGGCGCGTTCCTGTGCGCGTGGCTCGCCTCGAAAACGGGCTCGTTCGTCTACGGCGTGCTGGGCGGTGTTGTGCTGACGGCCGTCTTCGGCGCGGTGCTCGAGGTGTCGCTGCTGCGTTCGCTGTACGCACGTGATCACCTGTCGCAGGTGCTCGCGACGTTCGCGCTGATCCTGATCCTCAACGACGGCGTGAAGATGATCTTCGGCGCCGACCTGCCGCTTGCGGCGCCCGCAGCCCTCGATGGGCCGGTCGAACTGCTGCCCGGCCTGATGTATCCCGCGTATCGCCTGTTGATTCTCGCGGTGGGCTTCGGGCTGGCACTTCTGCTCTACGTCCTCGTGCAGAAGACGCGGCTCGGCGCACTCGTGCGCGCGGGTGCCTCGAACCGCACGATGAGCAGCGCGATGGGCATCAACGTGGCGCGGCTCTTCACCGGCGTTTTCGCGATCGGCGCCGCGCTCTGCGCGGTGGCGGGCGGCTTGCTCGGACCGCTGCTCGCCGTGCAGGTCGGTATGGGCGAGAACATTCTGATCCTCGCGTTCGTCATCGTGGTGATCGGTGGCATCGGCTCGATCCGCGGTGCGCTGATCGGCGCCATTCTCGTTGGTGCGATCGACACGCTCGGCCGCACCCTGCTTCAACACATGTTCCGCGAATTTCTGCCGCCGCAATGGGCGAGCGCCGCGGGACCGGCGTTCGCGTCGATCGCCGTTTACGTGTTCATGGCGGTGGTGCTCGTCCTGAAGCCGCAGGGCCTGTTCCCGGTGCGCAGTTGATGGCGCCGGGGGAGCGCGGCGACGCTTTGGCGCGCGGCGCCGTGGCGATGACCGCCATCGTCGCGCTCGCGCTGCCCTGGCTGCTGCAGGCCCTGGCGCTCGACTTCTATCTCAGCTTCGCCAGCCGCATCGTCGTCTACGCGATCGCGGCGACCAGTCTCAACCTCGTGCTCGGTTACGGCGGCATGGTTTCGCTCGGCCACGCCGCGTTCGTCGGCGTTGGAAGCTACGTGACCGGCATCCTGCTCGCGGAAGGCGTCACTCAAGGAGGGGTGCACCTCGTAGCCACCGTCGCGATCACCGCGGCGACGGCGCTCGTGATCGGCGCGATCTCGCTGCGTACGCGCGGCGTCTACTTCATCATGATCACGCTCGCCTTCGCGCAGATGCTGTTCTACCTCGCCAATTCGGTGAAGGGTTACGGCGGCGACGAAGGGCTCACCGTGCGCGTGCGCTCGCTGCTTGCCTTCGGGCTCGACCTGCGCAACGGCACGACCCTCTACTACGTAGCGCTGGCGGTGCTTGCCGCCTCGCTCTATGCAATGACGCGCTTCGTTCCGTCGCGACTGGGCCGCGCCGTGCTCGCGTTGCGCGACGACGAGGTACGTGCCGAGGCGCTCGGTTTTCCGACCTACCGGATGAAGCTGACGATCTTTGTCGCGGGCGGCGCGCTCGCCGGCATTGCCGGCGCCTTGAGCGTCAATCTGCAGGGTTACGTCAGTCCCAATGTGCTGCACTGGACGCAATCCGGCACGTTGCTCGTGATGGTGATCCTGGGCGGGGTCGGTTCGATCTGGGGCGGCTCGATCGGCGCCCTGGTGCTGCTGCTGCTCGAGGAAGTGCTGGCCGCGTACACCGAGTACTGGCAGTTCTGGACCGGTTGGGTGCTGCTCGCTGTCGTGCTCTTTGCACGACGGGGCCTCGCCGGTTTGTTGTTCGACTTGCGCACGCGCCTGGTTTCGCGATGAACGTACTGCTCGACGTCAGGGGACTCGTCAAACGCTTCGGCGGCGTCGTCGCGACCGATCGCGTCGACCTGCATGTCATCACCGGCGAAATCCTTGCCCTGATCGGCCCCAACGGCGCCGGCAAGACCACACTTGTTTCGCAACTCGCCGGCCAGCTGCCGAGCGACCACGGGAGCATCGTGTTCGACGGCCACGACATCACGCATCTCGTCGCGCACGAGCGCGCGCGGCGCGGTCTGGTGCGCTCGTTCCAGTCGACGCGCTTGTTCAAGAGTTTTTCGGTGCGGGAGAACCTCGCGCTTGCGATGCAGGCCGTCTCGGGCAGCAGCTTCGGTGCGTGGCGCGCGGTGTGCGAGGAGCGACCGATGTTCGACAAGGCGGCGGCGTTGCTCGCCACGCTCGGCCTCGAGGCGAAGCGCGACGCACGCGTGGAGCAGCTTTCGCACGGCGAGCAGCGCCTGCTCGAAGTCGGCATCGCGCTTGCCGGCACGCCGCGCCTGCTTCTGCTCGACGAGCCGATGGCCGGCATGGGCCCGCAGGAATCCGCCGAGATGGAGCGCCTGATTGCGGCGCTGCGCACGCGCTGCACGGTGCTCCTGATCGAGCACGACGTCGATGCCGTGTTCCGCCTTGCCGATCGGGTCGCCGTGCTGGTCAATGGGCGCATCATCGCGACGGGTGATCCCGCGCAGGTGCGCAGCGATCGTGGCGTGATCACCGCCTATCTCGGCGAAGCGATGCACGAATGACGACTCCGCTCCTGCAGGCGAACGGCGTGCACGCCGGCTACGGCGCGCAGCCGGTTCTCTTCGGTGTCGACGTCGAGATCGGCAGTGCGGAGATCGTCGCGCTGCTCGGCCGCAACGGCATGGGCAAGACTACGTTCGTGCGTTCGGTGATGGGCCTCATCAAGCCGAGCGCGGGCGCGGTCCGTTTCGACGGCCACGCGATTGCCGGCGCGCCGCCGCACCGTATCGCGCGGCTCGGCGTTGCGCTCGTGCCCGAGGGCCGGCAGGTATTTCCCAACCTGACCGTCGAGGAGCACTTGACCGCGTTCCAGCGCGGTGGCGAAATCTGGACGCCGCAGCGTGTGTTCGAACTCTTCCCGCGACTCGCCGAGCGGCGCCGCACCTTCGGCGCGCAGCTCTCCGGTGGGGAGCAGCAGATGCTGGCGATCGGCCGTGCGCTGGTGACGCATCCGCGCCTGCTGATCCTCGACGAGGCGACCGAGGGACTGGCGCCTCTCGTGCGCGAGGAGATCTGGCACGCGCTGCGCAAGCTGCGCGAGGCAGGACATGCGATGCTCGTGATCGACAAGTACGTGCGGCGCCTGATCGACATGGCCGACCGCCACGTGATCGTCGAAAAGGGGCGCGTCGTCTGGCAGGGCAGCAGCGCGGCGCTGGCGGCGGACCCGGGCCTGTGGTCGCGCTATCTAGGCGTATGAAGCAACGAGGGCGGTGATGGCGGAACGTTCGTTTGCCGAAGAAGTGAAGAAGCTGCGCCTCGGCGAGGGCGAGATCTTTCGCGGCGAGGGCATCCTGGCCGTGACCAAGGCGCTGCTCGAATCGGGCGTCGCCTATGTCGCCGGTTACCAGGGCGCGCCGATCTCGCACCTGATGGACGTGCTCGCGGACGCCAACGATATCCTCGAAGAAAACGGCATCCACTTCGAGAACAGCGCCAACGAGGCCACCGCCGCGGCGACACTCGCGGCGAGCGTGAACTATCCATTGCGCGGCGCGGTGACGTTCAAGAGCACGGTCGGCACCAACGTCGCCTCTGACGCGCTCGCCAATCTCGCCTCCGGCGGCGTGACCGGTGGCGCACTCGTCATCGTCGGCGAAGACTATGGCGAGGGTTCGTCGATCATGCAGGAGCGCAGCCACGCGTTCGCGATGAAATCGCAGATCTGGCTGCTCGATCCGCGCCCGAACCTGCCGTCGATCGTCGCGGCGGTCAAGCAGGGCTTCGAGCTCAGCGAAGCGACGCGCACGCCCGTGATGCTGGAGTTGCGCATTCGCGCCTGCCACGTGTACGGCCAGTTTCGCGCCGGCGCAAACAAGCGGCCGTCGTACACGCTGCGCGAGGCGATGGAGAACCCGCGCCGTGACACCGGCCGCATCGTGCTGCCGCCGGCGAGCTTCGTGCACGAGCAGGAAAAGGTCCGCGAGCGCTGGCCCGCGGCCGTGCGCTTCATCCAGGAGCGCGGCCTCAACGAGATCTTCGGCGAGGGCACCGACGACATCGGGTTCATCGTCCAGGGTGGGAACACGAACACGCTCTTGCGTGTGCTCGAGCGCCTCGGTTTCGCCGACGTGTACGGCCGAACCAAGGTTCCGGTCTACGTGATGAACGTCACCTATCCGGTGATCGATGCGGAAGTCGTGCGCTTCTGTGCCGGCAAGCGCGCCGTACTGCTGGTGGAGGAAGGACAACCCAACTACATCGAACAGAACATCGCCGCCATCCTGCGCAACGCCGGTGTCGCGACGGCGCTGCACGGCAAGGACCTGCTGCCGATGGCCGGCGAGTACACCGCGGCGGAGATGATGAAAGGGGCGCGCGTCTTCCTGGAGCGGTACGGCCGCGCAACATCAGTCGCGTCCGCGCCCGCGCCTACGCAGGCAGCGGCCGTCGCGGCGCAGAAGGTCGTGCCGCTCAAGCCGCTCGGCGAACTCGTGCAGGGGCGGCCGCCGGGTTTTTGCACCGGTTGCCCGGAGCGGCCGCTCTTCGCGGCGATGAAACTCGTGGAGCGCAAGCTCGGCACGCATCACATCAGCGCCGACATCGGCTGCCACCTGTTCTCGATCCTGCCGCCCTTCAACCTCGGCAACACGACGATGGGCTACGGCCTCGGCACCGCAGGTTCATCGGCGCTCAACGTCGCCGCGGACAAGCGCGTGATCAGCTTCATGGGCGACGGCGGTTTCTGGCACAACGGGCTCACGAGCGGCATCGCCAACGCAGTGTTCAATCGCAGCGACAACGTCACCGTCGTCATCGACAACAACTACAGCGCAGCGACCGGCGGGCAGGATCTGCTTTCGTCGAAGGCGAGCAACGCCAATCGCAGCACCGGGCACGCGATCGAGTCCGCCGTGCGCGGCGTCGGCGTCAACTGGGTGCGCACGATCAAGCGCACCTACGACGTGCAGGCGATGCGCGGCGCGCTCGAAGAGGCGCTCACCAGCCGCGAAGCCGGCCCCAAGGTGATCGTGGCGCAGAGCGAATGCATGCTCAATCGACAGCGCCGCGAACGGCCGCGTGCGGCAAAGGACATCGCCGCAGGACGCCGTGTCGTGCGCGAGCGCTTCGGCGTCGACGCCGAGACGTGCACCGGCGATCACTCATGCATCCGCCTGTCCGGCTGTCCGTCGCTTTCGATCAAACCGAATCCCGATCCGCTGCGTACGGACCCCGTGACGACCGTGTCGGACTCGTGCGTCGGCTGCGGCCTTTGCGGTGAACTGGCGCACGCCGCGGTGCTGTGCCCCAGCTTCTACAAGGCGCGGATCGTGCACAACGCGGGCCCGTGGGAGCGCTGGCGCGAGCGTGTGCGCACGCAGATCGTGGGCGCGCTCGCGCGCCGCGCTGCACGGCGTCGCGCCGCGCGCACGTTCTGAGCACCGTGGCCACTGCGCCGATCAAGGTCGCGATCCTCGCCATGGGCGGCGAGGGCGGCGGCGTTCTCGCAGACTGGATCGTCGATCTTGCCGAGCACAACGGCTTTGTCGCGCAGACGACTTCGGTGCCCGGGGTTGCCCAGCGCACGGGCGCAACGATCTACTACGTCGAACTCTTCCCCGCGCACGACGCCGAGCAGGCCGCGCCCGTGCTTGCGCTAATGCCGCTGCCGGGCGACGTGGACGTCGTGATCGCGTCCGAACTGATGGAGGCTGCGCGCGCCGTGCAGCGCGGCTTCGTCACGCCGGATCGCACGACGCTCGTCTTCTCGACCCATCGCGTGTACGCGATCGGCGAACGGATCGCGCTCGGCGACGGGCGCGTGGACGCGCCGAGCCTGCTCGGCCATGCGCAAGGCGCCGCACGCAAGTTCACCGGCTTCGACATGGCGCAGCTCGCCGAACAAAGCGGGAGCGTGATCAGCGCCGTGCTGTTCGGCGCAGTTGCCGCGACGCAGGCACTGCCGTTCACGCGCGCGCAGTTCGAGGCGACGATCGAACGCGGCGGCATCGGCACGCGCACGAGCCTCGTGGGATTCGCGGCCGGCTTCGACGGGCCGCCTGCCGCTCCGGCGCCGGTCACCGCGCCGGAGGTGGCGCCGCGCGACGCGCGCGGCCGCGCGTTGGTCGAACGCATCGAACGAAGTTTTCCGGCTGCGGTGCGAACGGTGCTCATCGAGGGCGTGCGCCGCCTGGTCGACTACCAGGACTTCGTCTACGCGGCGCTCTATCTCGATCGCATCGAGCGGACGGTGGCGCAGCGGCCGGACGACGCGGTGTGCGCAGAACTCGCGCGCTACCTCGCGTTGTGGATGTCGTACGAGGACACGATCCGCGTCGCGGACCTGAAGACACGCGACACGCGCCTCGCGCGCGTCCGCGCTGAAGTGCGCGCGATCGAAGCGCAGCCGGTCGCGATCGAGGAGTACCTGCACCCGCGCGTGGAGGAAGTGTGTGACACGCTGCCCGCCGCGCTCGGCCGCTGGATCATGCGCACCGGATGGGCACGCGGGGGACT
>Ga0326726_10003808_pt1 | contig 13840 bp, 10 predicted proteins | sample MHFenrmetagenome_2_FD_207603 | JGI IMG/M metagenome (GOLD analysis project Ga0326726, IMG submission 207603) | Lab enriched peat soil microbial communities from Michigan Hollow, Ithaca, NY, United States - MHF15MN | ecosystem: Environmental > Terrestrial > Soil > Wetlands > Peat | place: USA... | reverse complement strand
GTATTGCTTCCGTCAAATATCCAGTACCAGCTCGTTGCATTGTAACTTGTATCGTTGAAGAGAACCGGGAAGGTCACATTCCCCGAAGTTACATTTGCAACGAAATCGTTGGTTGTCCGGTTCCAGACATCTGCGTAATGCGAGACATTATCTGAACCTCCGGAATTGCTGATATACAGGGTAATTGTGTAGTTTCCCCCGGATGGGTAACTTTTTGTTGCATTACTCAGCGATGAATCGGTTGTATTGAACCATGACGTATCTCCAAAGCTCCAGTTCCACATGGTCGGAGAATTTGCAGAAGTGTCATTGAACTGGATACTCAATGGAGCAAGCCCCTCAGTTATATTCGATGAAAAGCTGGCGACTGGGGATTGTGGTATAACAACAATATAATTCACCTTTGTCGTACTGTTGTATCCGGCAATATTCGATGCATTCAGGGTAACAGAATACGATCCTGCCCTTATGAACGTATATTCAGGATTCTGTACTGTTGAATAATTGCCATCACCGAAGCTCCAGTTCCATGCTGTCGGCATATTCGTTGAATTATCGGTGAACAGTACCGCCAGAGGAACGATGCCGGAGGTCTGGTTCGCTGAAAAAGCTGCTACCGGGATAATCGGACTACTGCAGGTAGTACACGTCCAGTTTTCTGTACATCCCGGATATTCTTTGGTGAAAAATGTGAGGTTCACCCAGGTAGTATTAACATTACTCGAATTGTCGAAGGTATGCGTCGAGAATGTATGCGTACCAACGACGGCGGAATACGCATTATAAAAATGGTCACCAGGACCGGTAGTCCCGATAGATACATCATCTAACCACATCTGAACGCCGCCAAAATCGGGATCATAGGGATTAAACCACCAAATCCCTATCTCGTTTGCGTACGTGACATATCCACAGATAGTTATGCCACCGGGCGGGACTGAATCGGCACGTGCTGTGCTAACCAAGGCACATAACAATAAGATGAATATGACCGAGCGTATCACCCGGTCCGGTGGTTGCCAGACCATGTTCGCATACCAATCCCTTCATTCTATGAACAAATATCCCCCGTAGATTGTCACGGTTGGGTTCGTAACCCATGTTGGCTGGACACCTTTGATCTCGATATAATCTCCTGCAGTAACAGGCAGTCCCATTGCGTTGTTTCTGAAAATCCTTTCCGACGCTGCAGTGTTGACCGTCTGGATTAATGTATCCGCAGCATTGTTTTTCCTGACATACAGCGACCATGCCTCATCTGTTCCCGCAGTAGTAGAATAGCAGTAGATTTCTGCCCTCGTGATGGTTCCCGTTTTCGGGATGTAGACTTTGCTGGTTGCCGCTGCCGTGACGGGGGCTTTCGGCAGGTTTCCGAAATAGACCGTTTGTGCATCCGTTGGTGAAGAGGAAATCGCCTGAACCGGCAGTGTATATCCTGCTGCTGTACTTGTTACGGTGGTATTGATGAATACATAACCTCCGACGATATTTGTCAGCGGGTTTGTTACCCACGCGGGATGCTTCCGCTTAATTTCAAGATAGTCTCCTGCGGCAACCGACAACCTGATAGTGCTGTTCGAGAATACCCGTTCGCTCGTTGCAACCGTCAGGTTATTGATCCACAGTTCTTCGGCGTTGTTTTTCATTATATAATAGCCGTATGTTTCTGCCGTCCCGGCAGTTCCGGAATAATCGTAGATTTCCACCCTCTCAACCACCCCATCCCGTGGAACGGTCATCTTGCTCGTTGATGCAACAGTTACCGGAGCTTTTGGAAGGAACCCCATATAATTGGTAACACTGTCTGCAGGAGAGTTGGTTAACGCCATGAAGGGAAGTGTATAATAACTGAATGTTGTTGTTGCTGAAGACGGGGTAGCCCATGTCTGATCACCACGGAGATATGTTGTCGCCGATGCAGATCCACTCCCTAACTCCGCAGTCGGGACCTTCCCGTTAACCTTCGATGCATAGTTCAGGCTCACATTCAACACCATTGATGAGTTTGCTGCATCAACATAGTTCTTCATCGAGGAATTTGCTGTGGATATTGCCGTACTGGTGAATGCTGTTTGTGACGTATTCACCAGATCAACATAGTTTTTGGTAGCAGCATCCTGTGCTGCGATGGGATCGAGAAGATCGGTCAGGTTAAATCCCCCAAGAGACTGCTTTCCGGTAAACCCCCTCGTTCCAGAAACAAGGATATATTGGGGATGAGCATCGTCGGCCGATCTATTGGTAAGCAACCAATGATCGGTAACTCCCCGCGTGATATTAGAGATATTAATAAATTCGCAAAACGAGCACGTGTCGGCGGAGACTGCCGGAATGAAAAGTGCCATAAGTATGAACATTGCTACTAATGAAATTGTTTGTTTTTTTCCCACTATATCACCTTCAAATCAATATCTCGGAGAATTGACCGTAATTTCATCAGCAATTCCCTTTTCATCATCACCCGGAAGTTCCGGGCAGCTGTTCCACCAACCAGATCAACTATAGAAACACCCTTCACTATTAATAACGAACAGATTATTCTAATAGATTTAGAATATAACACATTTACCAAAATCGCAAGGCGATAATGCCATGCATTGAAAAAAACCAAATAGAAAATAATTCCATTTATAATAAGTACATCAGGAATTCGGTTGAGTGTGATGAGATTATGGACAACTTAGCAAAAATAAAAAACCTGTTGAAAAAAGACCGGAAAGGATTGAATATCCGGGAAATCTCGGGAAAATTAAATATCAACAGGAACTCAGTTGCCAAAGCGCTGGACATACTTACCGCAAAAGAAGAAGTTGAGATCAGGGTTCACGGGCGATCAAAAATATATTACCTGGCCAAACCTCAGGACTACCGGAGATGGTTTGAATTATTATCCCGGACTGTCGAAGAACTCAATAATTTTCCTCCCGAAGGAGATATTTATGGATTTATGGCAGGGAAACTCAGACACATTCTGCCAGAAGATACTATCATTTTCATCAATTCGTTTGATCAGGACACCATGACCCTCACCCTGAAAGCGGTTGAAGGGCTCGGGCCACGACAACCTGATATCGAGGCAATTCTATGCCGCCCTTTGAACGGGCTTGCATTTTCGGTCCCTGACCGGTTACTGCCTGAAATGCTCACGGGCGAGTGCAATGAGATTCCGGGGGGCTTAACCGATCTCACCTTTGGGGGGCTTCCGTACGAGACCTGTAAAAAAATTGAGGCAATGCCCTTCTTTGGAAAAGTATACAGCGCCGGTATCAGCTGGAAGGGGAAACTCAACGGTGCTGCCACATTCATCCTCCCTCAGGGATCTGACCTTGAAAACCATGATCTGATCACTTTCTTCATCCGGCAGGTTGCAGGGTTTTTGAGCCGGAGAGATGCTGAAACGGCACTGAAGGAGAGCGAACAATTTAACAGGGAAATTATCCACAATACAAAAGAAGGCATCGTTGTTTATGACCGGAATTTCAACTATCTTGTCTGGAACTCCTTCATGGAATCTCTTACCGGCATCTCCGCATCAGAAGCACTGGGAAAAAATGCTTTTAAACTTTTCCCTCACCTGGGAGAGCAGAAGGTAGACATCCTCCTGCAACGGGCGCTGGATGGGGAAACCGTCCATTTACCTGACACACCCTATCATGTAGAGAAGACCAAAAAATCGGGGTGGGTATCCGGTATTTACAGTCCTCATTTAAATGGTCAGGGAAAGATTATCGGAGTTATTGGCAATATTCGCGACATCACCGGACGCAAATGTGCGGAAGATGCCCTGAAGGAAAGTGAAATCCGGTACCGGACCATCTTTGAAAACACCGGCACCGCAATGGTGATCATCGAAGAGGATACTACGGTCGGCTTTGCCAATAATGAATTTTTCCGGTTAACTGGATATTCCCAGGACGATATTGACAGCAGGAAATCATGGCAAGAATTCGTGCATAAAGAAGACCTTAACCGGATGGTCGAACAACACAAACTCCGACGGGCAAGGTCCACTGACGCTCTTCGTCAATATGAGTTCCGGCTCCTCACAAAATCTGGCGATATCCGTAACATCCTGCTGACCATTGGAATGTTTCCCGGTACAAAAAGGAGCATTGCTTCTCTGATTGACATTACCGATCGCAAATCTATCGAAGAGAATTCGCAAACCTCACGCCTTCTCATGCAGAGCGTATTTGATGCGGTACCTGATCTTCTGATTGTCATTGACCGGAACTACAATATCATTTATACGAATGCTAAAGGGCACGACCTGATCACCCAGAGTGATCCGGAGAAAGGGAAAACCTGTTATGGTCGGTTTAAGCTGCTTGATGAACCCTGTGAAATCTGCAGTGCCCGCCCGGTCTTTGAAACCGGGAAAATGTCAGAACAGGAAATGGTAAATCCTGCAGATGGCAGGATTCGCGAAGTCCGGGCATTCCCTATCATAGATCTCCATGGCCATATGTCGTATGTTATCGAATATGTCAGGGACATCACCGAACGCAAACGGGCAGAAGAATCATTGAGAGAGAATGAATCATATCTCAAAGCCATCCTTCACAGTTCACCGGTCCTACAGTTTGTACTGGATAAAAATCACCGGGTCGTCTCCTGGAACAGCGCAATTGAAGAATACAGTGGTATAAAAGAGACAGAGGTTCTTGGTACTATGGATCAGTGGAAGGGGTTCTACGATGCAAAGCAACCCGTGCTCGCTGATCTCATACTAGATGAGGCAGACCTGAGTTTGTTCAAAAAATCCCCGTTTGTCGAAGGAGCCTATGAATTTACGGAGTTCTTTCCCAAAATGAGAACCCACGGGGTCTGGCTGCATTTCACGGCTGCCCCAATCCGGGACGATAGGGGAACCATCATCGGAGCTGTTGAAACCCTGGAAGATATCACGGATCGTTATCAGGCAGAGGAAGGGGTAAAATAAACCCGGAATAATAGTGAGACCTTTTAATCCCATTGATGATTTCCTCTTATGTGCCTGATGATCAGGGTCGCATCCTATTTTAGTGCGGTTTGCTGATTGCAAGGGAAAGCTTAAACGTGTCAGAACTATTCAATCACCTTTATGCAATCGGGTGGCATGATTATCGTGCTTGTCTTCTGCACAATACTGATAGCAGGTTGCACCCAGCTCCCTGGTATGCATATCATCAGTAACACTCCTGATCCTATTATCGGCCAGTGGATTGGAGGTGAGCTGCCGGCATCAGACCGGCACATCATTTTTTATGAAAACCAGACTTTTTTTTCCACGAATTTCTTTTTGAACCGGGGGGAAACGACTGATTCAGGTACCTGGACAAAGAAAGAACCCGGTCTCTATGCAATGCAGTCAGCTACCGGTGAAATAACTGACTGGACGTACGATTCTTTTGATGATTCAATGTATATGAGCGGATTACCCCAGATGAAATACCACCGTTATAAAGGGTGAACCGGGGACTTTTATCGATTTGACAGTAAACCACAATCGGTTATTCGTATCTTTTTTTAGGTCTTTGAACCAGAAAACCTACTTTTCTGCACGGACCGGCATAATCACTGTCGTAATACCGCTGTACTGTAAACGTCGTTGTATCGCAAATGCAGTTTCGTTGTGGAGTATCTTCTGGAACGGATTTTCATGACGGAATACTACCTGTCCGGTGAAAAACGTGGAATTCGGGAACTCCTTTGCGATGTTTTTACAGAGTGGTACTGCCAGGTCCACAACATCGGTCCCGATATCCATCCGGTAATCTGAAGCAAACCCCATCTCCCTGGCAAGGTCAACGTATTTCATAAGTGAGTTCTGCGTTGATTTCGAAAGCGCTGTCATTTCAGCTGAACCCTTGAACGTTCCTGAATCTACTACGGCAATAGAGACAAAAATAACATTTTCATAGACGCCGGGAAAATTTTTTATGATGGAATAAAATGTGTTTACCCCAAAACCATGAAACCCGGTGACGAGTTGCACCGCAGTCATTTTGTGGGGATTTACCGGTTCAGTATTTTTTATACCGGTCGCAGGGATAACATCGAGCAATGCATCCAATTTCCTCAAACCTTTTGTTACCTTCTGGTAATGCCCATGGATCAGGAAGCAGAGCCCGACGAGAGTAGCTGTCAGGAATAATGTGAACCAACCCCCCTCGCCAATCTTTTCATAGATAGTGATAAGGAGGATTGTACTGCACAATACAAACCCGATAATGTGGATGGGAATATGTCTTTTCCAGTCCTTTTCAGTAGTCCGGTTTTTGTAAAAGAACCGTGCCATACCAAACTGGGACAGGGAAAACGTGATGAACACATTAATGGCGTACATGGTGACGAGAAATACGATTGACCCTCGCGAAAATATCATGAGTACGAGGGCCGATCCCCCCATAAGAAGGATCCCGTTGGTCATGGTGAGCCGCTCGGAGAGGTTGGCAAAGGAGCGGGGGAGCCACGAATCGATAGCCATATTTGCCATCACCCGCGGCCCGTCTATGAACCCGGTCTGGGCTGCAACAAAGAGAAGTGCTCCCTCGGAAAGTATGGTGACCAGCGCAAGGGTTCCTCCCAAAGGCCAGCCCCCAAAGACGTTGATAGCCAGTACGGCATTCAGCGTCTGTCCCGGAACGGGGTGAATCTTCCAGAGAAGATAGCACAGAAAGAGCCCGCCGGAAATAATGGCAAGGGAGATTGCCATATATCCCATTGTCCGCTTTCCGGTTTTTACTTTGGGCTCACGCATGATCTGCATTCCATTTGCAACTGCTTCGATCCCGGTATAGGTTCCGCCACCGAGTGAATACGCCCGGAGGAAGATGGCCAGAACCCCGATCATACCGACCGCGGCCAAATCATTGGAAAGTCCCGACTGGAATCCTTCAGCAACTACCCCAAGTTGAGGAGCATGAGCAAAAATCCCATACCCAAGGAGCAGTGCATGAGCTACGATGAACACAAGAAATATCGGGGCAAGTGTCATGACTGACTCTTTCACTCCCCTCAGGTTCATTTCAATCAGTATAATGATGAACAGGCAGGCTACCGCAAGCTTGTACGGCTGGAACGAGTAAGGTAAAAACGAGAAGATTGCATCAGCACACGCGGCGATAGAGACGGTGATGGTCAGCATGTAGTCGATAAGGAGAGCGCTTCCTGATATGACTCCTGCCCGCTGGCTGATCGTATGAGTGGCGACGATATACCCCCCGCCCCCGGCTGGGTAATGTTCGATGATGCGGGTGTAGGCATACGAAATAATAAAAACGGTGAATGCGGTGCCCAATGCGAGGAAAATGGCGAGATAGGTATGGGAACCCAGCGCAACGAACGCTTCAGGAGGTCCGTAGGATGATGAGGAGACACCATCAGCCCCCAGTCCAATCCAGGCAAGAAGGGGGATTAAAGCAATCTTATGGAATATCGAAGGGTCTTCGATATTTTTCCTGGCGCCAATGATGGTTCGGCGGGCTCCTGCCCGAATATCCTCCCAGTTCCACGAGTCCTTTGGTCCCACGGTATCTTCTTCCGGCAGCTGGACAGGCGCATTTCTGATATAAGCAGGACCTGTCTGGGTTTTGAAAATAGTTCAACCCAAGGTGACTTTGCACTAAGAGTTTCTTTAATGATAGCCTACTTTAATTTTATGATATATTACGCAATTTTTTGTAAACACATGAATTATTAAAATGCAAAAAATATATCGGGTTCACCAATAATTTTCAATCCTGTCAATATCCTTGCCTTCATCGGCATGTATATCCTTCTCAAATCAAGAGCATGATCCGGGTAATTATCCTGAATCCCAGTCTGATGCCTACGGTGTTTGTTTCGCATGGTGCACCCACCCTCTCCCTTGAGCACGTTCCGGCACGACAATTCCTGGAGGATCTGGGCTCCCGCTACCGATCGGTCCGGGCGGTGCTTTGCATATCAGCGCACTGGAATACCCTGCGACCCTGTGTTAACACCGGCAAAATCCATGAAACGATCCACGATTTTTATGGGTTCCCTCCGGAATTATACGGTATCGAATATCCCTCAAAGGGGAGTCCTGATCTCGCCGGACAGGTAGTCGATCTTCTCAAGTCTGCAGGTCTTTTGTGTGATCTCGATCCCACCCGGGGTCTCGACCATGGAGCATGGGTACCTCTGCGCCTCATGTTTCCCAAGGCTGAGGTGCCCATTGTTCAGCTCTCGATCCAGCAGAGTCTGGACCCGGTATCTCATGTTGCACTCGGTGAAGCAATCCGGGAAGTGAGGGAAACGGGTGTGCTGGTGCTTGGTAGCGGAGGTGCCGTCCACCCGCTGGGTAATCCTCATGCCTCGCTGGGCCCGGGTGCTCCCACGGATGACTGGGCCAGAGAATTCAATACATGGCTCACTCGTGCCGTTACCCGGGGAGACCGCGAGAGCCTGGTCAACTACCGCACGATTGCTCCTTATGCTCAGGAGGCCCACCCGTATCCCGATCATTATATGCCACTCCTTGCCGCGTTCGGGGCGGCGGGGCCGGGTGCACGGGGGATGGTCCTTCACCAGAGCTGGGATCTTGGGGACCTTGGGATGGGAGCGTTTGAGTTCAGCCACTAATCCACACATATACGATCTCAACGATTGTTTCCTTATTTTTTTCCTGTCATATGATGCAAGGCACCGGTGCATTGAATATCATTTTATAGCATTGCCTTCCTGATTGATTCTACAGTATGGATGCAGAAGATATCGATGATTTAATCACCAATTATTCAGAATTCGAAAAAAAAATTGATGATAAAATACAGGCATATCAAAAACTCAAAGATAGTCCGGACAGTATTGCTACCGCCATCCTGATACAGTCAGTGGAATCCCAGAAGAAATCGAATGACCTTGCTGAACGAATGTTTCATTTATCACGTGTCATGGTTATATTTGCAGGAGGAGCCTTAATAATCGCCGCCGGTGCGCTGACATTTGCTTCTCTGGTGTATTTTACCCAGGGAACAGATAAGACATTCTGGGGTATTGTGACGATGTCAATAGTAAGTCTGGGAGTAATTGCGATTCTCCTGGTATTCTGGCCAAGAAAGGAGAAAACAATTCCCAAAAGAAAAAAATAAGGCATTGAATCATCGCGTTATCCTCTGTTTCCTTTTTATCCCCCGCTCCTTAAGGATCGCAATCGGTTTTTTTTAAATATTAAGAACGTTTGTATTCATTAATGGACTTAGGATTTACCGGGAGTAGATAATGGTCATTTCATCTTCAGATAATTTACGGGCATTATTTGAAAAACTTAAATCTGCAGGATTTTTTGGGCGATTATTCAGGTGGCATCGCATTCTTGAAATGAATTCTGCTGCCAGCACTGAACTCACCACCCTTAACAACGAACTTGATTCACTCAATGATCAGAACCGGCAGACAAAAAACCAGTTGCGTTCAGTTTATCAGGATCTGGATCATCAGAAATCTCTTCTATCGGATTTGAAATCCGATTATGCGATTGTGAAAACTTCGAACCTCTATATGTCCCAGACAATTAAGGAAAAGGAGGTCGAAATCGGAGCGTTTCGGGAATCCGAAGCAAAAAATGCAAAAAGAATAGCTGAAATGGAAAGAGAATCTGACCGTTTGCGCTCAACAATTGAACAGTATATTCAGCAGGTCAGAAAAAATGAGGGCGAGCTTGGTGCCCTCAGGGAATCTGAGGTAAAAAATCGTCAAAGGATCATTGAATTTGAGCGTGATGCAGAGAGAACGCGTGCAGCAATTGAAGAGTACACCCAGAAAATTCAGGATTGGAAGAGCGAAGTAAGCGCGTTAACCGAAGCTGATGCCAAGAACACAAAACGTATCCTTGAACTTGAAAAGGATACGGAACGGTATCGCCACTCTATGAAACAATATATCAGGCGACTTGAGGGAAATGAGGAAGGACAAGGAGATCGGAACGAATCGGACAATGCTATCGAAAAATAAGTGAATCGGACCGTGATCTATCTGATGAGATCCCGATTACCCCTTTTTTACGGTCGGTTTTTCCTTTAGTGACTCGTCGCAGGATGCTAAAAGTATCTCTTTTTAGATCATTCCGATCATCCCGGGTAATGGGCTCGGATTAGAGTAACCTGGAATTCCGGAAGCAGCGATGAGGAAAAAAAAGATGAATGTAACGCTATTTATCTTATAAAAAATAACATGTATACCACTTAACGAGGAATACGATGTCACAACAACTTGGGGGACAACCCATTATTATTCTCAGGGAAGGAGCAACGAGAAACCGGGGACAGGAAGCCCAGAACAATAATTTTGCCGCTGCGAGGGCAGTGGCGGCCGCTGTCCGTTCGACCCTTGGTCCTAAAGGCATGGACAAGATGCTCATCGACAGCATGGGAGATATCACCATCACCAATGACGGGGTCACCATCCTGAAAGAAATGGACATAGAACATCCTGCCGCAAAGATGATGGTTGAGATCGCAAAGACCCAGGACGATGAGGTCGGAGACGGGACAACCACCGCAGTCGTGATCGCAGGGGAACTCCTGAAGAATGCGGAGGGGCTTCTTACCCAGGGCGTCCACCCGACTGTTATTGCTGAAGGATACCAAAAGGCAGCGGCAGAGGCAATCGTGCTACTCAACGGGTTCGCCATTTCGGTGAAACCCTCCGATACAGGGATGCTCAAAAAGATCGCCGAGACCGCACTTACCGGTAAGAACGCAGAGGTATCAAAGGACCGGCTGTGCGACATTCTCGTAAAGGCGATCACCTTTGTTACTGATCCCGACGGCAAAGTGGATATCGGTCATATCAACGTGGAGAAGAAGGTCGGCGGATCGGTAGACGACACCAATCTTATCGAAGGCATGGTTATCGACAAGGAACGAGCGCACCCAAGCATGCCCAAATCAGTCACGAACGCAAAGATTCTGCTCCTCAATGCAGCCCTCGAGTTCAAAAAAACCGAAGTGAACGCGAAGATCAATATCTCAACTCCCGGTCAGGCCCAGGCATTCCTGGATGAAGAAGAACACATGGTCCACACGATGGTGAACAAGGTTGTAAAAAGCGGCGCAACCGTCATCTTCTGCCAGAAGGGTATAGATGATGTTGCCCAGCACTATCTTGCAAAGGCCGGGATCCTTGCTGCCCGCAGGCTGAAGAAGAGCGATATCGAGAACCTTGCCCGTGCAACGGGTGCGAACATCGTCAACAGCATCGATGCAATAACCCCAAAGGATCTCGGCACTGCAGGGCTTGTTGAGGAACGCAAGGTCTCTGGTGACGAGATGATTTATGTCTCGAAATGCAAAGATCCCAAGGCAGTCTCCATCATCGTCAGGGGTGGGACTGAGCATGTTGTCGACGAACTCGAACGTGCCATCCACGATGCACTCATGGTGGTAAGCGTCGTCGTTGAAGGCAAAAAGATCGTTGCCGGTGGCGGGGCACCTGAGACCGAACTCTCACTCCAGTTGCGGAGATATGCGTCGCAGGAAGGGGGCCGTGTCCAGCTTGCGATTGAAGCATTCGCTGCAGCTCTGGAGGTCATCCCCCGGTCCCTTGCTGAGAACGCGGGGCTTGACCCCATCGATATGCTCGTCGCGATCCGTGCTGCGCACGAAGCGGGCAAAAAGAATTTCGGCCTCGATGTTTATCAGGGCAAACCCGTAGATATGCTCAAGGCAGGCGTCGTTGAACCGCTGCGGGTGAAGACGCAGGCAATATCAAGTGCGGCAGAAGCGGCAGTCATGATCCTCAGAATCGACGATGTCATTGCATCCTCGAAATCCGGCGCACCCGGCGGCGGCATGCCACCAGGCGCCGGCGGTATGGGCGGAATGCCCCCCGGCATGGATGATTATTAATATTCACTACGATTTTTTTAAAGAATTAATAAAATTGACCATTCTCAAATACTCGTTTTTCCTGAGGGAGTGAATACCCCGGACTGCTGTAAGCGTTCGGTATACCAACTGGTAAAAATCAGCATATGCCATGGGTGAACCCCGGAGATACCTGACAGGTATTCAGCTGGTTTTGCTTTCCTGTCCGGTTCGGATGATGAGAACTGGTTTCTTTGTTTTTCTCACTACGGTGAATGTGGTGCTTCCGAGCACCAGCTCCCGTATCCAGTCCAGGCCAAAGGCACTCATTGCTATCAGCGACACATCGCCTTCATCTGCAACCGACAGAATCATCTCTGTCGGATCTCCCACACCCACATGAAGTATTATATCAGCACCAGTATCGATCAATTCCTTTTTCATGTCCTCCAGTCTGGCTTCTGCGGTTTTACTATTAATTTCGATATCCTGCTCTGATTCTGCACGACTGACTACATGCAGGAGAACGATTTTTTCGATTCCGGGAATCTTTTTTACAAATGCTGAGGCATCGCTTGCGGAGCGGGAAAAATCTGTAGGCACCAGCACTTTTGAAAATAGTTTCGGGCTGGACATTGCGGGTGACGCGTTGGCGTCAACGTATGCAGGAGGGAAATGCATAATGAGTACATTTGTCGTTGCATATCGAATCACCGAGGATGAAACACTCCCCAGCAGAAGTTCCTGGATCGGGTTGATGCCCCGGGCACCAATAACTATCAGGGATACGTTTTCGGTTTTGGCAATTTCCATGATAGCGTGCGAAACAGGGCTCTGTGTAATCGCATTGACGATCACATCAACGCGTACGCTCACCATCAGGCCGAGGTCCTCAAGAATCTTTTTTCTCTCTTCTAAAAGGAGCTGAGTATTTTCGATATGTGGGAGCCCGTGCGTCCAATCCAGTCTCGCAGGGCGGGTAGCATCCACTACATGTACGAGGACTACTTCCTGAATTCCGGGAATATCGCTGATGTGATCAAGGATTTTTTGTGAATACCGTGAAAAATCCAGGGCAACCAATACTTTTTCGAACATTGCAGCACTCTAACGTTATACTGTTTACCTGAAATAAAAAGATCACTCCTGATCGCACATGATCGAATTGCCGGTTTTTCGTGGCCCTCACTTGAAATACAGTAAGTATAGATCTTTAAGAGTGCAGCATGTATTCATGAAACTACAGCACGAATGCACATTGTCAGTTCTGGTGAGGTTCATTGGGGGTGCTATGGCATGACTATCTCCCGCATAGCCAATATTCCGGAATAGAAGCAAAGCAGGGCTGAATTGTAAGGAGGTTTGATGACATGTTCATACATTTTTGATGTATGGCATCTCACATTTTACGCTCTCTTTGAAGCGGCAATCGTGTTTTTTTGAATCGATAACGTTTAATTTATTAACCTACTGACCCTGATAGAATATTATCAGCAATACCGTGGATAAAAGTTGAGCAACAATGGTGAAAATGTGTGAGTGCTGCAGAAATTTAACGCACGAAAATAGTGCAGCGTTCTGTATGCACTGCGGAAATAGATTTCCTGAAGACGAATGTGTTTTACTTCGCCAGATCCGGGATTCGGTTGAAGAATCGCAAAAAGAAATCCTGGATATAAGGAATCTTATACGCCGATCACAGAAAAAAACAAAACTGGCAAAAAATTACCTTTATGCATTTATTGCCATTATCATTATCGTCACACTTGTGGCAGTACTTTTTTTTCGGATGGGTGTCAGGCTCTGATTTTTTTAAATCGTTACCTTTCCTCAGGTCTTATCCATATCACAGCTCTCATAGCGATTATATCAGTCATGAGGTTCATCTCCCGGTTTTACCTCATCGGTTTCCTGGTCAGGAATACGAAAACTCCATCTGCTTTTTTTACCCGGGAAAAGAAAAGGAATGTTAGGATGAACAAAATACCTCTGGAAACGACTGACGATGAATCCCCTATCAGGTTCCG
>Ga0326726_10003807_pt1 | contig 13841 bp, 15 predicted proteins | sample MHFenrmetagenome_2_FD_207603 | JGI IMG/M metagenome (GOLD analysis project Ga0326726, IMG submission 207603) | Lab enriched peat soil microbial communities from Michigan Hollow, Ithaca, NY, United States - MHF15MN | ecosystem: Environmental > Terrestrial > Soil > Wetlands > Peat | place: USA... | reverse complement strand
AGGGGTTAAAATGCTCATCGACGGACGGTGAACATGATTGAAGCGTCTTCAGCGGAAAACAAATTATCACCATGTCAGACAACACAATAGATCGTTTTTTTGGATATCTGAATTGGCTTTTCAATCCATTCCATGGGTTGAAGACAACGGAAGTCTATGATTTGATCGGCACCTCTTCCCTTACTCAGAATGCATTATATCTGAATCTTGGCTATTGGCGGGATGTGGATACAATTGATGAAGCCAGTGAAGAGCTTGCTCTTCTGGTGGCGAAAAGAGGCGGCATGGGTCCAGGAGATAACGTATTGGATTGTGGGTATGGTTTTGGCGATCAGGACATCCTCTGGGCAAGGAAGATGAAACCTGAAAAAATCATTGGGCTGAATATTACGAATTCTCAGGTTGTGCGGGCCCGGATGAATGTTGCCGATGCGGGACTTGAGAAATCAATAGATTTAAGAGCAGGTTCGGCAACAGAGATGCCAATTGAAAATGAATCCATTGATCTGGTTGTATCCGTGGAAAGTGCTTTCCACTATAGAACCCGTGAGGATTTTTTCAAAGAAGCGTTCCGCGTTTTGCGTCCGGGTGGAAGGCTTGTGACAGCGGACATTTTACCAACAAAAAACTCCGATAACCTCTTCAGGCGAATAGAGCAATGGTTTTCATGGAATCTTGTCGCAGGAAAATTTAATATTCCGCATGAAAACTACTATTTAATCCCATCCTATAATAATAAGCTCTCCAAAGCCGGATTTGTCAATATTGATATCAAATCAATACGTGACGATGTCTATATGCCTCTTCATGAGTATCTGTCAAAAAACCAGACATTTGTCGGCAAGATGCATCCACTTGCAAAAATTCTTGCACAATTAACATTGAATCGTTCTGCAGATAGTGTCTACGCCGGACTGGACTATATCCTTTCTTATTCTCAAAAGCCATAACTTGAAGAACTCCTTGAGTAACAAACGATGGTGTTACTTTGGAGTCATCGGATAATCAGGGACGTAAGTAAACGAGGTCACCTACACCCACAAAGAGCTATTGAAGACTCATTTTCCACTTGTCATCAACGCACCAACATACTGACACCGGCTCTTGAAATCCCCAGCATCCTCGCAACATTCGCATGAGACAAACCCCATTCATTGACAAACATCCGGGCAAACTCTCTCCTTATCGCAGAGTACTCCCTGTTCCGACTACCAGCTTTGAGCGCATCGACTGACAATCCTTTTTCGGCACACGCCCGTGCGAGCATCTCGTCGGCATCAGCCTGACGCGACCTCATTGGCAACATCTCCTTTTGTGCCTCACCTGCCTCGCCAAGCACCTCTTCAACAAACTCCCCGCTCCCGAGGATTCGCTCGTCGCTGAACTGCCGTTCGCCTCGCTTTCTCATCGATAGCACCTCAGACCACCCGCCTGCTGATCGCACCAAGCCGCCACCCGTCAATTCCGGCTGACTTCCAAGATGCATCTGATCCTGAACGAACTCAACATAGGCTTTCCGGGCTGTCCCCGTCGTTCTTCCAAACTGATGCAAAACGTACTCCGTATCCTGCCATGAATGTTCTGCCATGCCCATGATCGCCGCATGACCGCTCCACAAATAACGCTCCAGTTCTTCCAGTGATGTAACCAGTCGAACGCGTAACGGATTCAGATGGATATAACTTACCAGCTTGACAAAGTAGGGCTCCTCTTCGCAGAGTATCGATTTGTAGCGGTTCTGAAACAGATGTCCTGTTCGATGATGCCGTTTGTTGAACGATACCGAATATCCAGTCAGCACTTTCCGCATGAAGGTCGGTAATCCCGCCGAACCGCTCCTTAGTAATAGATGTGCGTGATTGGTCATCAGCACCCAGGCATAGATCACCGTTCCGGTCTTCTCCGCTGCTTTGCCAATCCGGTTCAGAAAATCCAAGCGGTCTTCATCATCAGCTACTATCGCCATTCGATCGATACCCCGCACCATTACATGATGCAGCGCACCCGGCGAATCCAGTCTCGCTCCTCTCGGCATCCCTTCTTTCCGTTACAGGTTCTTGACCATTAAGCTCCTCTTTTGAAAATATATGAAACCATTCTTTTTTTACCTCTATTACTTACGTCCCTCTATGTCTATGTCGGACTGCCGCTTCGGCGACCGTCAGCACAAAGCCAATCTCTGATTCCTGTCGAGGTTTCAAACAGAAACCCGTTGGATTTGAGCCGCCGGAACACTTCGACGAGGTGGTTCTGGTTGCCGTTGAAGACCAGCTCATGGCCGAAAGGATGCCTTTGGAGCAATGCTTTCAGTGAAGTCCGTACCGTTGATGCAGGTAATGCCGAAGCAGGTGCGGAAGGTAGCACTGCAGGAGGAGAAAGCGGGATAGAATTTTTGAACTTTTTATTCACAAAATTCTTCTCAATGGTTATCGTATTTGCTAACTTTGCTTATGAATTACGAAATTGAATATTTCCACCCGAGCATTGAAGCCGACATCTAAAAGTGGCCCGTGAGCATCAAGGCGGATTACAGGCATATTTCGCTACTGTTGATGGAACACGGTCCACAAGTTCGGATGCCACATACCAAAGCGATGGGTGATGGGTTATTTGAGATGAGACCTCATGGTCGTGATGGCATCGGAAGAGCGTTCTACTGTTACGTTAAAGGCAGGAAGATCATCATAGTTCACGCCATCATCAAGAAAACCCCGAAAACGCCACTCAAAGACCTTAGACTTGCCCGAAAACGAATGCAGGAGATGCAATAATGGAAGACTTAAAATATCAGCCGGTGCGCTATGACGTTAAAGCTGCTATCCGCAAGGATCTTGAAGATGAGGAATTCCGCAAGGAATATGAAGCCCTTGAGCCGAAGTACGCACTGATCCAGGAATTGCTTTCTGCACGCAAGCAGTCCGGGATGACCCAAGAGGCAGTAGCGAACAAAATCGGCACAACGAAGAGCGCAATCTCCCGGCTTGAGGCTGGTAGCAAGCACGCCCCATCCATTGCCACCCTGAGGAAATACGCGGAAGCCGTTGGTTGCGACCTTGTCATAAAGCTTGAGCCGAAACGCAAGGAAGCAGAAACCTGAACCGCCGCTCAGTCTGAAACTCTTTGCGATGACCCAGGCGGACGACAAGAACAGATATCTTGTCATCGTAGATGTCGCGAAACACCCGATAATATCCGACTTGGTAACGCCAAAGCGCTGAATGATCACCCTTCAGCACCTTACCGGAAGACCTGGGGTCCACGGATACCGGTTCGCGAAGAAACTTGATGCTCCTCTTCGCGACGTTCTTATCCATTTTGGCCAGCTCTTTTTCTGCTGACGCTGTAAACTCAATCTGCCAGCGGTATAGACGACGCTCCACTTCGTCTATACCGCTGGCACGTCCTTTAATTGGTTTGAATAAATCAAGTAATGGCGTTTGATGAGACGACAAGGAGTTGCTAATGCTCATCAACCTTCAGCGATATGAAAAAGAAACCTATAGAAGCAGCGGTCGGTTTTCGCACACAATCGGTGTAGTTCGAATCGACAAATCGCTAAATGTCGAATACTTCAAGGGTCGCGTGAACTACTCGAGTGAGTCTAATTGAAAACCGGGACGCGTCAACAATAAAATATCGCCAAGCTAACCCTTACGTGTCTGGAGTCATACACCACTTCATTGTCTTTGTCGTCTACTCGATAAACTGATTGCGGCTAAGATCTTAGGTTCTCAGATTGTTGTTCAAACTAAGGGTCGTATGAAGACTGGCCGTGTCGGCTTGATGTAGATATGCCCCTGCTCAAGACCATTGATCATGCTTTTGCTCCTGCCGATGATCCAGCGCACGGTATATCACCAGATACCGGATCTCAAAGCAGCTTCTCACCCGGCTCGAGCTGGATGTCGATGTGCTTCAGCGGCGCTCAGTATACCGTGTTGAGGGGGCACTTAAACAGAAAAAGGCGACTGCGGAACATTTCCACAATCGCCTTTGGTGTCGGGGTGGCGGGACTCGAACCCACGACCTCTGCGTCCCGAACGCAGCACTCTACCAACTGAGCCACACCCCGAAATATATTATTCTCCTGTGCCCTTGGGCAGATTCGAACTGCCGACCAATAGTTTCGGAAACTAGTACTCTATCCACTGAGCTACAAGGGCCTGCTGACATAATCGAATCAGGTTCCAGAAGATACTATTTTCCCGATAAAATTAAAGCTAAATTTCAAACCGGAGCGGTGCCGATTGAAAGAGGCAATAGTTTTTTATATTGACGGTACGTACGGGAGTACGTACGTCATAATCAAACGCATCAACACATGACATCAATTACCGTAACAAGCGCTCGTGCAAAGCTTTATAAACTTGTTGACGAAACAGTGAGTTCGCATAAGCCTGTCGTCATTAAAGGCAAGCGGGGTAACGCGGTTCTCCTTTCGGAAAGCGACTGGAATGCTGTTTCAGAAACCCTGCATCTGGTCTCCATACCTGGCATGCGTGAATCAATTCAGGAGGGTCTGAAAGAAGAGATCACCGAATGTTCGAAAAAGCTTGAGTGGTGAGCTGGCAGCTTGTCTATACAAAGCAGGCCCAAAAGGATGCGAAAAAACTCGTTTCTGCTGGCCTGAAACCCAAAGCGGAAGAGCTTCTTGAAATCCTGAAAAAAGATCCTTTCAAAAATCCTCCGCCTTTTGAAAAACTTGTCGGTGATCTCTCCGGAGCCTGTTCAAGACGATTGAATATCCAGCATCGCCTTGTCTATCAGGTTTTCGAAGAGGAGCACATCGTCAAGATTATCCGTTTATGGACTCATTATGAATAAAGCCCCCCTATCCCAAACCCGCAGCCTTTATAATCCCTTCTGACGCAAGGTTGGCGCTCATAACCGCTCCGCCCATCGAGTCGTAATACAACTGCTGCGAAAATCCACCTGCAAGAAAGAGGTTGCGGAGCGGGGTTTTCTGGGTCGGCCGGTACTGCTCCATGTTTGGTGTGGGCGCATAGACCGATTGCGGGATCTTCACCAGCGTTGACTTCAGAATCCTGGCGCCTCTTGAAGTTTCAGGATAGCAGTTTCTAACCGAGAGATCGACCTGGCGGATGATCTCCTCCTTCGTCATCCCCATGAGGTTTCTGGCCGGAGCCACACAGAATTCGAACCGGGTTTTACCGCTGAATGGCTGACCTCTGAGCGTACGGTAATCGGGTGTTGTTTGAGCAAGATTTGCATAGACCGGAATAACGCCGTCAGGAGAAAAAAGCACATTATCTGCCGGGGTAATTTCGCGATCGTACCAGATCTGCACTGAGATCACCGGAACCCCTTCGAGATTTCGAAGGCCACCGAAAAACCGCTCCTCTTTTTTCAGGCTCTCGGGCAGCACCTTCTGCAGATTGTGGATCGGCAGGGCACAAAGGTAGTAGTCGGCTGTCAGGATCTCGCCGTTTTTGAGCTGTACTCCCTTTATCTCCCCTCCATCGTAGAGCAGCTCTTCGACGGCGGTGTTCGGTTTGAAAATCGCACCTTTCGACCGGGAGTAGTCGATGAGAGGCTGATGGAGATACTCCTGAGGAGAGCCTTTCAGAAATCCCATTCTGGAGGCATCCGGCAAACGGTAAAAGGTTTCAGTGACATCGAGAATGATCTTTGCCGATATCTCTTCCGGCGGAATGAACTTCAGGGCAAGCGCCATCGGGCGGAACATTTTTTCCATCAGACGGCTTCCGAATTTCTTCTCGGTCGCCCATTCGGCAAAGGTCAGGTGATCCTGTGTGGGCGGATATTTGTCGCGCTTCAAGGCAAGCGGAATGAGCGATTTCGAGAATGCCGCCATCTCGGAGAAGGAAAAGTAGCCGTTTTTCAAAATGGCGGGCAGGAGATGCAGCGGGCTGGGCAGGTCCCATGTGTTGAAGGTAAAACGTTCACCGCCCTGAAGGGTATAGGTGAGCTGATGCTCCTTCCACAAAACGGCGTGATCGGTCTTGATCTCTTTCAATAAATCGTAGAGAACGCCATATGCTCCGAAAAAGCAGTGGGTACCCGATTCTATCCAGTCACCTTCGTCATCTTTCCATGCCGATACCTTACCGCCGAAAATATCCCTTTTCTCAAGGACCTTGACCTGAAACCCTTTGTCTGTCAACCGCTTGGCCGCAGTAAGACCTGCAAGGCCGCCTCCAAGAATCAATACTGACTTTTTTTCTGCACTCATTATTCGACAATTGAAACGGAATTGAAATACTCTCTGACAAGGGCAGCAGAGCAAAAAAAGCTACACGGCAGAGCGTCCTTCCATTGCCCGCGAAAGCGTTGCTTCGTCAATAAACTCAAGCTCTGCTCCCACAGGTATCCCCCGTGCTATTTTTGTTACATGGATTCCAAGCGGCTTGAGAAGTTTGCTGAGATAGAGTGATGTGGTTTCACCTTCAATGGTCGGGTTCAGTGCAAGAACAACCTCTTTTACTTCGTGGATGTCCGGCCCCGAAAACCTGGCTAGCAGTTCACGAACCTTGATATCGTCCGGACCTATGCCGTCAAGCGGTGATATAACACCATGAAGGACATGGTAAAGTCCTTTATAGAAACCGGTTTTTTCGAAGGCGAGCATATCTACCGGGGATTCAACCACACAGATAACCGAACGGTCACGACCCCTGCTGGTGCATACCGCACAAGGGTCGGCCTCTTTGTCGGTCACATTCTGGCATACTGAACAGCGGATGACCTTGTCTTTGACATCAAGCAGAGCACCTGCAAGTTTTTCAGCCTCGGCTCTCGGCTCATGCAGAACATGCATGGCAAGACGCTGGGCGGTTTTTCGGCCAACACCCGGCAGCTTGGCGAACTCTTCGATCAGGGCTTCAATAGCAGCCGAGGTATAACGCATGGAGTGTTATTTACCGAGGTTCAGGTTTTTGAGGAGATCTGCCGGATTGATCATCCCTCCGGTCGCTTTCGATATCTCCTCCTGAGCCAGGCGTGCAGATTCGTCAAGCGCACTGTTGACCGCAGCAAGCACAAGGTCCTGAACCATTTCAGCATCGTCCATAATGTCAGGATCGATCTTCAGGGAGAGCAGCTTCTGTTTGCCGCTGACACTGACCTTGACCATCCCGCCTCCGGCCTCGCCATGTGCGACGATTTTCTCAAGCTGTTTCTGCACATCCTGCATCTTTTCACCCGCCTGCTGGATCTGTTTCATCATGTCGCCAAAATTCGGCATTGCCATTTGTTCTGTCTCCCTGCGTTATAATAGTTAATCCTGTGTTCAGACCTCACGACTGAAAAGTGCCTGAATCAGTACTTTCTGCGCAATGCCAGATAAATTTTCTCAAGAATATCGCCGGTTGTAAGCTTGTATTTTTCAAGCAGTTCATCGGCTTTTCCGGACTCACCGAACTGGTCTTCTACGCCAACCATCTCGATCGGAACCGGTATGTTGCGGGCACAGACATTGGCCACGGCATCACCGAGTCCATTGTAGATCTGATGTTCTTCGGCCGTAACAATTGCTCCGGTATCATTTGCAGCACGCACGATTGCAAGCGTATCGATCGGCTTGATGGTGTGCATGTTGATCACCCTGACACCAACGCCCTCTTTTTCGAGAATAAGAGCGGCTTCGAGGGCTTTCCATACCATGATACCGCAGGCAATAACCGTTACATCCTTGCCGGGATGCAGTTCGATCGACTTGCCGATTTCGAAACCATCCTCATCACGGGTAAAATCAGGAACGTTGGGACGACCGAACCGCAGATAGGCAGGCCCCTCATGTTTTATGATGGCATGGGTAGCCCTGACGGTTTCACTGTAATCACAGGGCACAACAACAGTCATTCTGGGAAGACCGCGCATCAGCCCGATATCTTCGAGTATCTGATGGGTTGCGCCGTCTTCACCAAGTGTCAGACCGGCATGTGAAGCGCAGATCTTGACGTTGAGATTTGAATAGCATAGCGACTGGCGAATCTGGTCGTAAACCCTGCCTGTAGCAAACACGGCAAAACTTGCAGCAACCGGTATTTTACCGGTAGTGGCCAGACCGGCGGCCATGGAGATCATGTTGGCCTCGGCTATGCCTGTCTGGATAAAACGGTCGGGAAAAGCGTCGCGAAACAAATTCATATTTAAAGAGCCTGTCAAATCAGCGCATAACGCGACAACAGAGCTGTTCTCCCGACCGATCTGCAAAAGAGCGTCTCCAAAACCGGTACGGGTAGCCTTGTTACCCCGCGAAACATATTGCACTGGCGCGGTCCCGATGTTATTTTCTTCCATTACTTCCAGAATAACTTAAATTAAAAAAAGCAGTTCCGCCCGGCTAAAGTACTTAATGATTCCCGGACATAATGATAAAAGTTGAATATAAGCATACTGAAATCGCGGCGAAAAAAAAATTAGGTCAAAACTTTTTGACCGACCGCAATATCACAAGAAAAATAGTTGCTTCGTCCAAAGCCGTAAGCGAAGATAACATACTGGAAATCGGTCCGGGGTTCGGAGCGCTGACCCGGGAGATCGTCGAAATCTGCCCGGTTTTCACTGTTGTCGAAAAAGACCCGAAGCTTGCAGCATTCATCCGGAGTGAATACCCCGGGCTCAACGTCATCGAGGCCGATTTTCTGGATACCGACCTTGAACTTCTGGCGAGAGAAAAACCGCTCAGAGTACTTGGCAACATCCCCTACTCCATTACCAGCCCGATTCTTTTCAAATTGCTTGAACAGCGCCGTCACATAATTTCTGCAACACTGATGATGCAGCATGAAGTTGCCATGAGAATTGTTGCAAAGCCGTCAACCAAGGATTACGGAATCCTTGCCGTACAGATGCAGGCATTCTGTAATGTCACCTATCTTTTTAAAGTCGGACGCAAGGTCTTTCGCCCTCAGCCGGGTGTCGACAGTGCCGTTATCAGCATGATACCGAAAAAAGAGAGCCCTGTCGATGACGCCGAAGGGTTCAGGCGGTTTGTGCGGACTGCTTTTCACCAGCGCCGCAAAACCCTCCTGAACAACCTCAAAGAGAACTATAATCTTGAGGCAGTAGAAGAGAGCACCCTGAAACTACGGGCTGAGGCTCTGTCGATCGAAGAATTTTTCACTCTCTTCGGAAAGCTTAAAGCACTCGCATGAAACTATTCACAATTGCTCACAACGCACTGCCCATCATACTGAACAGTCAATCTGACCTATCAGATAACCGTTTTCCGACATTTCCGTATGATGCGGCTTTCAACCCAAGGCAAGTGAAACACCCCTGTAACCAAGAAATGTTCATTGCTCTAAAGAGTATTTTTTGTTAACATTGGGTTTTAATAAAAACAGTCGGTCCAAAGTCCAAAGCTCAATGGTACTCTGCTTCCACACCAGCCTTTCACAAGTTCTCGCTGATCCATCCTCCCTCATTTTTATTAACACTTTTTTATTAACAGGGGGTCACTCGTATGTCGCAGTCTTTCAACACCGTTTATCAAAATTCGATTCAGGATCCGGAAACCTTCTGGGGAGAAGCCGCTGAAAAGCTTCACTGGTACAAAAAATGGAATAAGGTGCTGGATACAGCCAATCCGCCCTTCTTTCGCTGGTTCGCAGGCGGAATCACCAACACCTGCTACAACGCTCTTGACCGCCATGTCGATGAAGGTCGTGGAAACGAGACAGCAGTCATCTTCGACAGCCCTGTAACAGGCACAAAAAAGCGTTACTCCTACCGGGAATTCCGCGACGTCGTTGCACTTTTTGCCGGCGCGCTGCAGTCAAGAGGAGTCCGTAAAGGTGACCGCGTCATCATCTACATGCCCATGATTCCCGAAGCGGTCGTCGCAATGCTTGCCTGCGCAAGAATCGGAGCGATCCACTCCGTGGTATTCGGCGGTTTCGCTTCCCATGAACTTGCAATAAGAATCGATGACTGCAAGCCGAAGGTAATCATCTCTGCATCGTGCGGCATCGAACACAACAAGATTATCGATTATAAACGACTTCTCGACTTTGCCATTGAACTGGCCCACTTCAAGCCTGAAATCTGTATCATCAAGCAGCGAGACCAGTTGAAGGCTGAACTGAATGAAGAGCGCGACCTGACCTGGAACCAGTCCCTGCTCGGCGCAGAACCTGCACAGTGTGTCCCCGTTGAATCCTCCGATCCCCTCTACATCCTCTATACATCAGGAACTACCGGCCAGCCTAAAGGCATCGTGCGCGATCACGGCGGTCATATGGTTGCACTGCAGTGGAGCATGAAAAATGTTTACAACGTCGAACCGGGTGAGGTTTTCTGGGCGGCAAGCGACGTCGGCTGGGTTGTCGGCCACTCCTATATTGTTTACGCACCCCTGCTGCAGGGCTGCACAACCCTGATCTTTGAAGGAAAACCTGTCGGCACTCCCGATCCGGGCACCTTCTGGAGAATCATCAGCGAATACAACGTTGCGGTACTCTTTACCGCTCCGACCGCATTCAGGGCCATCAAAAAGGAGGATCCGAACGGCAACTACATCAAAAACTACGATCTGTCGAATTTCCGTACCCTGTTCCTCGCCGGCGAGCGGGCTGATCCCGATACCGTCAAATGGGCTGAACAGAAACTGAAAGTCCCGGTTATCGACCATTGGTGGCAGACTGAAACCGGATGGGCTATTGCGGCAAACTGCCAGGGAATTGAGCCCGGTCCGATCAAGTACGGTTCAGCGTCAAGAGCGGTACCCGGCTACAATGTCCAGGTCGTCAATGCAGAACTCGAGCAGCTTCCGGCCGGACAGATGGGCGATATCGTCATCAAACAGCCGCTTCCTCCGGGAACCATGATGACACTCTGGAAAGCCGACAACCGCTTTGTCGAAACCTATATGAAAGAGTTCCCCGGTTACTACCAGACCAGCGATGCCGGGTTTATCGACGAGGACGGATACATCCATATCATGTCACGTACTGATGACGTCATCAACGTTGCAGGCCACAGACTTTCAACCGGAGCTATTGAAGGGGCTCTCTGCGAACACCCTGATGTTGCAGAAAGCGCAGTCATCGGCGTTCATGATGACCTGAAAGGACAGGTACCGCTTGGGTTCCTGGTCATCAAGAACAATGTCGATACCCCTCACAGTCAGATCATCAAACACGTTATCGAATACGTGCGTGAGAATATCGGGCCTGTCGCTTCTTTCAAGAGTGCCATTATCGTCGACCGTCTGCCGAAAACCCGTTCAGGCAAAATTCTCCGCGGCACCATGCGCAAAATCGCCAACAGCGAAGAGTACACCATGCCGGCAACCATTGACGATCCGGCAATTCTGGACGAGATCAGAGAGGCCCTTCAGACAATAGGTTATGCCGTGAAAAGCAAGTCAATAACAAAGGACGCATGATCAAAAAGATAGACCACATCGCAATAGCCGTTCAAAACCTTGACAGCGCACTCGAGACGTTCCTGAACGTTCTCGGGTGCGACCCGGGGAGTGTCACCATCGAAGAGGTTCCGTCTGAAAATGTCCGGGTGGCATTCATTCCGGTCGGAGAAACTAAAATCGAGCTGCTTGAACCCATGAACAGCGACTGCGCCATTGCAAAATTTCTTCTGAAAAACGGCGATGGCATGCATCATATTGCACTTGCAACCGACGATATCGGTAAGGAAACAGAGCGTCTCCGAACCGTTAACCTCACACCGCTCGGAGAACCGAAAGAGGGTGCCGGAGGGAAAAAGATACTCTTTCTGCATCCTAAAGAGACCAACAGAGTACTTCTTGAATTTGCCGAAAAACGTCACTAACTAATCGCGATAAAGCAGCTTGTAACCAGTGAAACATTTTTATCTGCCTTTTGAGAAAAAAGAGGGGTTCAGTTACTCACATGAAAGTATTGAACAACTGACCGAGTATGAAAAGTATCAACTCTCCTTTCACCCCGAGCGCCCCAAGCATCTTGACTACCTGACTGTATTTGATGAGGCTGAAGAGTGCCTGCAGAACGATCTGCACGGCAGCTGTATCATCCAGACCCACAGGGCAGTGCTGCGCAATGGCCAGAATTCATGGTGGCCGGTCATGCTGATCGGTCAGCAATCCGGCCCGACATCCGATTTTGCACTCATGCGTCAGCTGATGAAGAATCCCGATGAGATCGCAAAATGGAATCAGGGTATGCCTACTCCTGCGGCATTTGAAAAAGCCATCAAAGCCATTGAACTTGCCGAGCAGGAAAACCGTGTCATCATTACCGTCATTGATACGGCAGGTGCGGATCCTACCGAACAATCAGAAGCGGGCGGCATCGCATGGAAAATCGGTCGATGCATGCAGGCTCTCGCTGAAGCAAAAGTGCCGACACTGTCGGTCATCATCAACCGGGGATGCAGTGGCGGAGCCATAGCCCTGACCGGATGCGATGCCGTGCTTGCCATGGAGTACTCCACCTACATGGTCATTTCACCGGAAGCATGCTCATCCATTCTTTTCCGTACAAGGGAGAAGGCCGGCATGGCCGCAGAAATTTCACAGATCACTGCACAGGAAGCGCTGAAAAACGGTATCATCGATGATATCATCATTGAGCATGAAGGACCGGCTCACCATTTCCCGAAGTCCGCCCTTCAATCGTTCAAAGGCTCGATGGTCACATGGGTAGACAGGCTAAGCCAGACTCCGGCATCCGAGATCTTTTCGAAAAGAATGGCACGCTGGGAAATGATCGGCCAGTGGGACTCCATTACCGAAGAGGAGATTCTCGCTTTTGAAAAGCCGGTTTCATACTTCATCCCCAAACCGAAAAAAATCCTCTTCGTCGCACGCCACAAACACTGTGTGGACTCTACCGGCAAAAAGATTCTCGACCCGGTTCTCTATGCAAAACTCTTTGCCGACAACTTCGTGTGTGAAGCCTGCGGCCACCGGTATCTGCGGCTGACGGCCCATGACTATATAGACCTTATCCTTGACAAAGACTCATTCAGAGAGCATCAGGAAACTCGCTATATCGTCGATCGCGACATTCTTAATTTCCCCGATTACCAGAAGAAAATCGGAGAAGCGCAGCATAAAACCGGTGCGGCGTCATCCTTTATAACCGGTGATGCAAAAATCGAAGGTGAAGATGTTGTATTCTGCGCAACAAACTTCAACTTCCTTGGCGGTTCATTCTGCATGTCGACCGCAGAAAAGATCTGGCGTGCAAGCAAAATAGCCATTGAACGTGGTGTTCCCATCGTTATCCAGGCTACAGGCGGAGGAGCAAGAATGCATGAAGGGTGCTCTTCGATGGTCGGACTGCCCAAACTCCATGTCGCCATTTCAAGCGTCGAAAAAGCCGGGCTTCCGGTCATTACGATCGTTACCGATCCAACGCTCGGAGGTGTCGCCATCGGCATAGGTTCAAGAGGGATAAAAATCTTTGAACATAACGCCGGCAACATCGGATTTTCAGGCAAACGGGTCATCGAACAGTATACCGGCAAACCGACAACAAAGGCATTCCAGTCAACCTGGTGGCTGCAGCAGAAAGGATTTGTCGAAAGAACAGCACTGCCGACAAGCATGAAATATAAAATCTCTGAAATCATCAGGCAGAAGAGGGCTCAGTGAGACAATCATGATGCATCGTTCGCCTGAAAAGTAATGAACAAGACTAACACAAGATATGACACATTCCCGGCCTGATTCACTCTTTCATGAGTTTCCGGCGGTCAGCCGGGAAACCTGGAAAAAGAAAGCGGTTGCCGATCTTGGGGAAACACCCTACCAGAATATCGTCTGGCATACGCCGGACGGATTTGATCTGGAGCCATGGTACTCTCATGATGAACTTGCAAACCGTATTGAGGTACCGGCCTGCGGAACG